>Ga0067045_1030760_pt1 | contig 14193 bp, 19 predicted proteins | sample TerdegcTABiofilm_FD_59184 | JGI IMG/M metagenome (GOLD analysis project Ga0067045, IMG submission 59184) | Combined Assembly of (Gp0054472, Gp0054536) Wastewater bioreactor microbial communities from Singapore -Terephthalate degrading...
ATCCATCTGTACCATCCGTTTGCAAAAGCGCAGAAGTAAATAATGTCCTTGTCAGATGGACAAATTTTTTACCCATGGTGGTAAACTTTTTGATGATCATGGTGGTAAACTTTTCGGTTGACAAAAACACTGCCTAATATAATCGCAGGTTTTGGGGTAGTTGCCCCTATCCTGGGGAAAGTAAGCATACTATTCACTGGGCTAAGTAAAGCTGTTGGGTTGTTTGGCGCTATATTCAGCCAAGTAATCAGCAGTCTCCCACTTTTACTTACCCCTGCCGGGCTTGCAATAATGGCCTTTATTACTATTAGCTATCTAGTTATAAAGAATTGGGACACAATCAAGGCAAGTCTTTCTGAAACATGGGCAAGCATAAAGTCCAATGCCACAACAGTATGGAACGATTTGAAGTCCGGTATGGTTAGCATTTGGAATAGCCTCGTATCCACCGCACAAAACACGTGGGATCGGATTAAGACCGCGATTACAAGCCCGATAGCGGCCGCCAGAGATACTGTGCTCGGCATAATTGTTGCCCCGGCTTTTTCTTTGGCTTCTTCCATTTTTGCCACTAGACGATAATAGCCTTCTTTGCTATTATGAAACTTGAAGGGTTTGACCACATCCAGTTCGATTTGGTTATAGATCCGGGCCCAGTGGTTGTGTTTGGCTACGTCGATACCGACAATTATCACATCTCCATGCACCAGTAATTTCTTTTGCGCTTCATTCATGTGGTTTCTCGCCTCCTGGTAGGTTTGTTTGGGTCTATTATCTTTTTACCAGGAGGCTTTTTTATTGGTAACACCTACCTTAAATCATTACAGGAATACTTTCAAAATCCTGTTTATCGATATCATACCATATACTTGCTACTTCTTTCCACCGCCTTTATACGAGCATTGGCTGGCAGATACTCGGCATGTGACGGTGGTAAAAATTGTGTGTGGGAGCCTGTGTAAAAGCAGGCTTTCTATTTTTTTACGAAAGGAGTGATAGACCCAATGTTCATCTGGGACTTTACCGCCGACCATGTCCTGGCCCAGATCATGGACTGGATCTATGGGCAGATTATGGGCTTTTTGGGTGAACTCTTCGCCATGATGGGCGGCATGGGAGCTGAGTTGTTCGAAATGAGCTGGGTGCGGGCCATCGTGCTGTTCTTCTCTTACCTGGCCTGGGCGCTGTACGGGACAGGGCTGGTGGTCTCAGTGTTTGAGTGCGGCATTGAGGCCCAGTCCGGCAAAGCCAGCATCAAGGATACCGCCTTAAACGCCATCAGAGGCTTCATGGCCGTGAACCTGTTCTCGATAGCGCCGGTGGAGCTTTACAAGTTGGCCGTAACGCTGCAGGGCAGCTTCACCTCGGGCATCACCGGACTGACGGCGGCGGAAAGCGGCATTAGCGCCATGTCCGCGTCCGCCCTCGCCAATCTTGATGGCTTGGGACTCAATCCCCTGATGGGAATCTTCTGCGTCATCTTGATGGGCTACGCCGTAATCAAAGTATTCTTCGCCAACTTGAAAAGAGGGGGCATCCTCTTAATCCAGATCGCCGTGGGGAGCCTGTACATGTTCTCCGTTCCCAGAGGATATATTGACGGGTTTGTAAGCTGGTGCAAGCAGGTGGTGGGGCTGTGCCTCACCGCTTTTTTGCAGGCCACCATTCTCATCGCGGGGCTGATGGTCTTTAACAGCAGCATGCTTTTAGGCTTGGGCCTGATGCTGGCGGCCTCGGAGATACCAAGGATCGCCGGCCAATTCGGGCTGGACACCTCCACCAGGGGCAACCTCATGAGTACCATTTATGCGGCCCAGACTGCCATGAACATGACGCGCACAATAGTAAGGGCGGTGGCGAAATGACGGATCTGAAGCTGGTCTATATCGCCTCGCCCTATGCGGGAGATATCGCACACAACACACGGATGGCCATCGAATACTGCCGCTGCGCCGCGCACAGCGGCGTCGTTCCCCTGGCTTCCCATCTGCTTCTGCCGAGATTCCTAAGCGAAGCAAACCCGCAGGAAAGGGAGCTGGGCATTGAAATGGGGCTGCGTCTCCTTGCCGTCTGCTCAGAGCTGTGGGTGTTCGGTGATCGGATATCCGAGGGCATGCGCCGGGAGATTGCGGAGGCCAAGCGGCTCGGCCTTAAAATCGTGTACCAGGATTTAAACAAATTGCGGGGAGTGATGCAGATGAAAAAGTGGGGTGTTTGGGCGGTAAGAAGCTCGGCTTCCGTCTGCGGACCAGCGGAGGCCTGGCTTAAATCGGACGGAAAGCCCATGATTTTTGACAGTTATGAGGAAGCGGCGGCCAAGGCCGATTCACTGATGCAAAACATCGGGACGGCCAATGTCTCCTACTATCCCAGGGAGATAAGCCAGGAGCTGGACGAAGCCCCGGCTCCCGGCATGAGCCTGAAGCTATGAACGAGCCGCTGACCCTGGGCAGCCTGTTCGAGTAATTAATGGATAACCGGAAGCAAGTGTAGCTCCCTCAACCCCATAACAATTTGCCCCCGAACAATAAGATCATACAAGTCGTGGCGAACTAATTGCAGACCATGTCCATGCAATGGAATGCTCCCTTTCACTTCTCACCGCAGAAATCGCGTTTCCGAACTCCAGCGGGAGTAAGAAGGTTTTCAATCCAAACTACAGGCTGACCTCGATCGATGCACAACGTGAAGAAGGCCCTTTGACGCGCACGGGTAAAAGCTACGAAGAAGGAGTTCAACTCCTCCATGCGGTCGGGTCTGAGGCTCCACCAGGTCTGATTGTCAAGGCCACAAAAGATCATCGTGTGGAATTCAAGGCCCTTGCTCTTGTGGATCGTCATGAGCGCGGTCTGACCTATCCCCTCGAATTCATCGAGCGCACCTGACCACGTTTCAGTGTGTGCGAGGCACTCCCGCAGGAGCAACAGGAACCCATTCCAGACACGATCAAAATCATGCTGACGCTGATAGGAAGGAAATGCTCGGCGCAGGACCTGAGCCCCAATGAAGTCAAGGGCCGCACACGCGGATTCGGTTGCAGAGTCTGGTATGGGTTCAAGGCGCCGCATAGTCCGTCGAATCTCGCGGACAAATACTTGAAGGCGCTGCTGCAGGCGCCGCAGTCCTGCCTCATCGGCGGGATCGACCGCTTCGAGAAACTGCAAGTCCCGCAGGGCGGCGTTCCAGTTTTCGGGGCTTCTCTCCGCCGCGCCAAGGCGTAGCAGGCGCAGAAGTATCTGCGTCAGATCCTCGCCAAGCAGGTCCTGGATCGCGATGTCACCCACATTGCGGGCGACGTTCCGCAGCCTGAGGCCACGCGCTTCGAATGCGGGCGAAAGCTGGCCCTCCACTGAATCAGCGCGCATACGCACGAGAATGGCTACGTCATGCGGTTCGACATTGCCCGCCTGCACCTCGCACTCGATCCACTGCGCGAGGTAATCGCTTTCCTCATCCTCGCTCGCAAACTCCCAGATCGCCGCAACGTCACCGTCAACCAGCCGGTCGGCGCGGGCCTCGGGTTCCTCGACGGTGGGATCGATCCTGCTCGCGATGACGTGCTGAATCCGAACAAGATCCTCATGCGAGCGCCAGTTGGAGATTAGTGAGATCCTTTGCGCGCCGAACTGCTGCTCGAACTGGGCGAAAGCGTCTGGTATAGCGCCCGCCCACACCATGATACGCTGCTTGTCATCCCCCACGGTTGTGAAGATGGCCTCGCTGCCATCGAACGCGGTACGTAGAAGCTCAAACTGGGCAAAGGTTGTATCCTGAAACTCGTCGAGAAACACGACTGGATATGTGAGACGCAGGGCTTTGAGGATCGACGGGTTCTCTCGAATCAGTAATTCGACAAGCCGGTTAAGCATCGGAAACGACAGCGGGACATGGTCAAAGTCGTTGTATTGGGCGCGCCAATACCCCGCGACCGCGCGCTGAAGCTCCGAGCCTGCATGGGCGATCGGCAATCGCGTCTTGGCTATCTCACAGCTCGAGCTGTTGGGCGTTCACACCGCGGAAATTGTGGATGTCCAGAAAATCCTCGTAGTCCTCCCTGCGCGGTGTCACGATCCGATAGTCGGCCGGAGGACGGTAGGGTTCTAAAATCGCCGCGCGAAAGCGGTCCACAAGGCTTTTCGCGAATGCATCGAAGGTATAGGAGTTGAAGCGCCGAGCTTGCTCAGGCGGACAGCGCTTCGCTACCCGTTCTGCAAGATTCCGGGCTGCATCGCGCTTGAAGCTGATGGCGAGTATGCGTTTCGGTGCAGCGCACAAGCCGGTCTGTAAAAGGTAAGTTGCCTTCTGCGCCAGAAACTCCGTTTTTCCCGCCCCTGCCCCCGCGGTAACAAGAACGCTCTGCGCCGTTTGCCTCAGCGCCTCCCATGCTCGCGGCTCAAGATCGGCGATCCCCTGCGGCTTCCAGTCTTCGGGTCGCACGAAGCTCATTCATTACCCTCCTCTAAGCCGAGTGCTTTCTTTACATGCTCGATCAACGCTGTCAGCTCGGGAGGCGCATTTTCGGCGAGGTCGTCATCTTCGATGCGGGCAAGCGCGGCGATATGCGTTTCTGGCTTGCTTCGGTCCAGAAACAGGTACGGATACCACTTGAACTCGTCGTCATAGTCATCATTGTACAGCTCGGAATCGCCACCGGTTTTCAGGGTGACGGCTTTCTTGTTGCGAATCGCGTTGGCTCCGCCGCGCGGTCCGCGCCCTCCGGGATTGGGATGCTGATACGCATCCGGGAAAGCCCTCAACATCGCGAAATCGATATCGAGGGGAAATGAGAAGAATATTCCTTCCTCTCTCAGCGCTTTCAGCCAGTCATTATCCTCGCCCTCGTCCAGTAGGTCGCTGTCCTCTATAGCGCCCACCTCGGCGGGATCGATTGTGCCATCTTCGACAAGGGCATTCTCGCTGAGATCGTTGTCGATCTCCCCCAGTTTGGAGACCACATCGGCGATCAGGGCGGCACCGCCGTGTGCCTTTCCAAGATCAAGGTCAAGTAGAGTCGCGTGGGGGATGCGAAGATCGTTGAGAAGTTTCCAGAAGTGGCTGACATATCTTCCACCCAAAGGCACAATCGGCACGAAGGATGGATCAAGCTGAACACCCATGGCTTCAGCTATCCGCGGAATTACTAGACGTTCGGAGTCGCCCTCGCCGAGAACGACGAAGCGGGCGAAGTAGAGCTCCGGATAGGCCCTGATGGCGAGGCGGACATACTGGCTGGCTTCTTCATTCTCCTCCGGTAGCGTAAGCCGCCTGACATAGGCGCGTCGCACTTCGCGATTGAGCCGAAAATAGCGCACTTCCTCCGGTTCTATACGGCTGAGGATCGCCGGTGAATGGCTTGACAGCGCGACCTGAGCCGACGACAGGGCGCCAATCTCCCGCGCCTGCGCGACGATGCGGGAGAGAAAGAAGGGCGAGAGGCTATTCTCGGGCTCTTCGATTGCAAGAAATGTGAGACTCGTCCGCCGCAACTTCTCCTGGTCGAACGAACTCTCATCGGCAGGCTGCGCGAACACGTCCTTCTCGACTTCCAGGGTCGCTGCCGTGAGTGCGATATGGAAGAGGGAGCGCTGACCGTCGCTGAGGTCCGCGAGCGCACGCTCCTGCCCTGCCTCGTCTGGAAAGAAGGCGAACTCGGCCTTGCGGACTAGCTCTTCGAACCGACTTTCGACCAGGCGCAGGACGGGTATGGTGTCTGTACCCGCTTCGTGGACCTGCTTCCAACGCCTGGCAAGGCGCTCACTCACAAAGCGCGCAGGACCCTCGCGCTCGAACTGTTGTTGAATCACCTGGACGCTTGCCGCGGTTTCATCCTGAAACCGATCGGACCATTTCGCGGCCTGCCACAGGCGGCCCTTGAGCAAGGCAGTCACCTGCCCCACAGCGTCGCGGGTAGCAGGGACATAAATGAACTGGATGGAGCCGCGCTCCACTGCTTGGACCCGGTTGCAGTCCTCCCACTCAAAATCGTCATTGAGCGTGTTGATCCACCGAAGATCTTCCTCAATGCTACCCTCCGGCGTACCGTCGTCGGTCCATCTCGCCTGCAGCCTCATCCTTGCCTTAAGCGGAGCGCCCGGAGCGGAAGCGGCCATCTGGAGGAAAAACTCCGGAACCGCGTCCGCGGCGGCATCTTCATCAAGACCTTCTAGCTCTGGAAAGGAGAAGATGACCTCGATAAAAAGAGTCGCCCCTGACTGAAGTTCCTGCTGGTCGGCAGGTAGGTGGAAGTCCTGGCGCCGCACGGTGCGCTGCGCGGGCGTGACGCCGAAAAGACGCGACAGCCCCTGGAAGACAGCCGTCTTGCCGCTACCATTGCTACCAACGAATGCGGTGATGCAGTTTTCCAACTTGATCTTGGTTCCTCTCGGACCGAAGCAGCGGAAATTCTTCATGGAAACCTTTTCGATCTTCATTGCCTAAATCTTCATCCTTTCGTATCCTAATTGAAAGCGAACATGCAAGTTAAAATCCAGAACTGCGCATTCAGTTTTATTATAGCGGTTATGGACACAACAGGACAGGCTGGCGGTGGGAATTGTTCTCCAGGCTCCCATGAATTTATGATAACCGGGACATTAACGGCTAGAGCAAAACAGCAAAAGACATGGAAAAAAGCATCGGACAGCGCCCGCTACAAGGCACTGGGCAACAGTGTGGCGATACCTTGTGTGGAATTTGTGCTACGGGGTATCGCCTATTTTTTGCGAAAATCCAAGGAGGAAAGGAAGGTTTGAATGTATATCTACCCCGACAACTTGAAATCTCAGGCCGTGCTGTGGCTGTGGCAGCTCCGGGACATCGGCGTTATCGGCGTCGGCTGTCTAGTCTCTGTTTTTGCCCTGGCCCAGCTTGGCCTGCTGCTGCCCATCGTGGTAACCGCCCTCTACGCCTTTTTGACCATCCGTTTTGAGGACACCAGCATCCTGGACTTTATCCGATATGCCTGCGCTTTTTTCATCACCAAACAGCAGCTCTACGAATGGAGGCTGCAATCTGGTGAACCTTGGGAACCGGAGAGAAAAAGAAAGGAGATGAAAATATGAGCAGAAAAGAAAAAAGGCAGCAGAAGCAAAAGCTGGCCACACGGCAGCTCATTAACACCAAAAGCATCACCGACCACAGCCTTTTGACCTACGGCCATGGCGAGCTGGTGTACTTCATCATCAAGCCCACCAACATCTCCGTGCTGTCCGAGGCCAGCATCGCCGCCCGGATCTACGCCTTAATGACCGTACTGAAGGGCCTGGCGGAGATCGAAATGTGCTGTTTGAATTCCCGTGAGAACTTCGAGGACAACAAGCGCTTCCTGAAAAGCCGCATTGAGCGGGAGGATAATCCGGCCATCAGGAGGCTCCTGGAGGACGACCTGGTCTTCCTCGACCGCATCCAGGTGCAGATGGCCACCGCCCGTGAATTCCTCCTCATTATCCGGCTGCGCGATGAAAAAGAGAGCGAAGTGCCCCTACCTGAACCGCATCGAAAAAGCCCTGCGGGAGCAGAGCTTCTCCGTCAAACGGGCCGGCAAGGAGGACATCAAGCGGCTGCTGGCGGTGTATTTCGAGCAGAACGTGACCACGGAGCGGTTCGAGGACTTCGACGGGGAACGCTGGATTATTTTAGGCGATTGAAGTCCTCACCTTTTTTCCAAAAATTATGGTATAATGATTATATCCAAGACAGGTGGTAATAATGAGACTACCGGGGCATGTTAAATAGATGGAGGTGCCGATATGGAAAAACGTATCCGGGATGAGTTGAACACCATCAAAGATATCATAGTGAACACCGTCCCTGTGGAGCGGATAATCCTGTTCGGCTCCTACGCCAACGGTGCGCCGCACGCTGATTCCGACCTCGACATTTATGTGGTGATGCCGGAGAACGCGGGTATTCGGGAAATTGATGCCATGAGGCTGATTCAAAGAGCAATCCGGGACAAAAAAACAATGCCTGTGGATGTGATAGTCAGCAAAACGAATAAGTTTAACCAACGCAAATCCACCCCCACCATTGAGCGGCAAATAGCCCAGGAGGGGATGGTGCTGTATGGATAACCGCACCCGCGCCCAGGAATGGCAAAGGCTTGGGGAAATGGATTTAAGCAGTGCCGAGCACCTGCTCACCATGAAACCTGTACCTGTGGAAATTATCTGCTACCTCTCCCAGCAATCCGCCGAGAAATATCTCAAGGGTTATCTTGTTCTGCACGGGATAAATCCGCCCAAGAACACGACTTAAATGAATTACGCAAACTCTGTTCGGATTTGGCCGATACCTTTAATGAGATAGCCGACCATTGTTCCGACCTGACAGCTTACGGCGTTCAGCCCAGATACCCGATGGAGCCGGTGCTGGAGGAAAGGGATATGCGCCAGGCGCTGGGCAGCGCCAGAGCGATTCGCGATTTTGTTCTGAATCTTGCCCCCCAGATGGCGCAGGAAGAACAGGAGCAGAACCAAGCGCCATCGTGGGACGGCCCTTCGTTATAGCCAACCCGAATAATCACCCCAAGCCATCGCAAAAGCGGCGGTTTTTTATTTCCCAAGTAGGAACGCCAGAAGTCTATCACTGGCGTTTTATTTTTGTCCCTTTTAGGGCTACCGCCCTGTTCATCTTGATGGAGGGTGAGGCTTTATTTATCTAGACTTCCGCCGCCTCTTTGTTTAATGTTGGGTGTAACGCAAACAGGTAAGGCGCCCGGGAGGTGACAGAGATGGTGATCGCTGAGGATGAAATTTTCAGCACGTTTATCACGGAACTGCGGGAAAAAGCGCTTTCAGATTTCCGGCATAGCGATTTGCGGATTAAAGACCGATACAGTGAGAAATGTGAGCTAAGCGTGAAATTAAGCAATATCCTCAAGGAACTGAGCGAGGAAAAGCGCCAGGTCATCGAGTAGTACATGGAGAAGACAAGCGGTCTTTTCGGCTGCAAGTTTGACTATCTCTACCTGCAAGGGATCAAGGACGGCTTAAGGCTTGTAAAAATGCTGGGTCTCATATAGCCGCGACCAGATGCCCCGCGAAGGCTTGCCCCGACAGGGCAGGTCTTTTTTCTGTCCTTATTTTACTGCAAGGAGATGAACCCCCCATGCCAAAACGAAAAGAAAATCCTGCCGCAGCGCGACAGGACGGCATTTTTTAGTCTTATTTTGGCTCAACGTAAATATTTAACAACATAAATTACATCCGTAATAAGAACACCGAACCATTGAACTGTCAACAATAAGAACATTGTTTCTATGGAGTAGCTTCGATCATGTGTTTTATAAAATAAAAGGGAACCACTTTTAGGCGATTTTTAATCAAAAAAGGGACCCAAGACAGCGAAGCCCCCCAGGCCTTCCGGCAGACCTCCAGGCTCAGCCAGCACATCAGCTTCCGCCAGCAAGGAGGACCTGATCTACAAGGCGCTGCAGGTGAGTGTGGCGCGGGAGCGCCAGTACTGCAAAAAGGTGGAGCAGGGCTTTTTAGAGGATCTGAACCGCAAGAAGCCCAAAACCCTGGAGCAGGTCAGCCGCATCTGGTACAACGGCAATGACGGCAGGCATGAGCATTACCACAACAGCCGCTACCACTGCTTAAACCTGCACAGCGTGTTCCAGAAAGGCACGATTGAATTCAGGCTGTTCAACGGCACCACCCATGCCGGAAAAATCAAGGCCTATATTCAGCTCTGCCTGGCCATCAGCCACCAGGCGCTGTCCCAGCGCTGCGCCAGCCGCGCCAAAACCCAGACCACCAACGAAAAGTACACCTTCCGCACTTGGCTTTTGCGGCTGGGCCTTATTGGCGACGAATTCAAGACCGCCCGGCTGCATCTTTTAGAGCATCTGGACGGCTGCATCGCCTGGCGCGACCCGGCCCAGGCCCAGCGGCAAAAGGAACGGCTGAGGCGGGAAAAAGAAAAGGAACTGGCGCAGGCCGCCGGGGTTTGCACTCCGGCGGAACAAAACCAACAGGATGTCGAACAGGCCGGGGCCGGGGAAAGCCCGGCCTTTCCATGTCCATGTAGCAAGGAGGAACATGTAAATATGAAAAACGAGACCTTATACATCGCCTACGGCAGCAACCTCAACCTGCCGCAGATGGCCTGCCGCTGCCCCACCGCCAAAGTGGCCGGGACAAGCGAGCTTAAGGACTATGAACTGCTGTTTAGAGGCGGGCGCCAGAACGCGGTGGCCACGGTGGAACCCCTGAAGGGGAGCCGTGTGCCGGTGCTTTTGTGGACACTCGGCGAAAAAGACCTGGCGGCCCTTGACCGCTATGAGGGATATCCCCATTTTTACCGCAAGGAAATCCTCGATGTGGAGCATAAAGGCAAGACCGTCCCCGCCATGGTGTATATCATGAACGAGGGCCATCCCCTCGGCGCGCTCTCTGACTATTACCTGAACACCATCCTGGAGGGCTATAAAAGCGCGGGCTTTGACACCGAGGTTCTGGAGCGGGCGGTGGAGAAATCCATCCGGCTGGCCAAAGAGCAGCAGCCCGAACAGGAAAACCTGTTTGGCCTGAAGTGGTGGTGATGCAATGGCCGGACCCGCGACCATCACCCTGGCAATCAAGGCCGCCATCGCCGCGGCCACCGATGAAAGGACGTGGAAAACCCTCGGCGTCATCATCGCCGCCCTCCTGACACCCTTGATTCTCATCATTGTGGTGATCGTGAGCCTGCTCTCGGCCACGGCGGATCACAACAACGCCGCCGTCGGCCTGTGCTTTAACGGCGGGGCGATCTCTTCGCAAGTTCCCGCCGATTACGCCGCCCACATCCGGGAGATGCGGGACAGCTTCGCCGGGCTTGACGCCGCCGTCGCCGGCCTGTCCTCGCAGGTGGAGGACGGCGGTATTGACAGTACCAGGGTCAAGGCCATTTTTTATGTTCTGTTTTTCGGCGCCGAAAATTTGCGGCTGGATGACTCCGACTACCGGGCCTTTACTGACTGCTTTGTGCGCTACGAAACCCGTACCCGCATTGTGGACAATGGCGACGGCACAGCATCGGAGGAAGAATACACCGCGGCCGTGCCGCTCGAGTCCCTGCCGGAGATCTACGCCAGGCTGGAAAACACCCTGGGCAGGACCATCACCTATGAGGACCGGGACAACGCCTCGGAGATTTACCACCGCGTTTTATATGGCGGCAGCGTCCCCACCTATGGGGAGGAATTCGACGTCTGGGTCAACGGGCTGCCCCTGTCCGACGCGCCCTTTATCGGCGCGGACGGCTTCTGTTCCCCCCTGGGAGAGAACTGGCGCGGCCTGGTCACCTCGGAATTCGGCTACAGGAGCGACCCCTTCACCGGCAGGCTTAAGGGACACTCCGGCATAGACCTGGCCGCCCCCAAAGGGACGCCTATCCGCGCGGCCCTGGACGGCACGGTGCTGTTTGCCCGCTACAAGACCAGCGGCTACGGTTACCACTTAGCCATAGATCACGGCGGCGGTTTCATCACCCTCTACGCCCACTGCGCTAGAATTCTCGTCAGCGAGGGGCAGGCGGTCAAGGCCGGCGACATCGTCGCCCAGGTAGGCTCCACCGGAAAAAGCACCGGGCCGCACCTGCACTTTGAGGTGCGGGTCAACGGCGCCAACCAAAATCCCAGAAGCTATCTGCCGTAGCCTGCCCGCGTAATTTTCTCCGAGTGATTTATAATTGTGATATAATGGAACAAATAATATGAATAAGGAGGGGTGCGCATGGAGCCATACACTCAGGCTGTTGAACTGTGGCGGTCATACAAAATCGCCTCCGCCGAGGATTTAGATAAATACCTGGACAGCTTCCGCGTCCTGTTCGCGTTTCATTCCGGAAAAATAGAGAACGAGGAAATCACCTACCACGATACCAGGGAGATCTTTGAAAACGGCAAGGTGGTAAACTATACCGGAAGCCCCCGCGCCCTGTTTGAACAGCAAAACCAGAAGCTGTGCTATGAGTTTTTGAAAGAAAAAATCATCAAAAAGGAGCCGCTCAGCATCGCGCTGGTCAAGGAAATCCACAGGGTGCTCACCGGCGGGACCTATGATGAACGCAGGTATGTGGCCAACGAGGAACGGCCGGGCGAGTTTAAAAAGCACGATTACGTGACCGGCCTCCATGAGGTGGGCTCCGCCGCGGCGGATGTGGAAAAGGACCTGGCGGAGTTGATTGCCGAAGTAAACGCGTATAACGGGCCGGATGTCTTGAAAGCTGCCGCCTACCTTCACGCCAGGTTTGAGTACATCCACCCCTTCGCGGACGGCAACGGGCGGGTGGGCAGGACGCTCGTGAATTACTATCTGATGACCCGTAACCACCCGCCCCTCATCGTGTATGACGAGGATAAGCGGCTGTATTACGAGTGCCTGCAGAAGTATGATGAAACCGAGGAACTGAACTCTCTCCACGAGTTTTTCAGGTATGAAACGGAAAAAACCTGGGAAAAGGCCCTGGCCCTTGCCCAGGGCGTGAAGCAAGAACGCAAAGGCTTGGCGGACTTTACCCAGGGCATGTAGCCAACTAAATAACATTAAAACAGAAGTCATCTCCAAAAAGGGATGGCTTTTTTGTTTGCCAGGGAGGGAAGAAAAATGCTGAAGACCAAAGCCGTCTTTGAAAGAAAGACCGCTGACTTTCAGCCCAGGGACTGTGTGATTGAAAAAATTATCGGGCTTACTTCCCGGGAGTACGACGCGTTTTCCAGCAATATGCTGGCGGATCACGACTTTATCAAGGACAACATTGACCTCATGTTTGTGGACCAGGAGGGCGCATACCACTGCCTGCTGGTGGTGGGCGAGAACAGGCCCGACGGCATCCTCATCGAATCGGAAGGCAGCAGTTACGCCCGCTACGCCGCCTTCCTGCCCCAACGCCCGTGATTTTCTCGCGGCGCGTCAGGAGCAGGCCCAAGGGCTTCATGACGCCAAGCCGGAAATAGAATCCCCCGGTATAAAAATGAATTTGTAGGAGGAAAAGAGCATGCCGGAGACTGAACTGCAGATACTGTTCCCCACGGAGAAGCTGGAGGCCCTCCGTTTTTTTATGAGTAAAAAGGACCTGGACATCGAGCAAGAGCTGAAGGATTACCTTGAAAAAACCTATGAGCGGATCGTCCCCGCCAATGTGCGGGAGTATGTGGAGAGCAGGATCGACCGGGAGCCTGCCCAGGAGCAAACACCGGACCCACAGGCGCAGGAGCCGCAGCGCCAGCCCAGGCAGACCCGCCGCCAGCGCGAGCAGGCCGCGGCTGAACCGGTGTCATCTCTGGCGGACAGGCAGCCGGAGCCGGCGGAGGAACCGGAAGAATCCCAGGGCATGAGCCTGAGTATGTAAATTCGAAAGGAGAGATTGACCATGAAACAAGCTACCCTGCAGATCAAATTTGACGAGGAAAAGCTGAACGCCATCAAGCAGTACATGGGCAGAAAGGACGCCGCCCTCGACAAGGAACTGGAGGACGTGATGCAAAAGCTCTACGAAAAACACGTCCCGGCGCCCGTCCGCGAGTACATCGAAAGCCGGGAAGTTGAGGCACGGGCAAAGCCGAAAAAACCGGTCCGGCCCGCTCTTTCCGCCAACACCAATCAGGGCGGCAGCAGCCAGGGATAAACACCCCCAAATACGCGCGGATTTGGCGGCTGTTTCGCCCTGTGCGCCCCTTTGACAGGCGGGGTGGTATCCTTTCCCCCTGGGGGCGGTTTAAGGCCCCTTGTAGAGGCTTTGTGAGCCAAAAACCTAAAAGACAGGCCCAGGCATGGCAGCCTCCTTACTTTTATGGGGGATGAACCATGGGGTCGAAAACCTTGCAGGTTAAAGAGGCGGGGTCGCCGAGCGCCCCGCCTCGGCTCACATCAGCCCGCAACGCGGGCTGAGGAAGGTTTCCCGCCGGGGTCGGATTTTGCCCCTGGGGGTTAGATCAGGAGTCGCAATCCGCCCGCAAAGGAGATAAACACAGGATTTTCACAGGGGTCGCGGCCGGTGTCGCGCCCCAAACCCAGCGGATTGGAGGCAAGAAACATGACGGAAGAAAACAAGAAGAAATTCCCCTTGTGGCTGTATTGTAACTTTGCAGATTTTTTGTCTCGGTCATTTACACAATAATTTAGGCTAAAAACTCCTTTTTAACTGCAAAATTTGCATAGATTTTGTCCAACATACTTTTAGAATTGCACATTATATGTCTTGCAC
>Ga0067045_1004198_pt1 | contig 14190 bp, 15 predicted proteins | sample TerdegcTABiofilm_FD_59184 | JGI IMG/M metagenome (GOLD analysis project Ga0067045, IMG submission 59184) | Combined Assembly of (Gp0054472, Gp0054536) Wastewater bioreactor microbial communities from Singapore -Terephthalate degrading...
GGAAATTAAAAATGAAGCTGAAGAGAATATTATTCTAAATGAAGAACTAATTGAGCCGGAAGAGGATATCGAAGAAACTATTGATGAAAATATTGAAGAGGAAACCTTTCCTGAAAAAACAGAACCTGAGGTGGCGGAGACCGGGGAATTGGATGATGAATATATGCAAGCTGAAGAGGAATCAATAGAATCAATGGAATCCGAAGAGTCTGAAGAGATAGATGAATTACATCCTGATAAGGTCTATGATCAGATTTTACAGGATGAAAAAGAAGATGAAGAAAGTATGCTTCAGACCATTCTACAAAGCACTCAAGAGGAGCATCATGATGTGCATGATATTATAAAAGAAGATTCGATTGAAGGTCTTTCAAAACCAAAACTTGATGTTGCTGAATTGCTTGAACACAAAGAAATGACGAGAATTATTGAATCTGTTTTTGATTATGATATAGAGGAGTTTGCCAATACGCTTGATGAAATATCAAGCTGTCAATCCTTTGATGATGCAGTTGTAGTTATTAACCAATCGCTAAGAAATCGCAACATTAGTATTAATTCTAAAGAAGCCGAATTATTTAAGTCAATCATTTCACAATATTTCACTGATAAATAAATTTACATGTTTATTGATTTTGCAAAAATATATGTTAAAGCCGGCGACGGAGGTGCAGGTGCAGTTGCATTCCGACGCGAAAAGTACGTTCCTAAAGGAGGTCCGGCCGGCGGTAATGGCGGCAATGGCGGTAATATTATTTTTAAAGCCGACTCAAATTTAAATACTCTTCTTGATTTCAGATATCAAAAAAAATATTTAGCCCAAAATGGAGAACGTGGTGGTTCATCGTTAAAGGATGGCAAGACGGGCAAAGATATTGTTATTAAAGTTCCTGTTGGTACTCTAATTAAAAATGCAGATACTGAGGAAATTATTTTCGATTTGAACTCGGATGGGAAAGAATTTATTGCTGCAAAGGGCGGTAAGGGTGGCAAAGGTAATAGCAATTTTGCTACTTCTACAAATCAAACTCCTCGCTATGCTGAACCAGGTAGACCCGGACAGGAATTGAATGTAATTCTCGAACTGAAATTAATTGCTGATGTAGGATTGGTTGGTTTTCCAAATGCCGGTAAGTCAACTTTAATTTCTGTTATTTCCGAAGCAAAACCTAAGATTGCCGATTACCCATTCACAACATTAGAACCTAACCTTGGAATTGTGCGTTATAAGGATTTTCAAAGTATAATTGTTGCTGATATACCGGGAATTATTGAAGGTGCTCATCAGGGTAAAGGTCTTGGGTTAAAATTCTTACGTCACATCGAACGCACAAAAATACTTTTATTGATGATTGATATAACTTCAGAAAGTTATCAAAGAGATTTTGATACTTTAATAAACGAACTTAACCAGTATTCCAAAGTATTAAATAAGAAGCATAAGATTCTTGGATTTTCTAAAGCTGACCTTGTTGATAAATCTACAATAGAAAAAGTTCGTAAAACAAAAATTAAAGGTTATAAAGGACCGGTAATTATTTTCTCCTCTGCAAATAAATATGGCATTAATGAATTGTTGGATCTGCTATGGGAACATTTGCAAGACTAACTCCGGTTGGATTCGTTCTAAGAATTGCCTTACTCTTTGTATTAGCGCTTTTCGTTTCAGTTATATCAATGATGATTGGCCCGGTAAGTATTAGTCCGGCTCAATTTTTCTCCGCCTTATTTTCAAACGATAGTACAAATACAATCACTCAAATAATATTTGAAATAAGATTACCAAGAATTTTGTATGGCTTTGCTGTTGGTGGAGGGCTATCAATTGCCGGTGCGGTATTTCAGGCAATGTTAATTAATCCTCTTGCAGAACCTTATATTTTGGGAATTTCGAGCGGGGGAACATTTGGTGCCGTGCTTTCATTTTTAATTGGAGCGTCATTTCTCGGAACACAAGCGCTTGCTTTTATTGGCGCCATTTCCGTAATGATAATTGTGTTTTTACTCGGNAAAAGATTTGGTGAACTTGAACCGAATGTCTTATTGCTTTCTGGNGTGATGGTCGGCGCATTCTTTTCTGCAGCNATTCTATTATTAATGGGTTTATTAAATGATTCTTTACGNACAGCTATTTTTTGGCTTATTGGTAANTTATCACTTGCTGANAAAAATAATTTATTACCGGTTCTCTCTATTACATTTGCAATCACTATTATCTTAATAATGCTTTCGAACAAGTTTAATGTTTTAAGTCTTGGTACCGAGTTTGCAAAACAGTTGGGTGTTAATGCAAACCACATTAAAAATATTACCTATATTTTAACAAGCATACTTATCGGTACACTGGTTTCAGTTAGCGGTATAATTGGGTTTGTAGGATTATTGATTCCTCATGTTTGCAGAATGATTTTTGGAATTGATAACAGGATTATTTTTCCGGCATCTTTTTTTATCGGAGGTTCTTACTTAGTACTTGCTGATACAATTGCCAGGACAATAATATCACCGGCGGAGTTACCTGTTGGAGCTATTACGGCATTAATTGGTGCTCCAATTTTTATCTATCTTTTACGAAGAAGATTTAAGTTAATTTTTTAGGAGGATAAAATGAGATTTAAAAAACTAAGAAAATATCTGATCGGGATATTTATTGTAACCGCATGTTCAACTGCAATTAATATCTTCACGGATAATGACGAATTATCAATGGGAAAACAATTCGATGAAGAAATAAGAAAAAATACAAAGGAGTATCCCATTTATAAGGGAGATCCAAGCGTTAAAGAATACATAAATAAAAATATTTTTCAGGAAATTCTGAATTCACCCGAAGTTAAAAAATCAACTGTGTATTCATATCAAATGGAAATCATTCAGAACGATACGATGTTAAATGCCTTTGCAGTTCCCGGAGGATATGTTTATATCTATACAGGAATTTTAAAATATCTCGATTCCGAAGCTGCTCTTGCTGGAGTTATTGGTCATGAAATTGCTCACGTTGAAAGACGTCACGCCACTCAAAGAATTACCAAGGCATACGGAATTCAAATTATTTTAAGTATTGCTTTAGGTAATAATCCTTCTCAGGTTACAGAAATGGTTGCAAATTTATTCGGCGGATTGGCACTATTGGCTAACAGCAGAGCCAATGAAGATGAAAGTGATGAATATTCTGTAAAATATCTTAAGAGCACACGGTTTTACCCCGGAAGCGTTAAGTTCTTTTTTGAAAAACTGAGAGATGATGGAAAAGTTTCTAAAGGGGGACAGGGACTTGCAACATTTTTATCCACTCATCCGGATCCGATTGCAAGAATAAGTTCAACTGATCAGCGCCTTTTGGCTCAAAGTATTCCTGTTAAAACTTATAAGGATTCCGGTCAGGGTATTTTCAAAGATGAGTACCAAAAATTCATCAAAAACAAGCTGAAATAAGTAATAAAGTTACAATTTTGATTTGTTCGATTACTTGATGTTTCAAGTCGCTCTATTTATATTTGATGCCCGACTTTAGAAAAATTTCTAAAATCGGGGTTAATCTTTACAATTATGGCGAGGTAGCTCAGTAGGTTAGAGCAGTGGAATCATAATCCACGTGTCGGGGGTTCGAATCCCTCCCTCGCTACTTTCTTATTGGAGTAAAAAATGTATACTTTATTAATAACCGTTTCACTTATTATTTCTGTTATACTGATAATAGTAGTATTACTACAATCGAGCAAAGGTGGCGGACTTGCCGGTTCATTCGGCGGTGCGGGTCAATTCGGAACCGTTTTCGGTACTAGAAGAACAGCAGACTTTTTAAGTAAAGCAACATGGTGGCTCGGCGGTGCATTGCTTGTTTTAGCTATTGTGATAAATCTTTTCTTTTTACCGGGTCAGGCATCTGTTGACCAAAGGGAAAGTATTATTCAAAGAGATAGACAGACTGTTCCTACAGCTCCGGCCTTACCTCAACAGCAATCAACTCAACCTTCACAGAAATAAGTAAGTTTATTAAAACCTCTTCCTTGTAGAAGAGGTTTTAAAATATTTATGACTTCTTTCTTATCCATATAATTTTTCTGATGGTGATAAAATGCGAAAAAAAATAACAGTGCAGAAAGCTTATAAGAATCTTGATTTTCTTGCTTCAGCGGAAGCACGGACTATTAGAATTCTATCAGAGTATTATGAACCGAAAGCCAGATTTCAAAAACATAATATTGTTGACACAATTGTATTCTTCGGTTCAGCAAGAATTATTTCTAGAAAAGATGCTTTAAAACTTGTTGAGAAAGCACAAAAAGATAATTCAAAATCTTCGGAAATAAATTTTGATAGAGCAGTAAAGCAGCTTGAAATGTCTAAATATTACGAGGATGCTGTTAAGCTTTCTAAAAAATTAACTCTCTGGTCTAAGTCCTTAGGACTTGATAAAAATCGTTTTATTGTGTGCAGCGGAGGCGGACCCGGAATTATGGAAGCCGCTAATAAAGGCGCTAAACTTGCCGGCGGTCATTCGATTGGATTAAATATCAGTATTCCTTACGAGCAGTTTGTTAATAAATATGTAGATCCCGAACTTGCATTTGAATTTCATTACTTTTTTATGAGAAAGTTGTGGTTCATTTATCTGGCTAAAGCATTAATAGTTTTTCCGGGCGGATTTGGTACACTTGACGAATTGATGGAAGTTCTTACTCTTGTTCAAACAAAAAAGATTACTAAAAAAATGAAAGTTATTATGTATGATGAAAATTACTGGAAGGAAGTAATCAATTTTGATGCGTTAATTGAACATGGTACTATTAGCCGTGAGGATATGAAACTTTTTGATTTCAGTAATTCAGTAGATGATGCATTCGAAAAGATGACGAATCATTTTAAGAAATACTTTTTGAATAAAAACAATAATAATGGAAATAAAAAACCCCGTAAATAAACGGGGTTTTTTTGTTAAGCTTTTCTGTCTTTCAAAGCTTGTTCGCGCGATGCTCTCCGTTTTGCCTTTATTAAATCCATACGTTTTTCAATTGATGGTTTAACGAAGAAAGTTCTCTTCTTAAATTCTTTCAAGACTCCGGAACGCTCGTATTTTTTCTTAAATCGCTTAAGAGCTTTATCAATATTCTCGTTCTCTTGAACGGTTATACCTACCACTTAATATCACCTACCTTCTTTGTGGATAAAAATTAGCGCACCAAACCTAATGATTTAGAGTAAAATTGTCAAACAAAACCTATTCTTCTTCTTTAGGAGAGATTACTAAAACGGGGCATTTAGCAAATCTTATAACTTTTTCTGCTACACTGCCTAATAATGTATGCAAAACACCGGTTCGGCCATGAGTTGCTATAATAATTATGTCCGCACTTATTTTACCGGCATAATTCACAATCTCTTCGTAATCGGTTCCGATTCTAAGTTCTTCGATTACATTCAAATTAGAATCTTCTCTTAAAAATGATGCGGCTTCTAATAATTTAATTCTTGCTTCGGCTTCCATTCTGTTTAAGATTTCTTCTTCGCTTAAACCAAGGGATTTTGCAGTAAGAAGCGGTGGTGATTTTTCTAAAACAAATATTAAATACACTTCAGCATTCATCTTCTCCGCAAGGTCTTTTGCATAATCAAATGCAGAATAAGAGATCTTGCTGAAATCTGTTGGAACTAATATTCTTTTTATATCGAACATAATAAAATTAGTAGAATATAATAATTTAACATTTCTGAATTATTCAGCATTTCTTTTCTGTATTCATTACCGGTGAAAAATCTTTTTGAAATAACTAGTAGAATTTTTCAGGAGACTTCCATTTATAAGCTTATAGATTAACTTCATCTGGAATTAATATAGTTTTGCAGTTCACTTATTATGTTTTGAATTAGATAGTCTGGGGCTTTTGATTTGCAGAACCGGCTTTTAAGTAATTCTTTAACACAAGATTGACGTAAATATTCGGCTTTGCACATACAATCTTGATCGATCAATAAACTAATTCTGCTAATAATCAATTGGTCTTTCAATTCATTATCAACATAGGATGTTATTTCTTCAAATGTTTCCATTATCTTTTTGAACTACTTCCGTCAGTAAAACCTTTTAATTTTGCGTAGTCGTATAATTGTGAGTAAAGCATCTTTCTTGCTCTGTGTAAACGAGATCTAACTGTTCCGACCGGTATATCAACAAAATCAGCAATTTCATCGTAGGTAAATCCTTCAATGTCGCTTAAAATAATAACAGTTCTAAAATCTTCCGGCAAGTCTGTTATCGCTTTTGAAATTTCATCATCGAGTAAACTGCTGAATACATCCTGCTCGTAATGTTTTGTTTCTACTTCATCCGATTTAATGTTCTCGTAAAAATTTTGTACATCCTCATAATCAACTTTATTTGGCTCTTTTACCTGTTTGCGGTAATCATTGATATATGAATTCTTCATTATTCTAAACAACCATGCCTTACAATTAGTGCCCTTTTCAAATTTATCGAAGAAACGAAATGCTTTAAGATAAGTTTCCTGAACCAAATCATCGGCATCATCTTCATCACCGGTCATTTTTAAGGCAAAGTTATACAGAGCATCCATGTGAGGAATTGCTTCTCTCTCAAACTCTTCGTAGAGTTTTTTGAGCTTTACATTTGAATTGGATGCCTTATTAAATTCCATAAAATCTTTTTAATAGTAATTTTCTTACGCTAAAATTAAGAAATTACAACTCCATTTAATATTGAATTCGAATAATTATCTAAGGGATAAATGAATCCATTAATCACCATGTTTGCCAATTTGTTATTACGATATATGGCTAAATTTGCAAAATCGTCTATTGAAATGGACTGCTCGAACTTCAAATGGGAGGGTAATACGTTAATTGGTTTTTCTACAAATGTAAAGTTGATTGAAAAAGGATTTAGTTTAATTACACCATAACCGTTTTCAATCATGCCGGATATTTCATCTGTATCAGGTATCTCCTGGAATTCGTGTTCAAAAACTTTTGCCGGTTTAACTTCATAACCGGATAAATCAAATTCACTTATACCGGTGTATTTGTTTAGATCGCCTACTTCAGCAATTTTACCCTTGTAATAAAATTTATTTAACTCTTTACAAAACTTTTTTTCTCTGTTTATACCAATATCAATTCTGAATTCCTGTCCTTCGCTTTTAAAAGTAAGATTTCTAAGCAGCAAGTCAAATAACATAGTTTGATTTTCCGGGATGGAGTAGTAATCCGGTTCATTCCACTTTTCAAATTCGTTTGCTAGTATTGAATGAAAACCAGTGAGCAAAGCAATAAAATTGAGCTTACGGATTTTGCTTTTTTTGTCATCACCAATTATAAATCCGGATTCGATTAATATGGAACTGATTTTACTTCCCACAAATGTGTCACCAAAAGATCTCGGTTCGTGGTCATCTTTATATCTTGCAATCTGATCGGGTATAAACGTTGCAAGTGCGTTATTGATTGATGCGATTAATTGCATGCTTTTTTTGCGAGCAGTGCTGATTGAATTGTCATAATTGAAAGGTGGTGCTAACATTGAAATTGCCGAACTCTTACCAGTTCTTCCGGCGGTGTAATAACTGTTCTGATCGTGAAGATTGAATGCAAATTCCGGCTTAATTTTATTGGCAAGATCCCACAAACTTTTTGCTTCGGGCGTTACCCTCTTTTGTGAATCCCGGTTTACATCAATTGATATTTGGTTTTCACGCTTATGGTGCTCTGCACCATCGGGATTTAACATCGGTATGAAATGAATTGTAAGGTTACTCAATAATTCTTTGCGCAAGTTGTTGTATTGGTCGTCACTACAAATGAATTTTAGCAGATCAAACAATGCAGCGGTTGCAGTGGGCTCATCACCATGCATTTGCGACCATGCGAGAATGTTTCTATTACCTTTACCAATAGTTATGCAATAAATTTCTCTCTTTTCAATTGATTCACCGATTTTATCGATTCGGAAAAGATCATTCGACTGATATTTGTCAATTATTTTTTTTACATCGTAATGTGTAACTCTTTCCTGATAAATTTCACTTTCGTAATAATCATTGTACTGCTCAAAAATTTTTGTAATATCAAAAGTATTTTCCAAGTCCAACTCCATCTATAATTGATTGATTTTCTGAATGAATTGATACAAATTTAGCGTGTCTTTATTAATAATTAAAGAAATAAATAACCGGAGGAATAATGGCTACTGACAAACTGACAATTGGTTCAAAATGCCCGCACTTCAATTTACCGGCTACTGATGGTAAAAATTACTCTTTAGATTCATTTTCTAACAAGAAATATTTAATCGTCATTTTCAGTTGTAATCATTGTCCTTATGTTCAAGCATATGAAGATAGAATTATTGCGATTCAGAATGATTATAAAGATCATCTAAGCATTGTTGCTGTAAGCTCTAACGAAACCGAAAACTATCCCGAAGATTCATTCGAAAAAATGAAAGAACGTGCTGAATTAAAGAAGTTTAATTTTCCATATCTCTTTGATGAAACTCAGGAAGTAGCAAAAGCATTCGGTGCGACTCATACACCGGAAATATTTTTATTTGATGCCGAAAGAAAATTAGCTTTTCATGGTAAGATAGATGATAACTGGCAAGATCCTAAAAATGTAAAATCGCCTTATTTACGAAATGCCATTGATGAATTAATTGCCGGCAAAAAAATATCTGTGCCGGAAACTTTTACAATCGGTTGCACTATTAAATGGAAGAAGTAATTAACACGGGTTTACAGCAATAAAAAAACTTCCTGTTGCCACTAATTACACGAATTTACACAAATTATTCTTGTTAATTAGTGAAATTAGTGGCTTAATCAGTTATTATTAAAAAGGAGATCGCAAGAGAATTTAAACAACCTCACCGAAATCATCTTCGAATTTTTGAAGCAGTTTAATTGGCTGTGGTGAAATGGCAAAACAATAGAGAGGATAAAGCTGCATAATAATTGCAATCATCTCCTCTATAATTTTATTGGTGAACAAAACTTTTGGTGCTAGGACTTTTTTCCTTTCGAGTAATATGTAATCAATCTCGCTCATTATCGTAAAATCTTTTTCCGCATTAAAACTCTTGCTAACAATGTTCATATCATCATTTAAGTCCGACAGTTTGAAATTGTCGTTTATATTATACTTTGCGCAGACGCTTTTAATCTCTCTCTCAAATTTTTTTAAATTCTGTTTGAAAAAAAGACTATCGCCGGTTGAGTTGTTAATAAACATTCCTATTTCAACGCCATCAGGACTGAAATAAAGGTAGAACTCGCTATCCAGTTTAAATCTTCCGAAATGGATCAATAGAAAAGTGCGATAAGGTTCACCTTTGGCAAAACGCATATCTTTGTTTAGCCGCATAATTGTTTCGTTAAATTTTGGCTCTGTTCTTATTGATGGGTTTAATCTACTGAGGAATGGTGCTAGTTCATTTATAAATGATTTAGCCGGTCCTACTAAATATTTTTGATATCTCTCTTTGTTATTTCTAAACCAATCAACCGTATTGTTCTTCTGTAAATCATTTAGGAAAGTAAAAATTTCTTTATTGAATCCGGAAAAAGGAAAACTTTCATGTATCAATACATTATTCCTAAGTTAATAGAAATATAAAATGATCCGAACCTTTTTTTGACACTATCAATTAAACTTTCTACACCGTCACCAAAAATATTTATGTAGTAATACCTTACATTAATTCCGATAAGACTGCTTTTACTATCACCAAAATTTGCACCAATTCCAACATACCCTCCGGCAGCATAATGCATTTTAGCATCACCAAAAGCACTGAAGAAATCTTTTTCATACGGCGTTGTTACTACAAATGTTGGTCCCGCTCCGGCTGAAATATAGGGTCTTAGGTTTTCTGTAAGTTCATCAGCAAAGATTCTGTATTGAATTCCGAAATTGAGTGGGATTAAAAAAACTCTATTTACCTTTCCAAACACAAAAGTATTTCCCCAATAATCAACATATTCCATTTCTCTATCATCTTTCATTTCGGAAATAGAAATATCAACAACTCCTGTAATTGTTCTATTAAATGAGTATTTATAAAATGTACCCAGTCCAAATCCGCCTTCACCGAACATTAAATCGGCGCCCCAGCTATTGGGAGGAAATACTTCAGGCGGTTTTTCAGGAGCTAATTGACCGATCTTCTGTGCTTGCAATGGCATCGCAAATAAAATTAATACCAGGAAACACGCTAATACTTTCATATTTATATTCCTTTTGCTAACCTTCATGTGTAAGATATAGATATTATGTAAAAAATCAACCAGATAAATTTAGTATTATTGTACAATTTAACAATCACACAAAACAAAAGGTTCTCAATGGCGTTAAATCTGGAACTAAAAATTTTAGTTGAATCATATAATAAAATGCTCGAAAAAATCAGGAAATCCGATGCTGCTTATGTAAAAACAATTTTTCAAAAGGATATTTATTATAAAGTGAAGAAAGGTTTGTTAAAGTTACGAGTTGAAGATGGTAGCTTTACATTGATAAAATATTTAAGGGACGAAAAAGGAAAACGATGGAGCAATTATCAACTGTTAAAATTGGACGGCGAAAATCCCGAAAAATACTTAGGTGGTCTTTTTGAAATAGATACAGTCGTTCAGAAAAAAAGAGAACTTTATATGTATAAAAATACCCGTATCCATCTTGATACAGTAAAAGGACTTGGTAAATTTCTTGAATTAGAATCCGTTGTAGTGAAAAATAAAAAGACCTCAGAAAAAGAATTTGATGATGTGGTTAATTTTCTGAATCTTGATTTGTCGAATCAAATTAAAGCTTCTTACAAAAATTTAATTGAGCAGAAAAAATTTAGTAACAGAAAAAGTAAATGATTCTATCAAGAGAAAATATTGATAAAGTTGATCTCGATTTTTTAATTAACGAAAAAATTATAAACAACAGTATCGCTCAGCTTTTATTAGTTGTCCCGACAAACCGTAAAGCACGGACGGTTAAGAAGGAAATAATTTCTTTAACACCGCATAAATCCGCAAATGGAATAAATGTAGAAACACTTGGAACACTCTCATCAAAATTATTAAAGCAATTCCATCCGTTCCGGCAATTAAGTGAAGCCGCTTCAACAGTTTTTATTAAACAAAGTGCATCGGAATTAAAGTTAAGGTATTTCTCGCTTTATAAAAGCGAAATCCCGTTTGGAACGCTGGACCGTTTAAAAAACATTATTTCCGAATATAAACGGCACGGCATTTCACCCGGCTCTTTAAGGGAAGAAGCTGACCGGCTCGAAAAGACGGAAAAATTAAAAACTCTGGATATTGCAGATATCTACGAAAAATATATTAATAAGTGTAACGAACTTAATGCTTATGAACTTGGTGACGTTTATAAAAAAATTCTTGAATCTAACGATGTTGATTTTACTAAATATTTTAGGATAATTTATCCCTCTGTGGATCTTATCATAATTAACGGATTTGATGAATTTACTGCACCCGAACAGGAAATAATAAGTAAACTCTCACAGATAGAAAAAGCAAAACTGTTTATCAATTTTGATTACAACAGAAATAACATTTATATCTTTTCCCATCTCGATAAGTGCTTCGAACGATTCAGCGAATCCGGTTTTAATGTTATTGTGGATCAGAGTGAAATCAGGTTAAGCCAATTCGGTAAAACTATCCGCGATTACCTTTTTACAAACCGAAAGAATTTCAGAAAACAGAATTATAAAGACAAAATAATTATCCATTCTGCTTTTAACAGGGAAGAAGAAGTAGAAAATATTTCCAGGGAAATTAAAAAATTGATTACAGAAAACGGTGTTGAACCGCATAAAATCTGTGTCGCATTCAATCTTATTCAAAATTATTCTTCAATAGTTAGAGATGTTTTTGATAAGAACGGATTGCCGTTTAACCTGAGCGATAGAATCCCGCTGGATAATTCCAATCCCGTTAAAGCAGTAGTAAACTTTTTAGAAATAGCCGAAAGCGATTTTTATTACAAGAACATATTCCGTGCTTTAACAAGCGGTTTTGTTGAGATAGGCGAGATAAGTATTTCGAATTTACAAAAAGTATCTGCCCAGCTTAAAATAGTATCCGGTAAAGAAAATTGGAAGAATACAATTACTGAATCAATTACCAATTTAGGTTTTGATTCTGATATTGATGAAGACGAAAAGAACCATAGAATAAATTCATTAAAGAGCGCGCTCGATGCTATTATTGTTATCGAAAAGATGCTTAAGCCATTCGAGACGAAGCTTTCCATTCCGGAATTTCTAAATAAACTTTTCGAATTTATTTATCAGTCGGGGATTGCAAATAAAATTTTATCTGTATCGGATAATTCGGAAGAAAATACACGCGGTTTTGCTGCTTTTATTGATACTGTTAACGAAGTATTCGACCTGCTTACAGAAGAATTGGGTGCAGATAAAAAATTTACTTTGCACTTTTACCTCGACCAATTAAGAACCGCTTGCAGCTGGGCACGTTTTAATGTGAAGGAAAAGTCCAGCTACGGAATTCAGGTAACAACATTAGAAGAGATCCGCGGACTAAAGTTCGATTACCTTTTTATTGGTGGACTGTGCGATGGCGACTTACCAACACGCTTTTCACCGGAAGTATTTCATTCTCCTTCGTTCAGAAAGAAGGCGTTTGCACATCAAACTGATGAACGGAACCTGTTTTATCAATCATTACTAACATGGGATAAAAAACTTTTCCTTAGTTATCCCGAAACAGAATCGGGGAGAGAGTTGGTTAAGTCTTCATTTCTGAATGCTTTTGAAGAACTATTTGAAGTAACAAAGTTTAGTAATGAAAGTAATCAAAATGTTATTGTATCCAGAGAAGAACTTGAGACGGAAATTGGACAAATCGGCACCGAAGTAATTGATGATAACCTGACGAAAATATTGATTGATTCAGGTATTAACTTATCTGAAATAAAAAGTGCCATCGAAATTGAAAAATTACGCGAAGAAATTCCTGTTGCAGAAACACCGCATACAGGATTTATTATAACCGGCAATAGTACTGTTCTCAGTGATTCTGCTATAACCCAATTGAATTCGTATTCCAATAGACAGTATTCTATTTCACAGCTGGAAACTTATGCTAAATGTCCGTTTAAATTTTTTGTTGAGAGAATCTTAAACGTTCAGCCGGTTGAGGAACCCACAGAAGATATAGAAGCAATTGAGATGGGGAATATTCTGCATAATATTTTGTATAGTTTTTATACCGAGTTGCGGAAACAAAATATAGTTTTAGATAAGAGTGATAAAAATACAATAACAAGCTGCTTAAAAATTATTCAGGGAATAGCCCAACAAAAAATTTCTCAGAATGCATTCAAATCACCTGTTACATTTTACGAGAAAGAAAAAATATTTGGAATTGGCGGTAATGAAATTGAATCGATTCTGAACCGCTTCATTGAATACGAAGCTGAGAATAACAAAGAGTATTACCCGAATTATTTTGAAGTCAGGTTCGGATCAATACGGGATGAAAATTCTGATGCACAATTAAGCAATGCCGAGCCGGTTAAAATCGACGGAATTAGACTGAAAGGTAAAATTGACAGGATCGATATATCACGCGATAATACCTCGTTTAGCATAGTTGACTATAAACTGAGCGGTAAAAAACCGACATTCAGAGAATTGAAGGAAGGAATCTCACTTCAATTACCGGTTTATTTGTTTGCGGCTTCGGAACTTCTAAAAAGTAAATTCAATAAAACATTTTCGCCAGATCAGATGATAATCTATTCTCTCAAATATTCGGTTGAAGATTTCGGTAAGAAACCGGTTGTAATTCGCGATAAGGAAATTAAAACCCCGGAACAGTTGATTGAATCTACAATTGAACATATTAAAAAATATATCGATCAAATTAGTCAGGGGAAATTCGGTTTTTCACCGCATGCTGACCGTGAACAGTTGGTTTGTCGTTATTGCAGTTTCAGCGGTGTCTGCCGTAGTAAAAATTAAATAGTTTTCACAACCGTCCTTATAAACCTGCTTTTTGAATTATTTTAATCATTTTTAGTTTTTTTTATTTAATGAAACTTACAATTAAACTATTAATGGCAGTTAAATAGTTTAAGTAATTTTCACTATTTTAAAATTTAACTTGACAAACTCGTTTTTTTTTTTTT
>Ga0067045_1003924_pt1 | contig 14189 bp, 14 predicted proteins | sample TerdegcTABiofilm_FD_59184 | JGI IMG/M metagenome (GOLD analysis project Ga0067045, IMG submission 59184) | Combined Assembly of (Gp0054472, Gp0054536) Wastewater bioreactor microbial communities from Singapore -Terephthalate degrading...
AGTTTATCGACACCATCAAGGTGGTGAATGAAGATAAGCTGCTCTTTATTTTCAAAGGCGGCATTACGATGGAACAACCGCTCACGATATAGGATATCCCGATGTGGAGCGAATAACAAAACCATCTTAGCGGAGCAAAGCAGCTCCGCTATTTCCATCGAAATAAGCTGAATATGAATGATATAAGTTTTTCTGCTTGGTTAAGTTGAGTGCTCCGGAACTATTTATGTAGAATAGATTGGATTGTCGATTACTTGTTCAATTTGTCCGAGTATATAATGAAATAGCAAAACGAAGATCCATACCAACCATTTGATGTTTTAATCAATAATACAGTGGCATCTTTTTTTACCTAACTTTCCAAAAAAAATCCTTGAAAAATCAAGGTTTTTTTATTTTCCACTTTATTAATCCTTCCTAAAATATGGTATATAATAGCCTAGTGGTGCCCAAAGTGGTGCCCGTTTCTTTGGTTATCCCTTTTTTCCTACATAATAATTTTTTATGGTATGAGTGGTGGTGCCCAAAAGCGGACACCACTTTTTACTGCTCCTCATCCTTGGCATCATCAGGTTTATTAGAGTTGAATATTATCTCTTCTATCGCTTCTGCGGCCTCTTCTTGCATGGAAGGTAAAACGTGTGCGTAGGTGCTTAAAAGAATTTTTATATCTGCATCTCCAAGTCTTTCAGCGACGATTTTAGTGTGTTTGTCAATCAAAAAGTTTACCACAGCGATCACGTAAAAGTTTACCACCCATAAGAAGGGGAGCAGCTTATTTGGCATGGTAAATATGGAAAGATATAACTGTTAATATATGCCGTATTAATATTATCATTAATAATTTCATCGCCGCAGGGTTTGTGGATATGTGAATAACGCAACGCGTTATTCAAGCGATTGAGGACCCTGTGGGCAGGCAAAGGGGCGAGGGAGCCGCTTTCTGACCAACAAATGATCTAAACCTATACAATCATCACCAAAAGGCAAGACTGCCTGTCCACAAGTCCACATGAGCGGCATATCCACAAAGCCCCTAACCTAAGGTTAACTTGGAATATCATCCACCTCCTTTTCCTGGCGGCTTATGCTCTGCCGGAAGCGGTAACTCTCACCATTCATCAGTAGTATGTGGCACTGGTGAGTTAAGCGATCAAGCAGCGCATCCGTGAGTCTTTCTTCGCCAAAAACAGAAACCCACTAGGAAAACTCCAGGTTCGAAGTGACTATGATACTCCCGCGCTCATAACGGGATGCCATAAACCGAAAGAACAACTGGGCACCTTCAGGTGTATAGGGGATAAAGCCAACTTCATCTACTACCACCAGATCTTGTTTTAGCCATTGCTTCTCCATCTGAAGCAGGCGGTGTTCCCGCTGGGCAAGTTGGAGGTGTACCACCAGGCCAGGCGCATTCCAATAACGCACCCGGTATCCGTGGCGGCAAGCACACAGGGCTAAAGCTATTGCCAGGTGGGTTTTCCCGGTGCCACTGTTACCGATCAGGGCAACATTCTCTTTCTGCTTAACGAAATTGCACTGGCTTAATTGGAGCACTTTTTGCTTGTTCAAAGCAGGAATAGCGGCAAAGTCGAAGCCCTCCAGTGTCTTTATATAGGGCAGGTAGGCCCGGCTGATCCTGTTTCTGCGGGTATTCTCTTCCCGCGTGATCACTTCTTGTTCTAAAAGGGCGCTTAAATATTCTTCGTATGTTCGGTTGTTGTCTACAGCTTCGCGGGCGAGGTTCTGGTAATGCCGTGCCATTGCCGGCAATTTTAATCTTTTTAGATAGTCGCGGATAATGATGTCGTTTACGCTCAATGAACCATCACCCCCTGCTGAATGAGCAACCGATTAAACTTGCTCACCATGGGCAGCGGTTCAAACCCCTAATTTTAGAGTCTACTCCCTTATTCTCTTGTTTACATAGAATTAAAGATATTTTTGACTACAGTAAATCCCTCCACTTTAACCTGTTGACGCGACCTGACCGGCAAGCCTTGACTCGCCGTGGAATCATGAATGCAGGGGACGGGCGAGGGTGACGGTAGACGGTATCATCAATTGTATCACCCGTCCCCGCCAACACATTTTATCACGGCGGTCAAGGCCGAGCCGCTGCGCGGTTGCCGGCCAGGGTCTTAGCCGGGTGGCAGACCGAACCTCAAATGAGGGGAACAAGCTCAGGCTACGGCATCCGGTATCTTAAAGGAAATCATAACAAACGCTAAACCTTTACAATGAAGGGCTTAAATTGGCCCGCAGCCAGCCGCCGCCGGAACTCACAAGGCGCAAAAATCATACAGGCTGCCATGGATACGTCGTTCATTATAAAACTGGATATATTCGTTAACGAGCTGATATGCTTCTTGATAGGATACGAACTCGTTCGGTGTTTTCGGGGGAATACGCTCATGCTCAACGCTATATTGCTCACAAGTTTCTTCAAATACATAGCTGATAAATTGGGGGCCGTTATCGCTTCGAATTACCGGACGACAATTTGTTTCAAAGAGATTACGTTTCCACAAAGCCCGCTGGATGACCTGGGCAGCATGTTTCCCTTCACAGGACAATCCCATGTGATAATCCACAATCATCCGGTCATAAACGTCAATGACGCACATCAGGTAGAAAAAGAGGTCTTCTTCGGTAATATAGCCGTACTTGATATCTACTTCCCATAGTTGGTCTGAAGCGGTAATTTTACGGTTGATTGCCAGGCGCCTGGGGTGCTTGACCTTAATCCGCCGCTGAGGCGCCAGTATATCCAATTCTTTGCAGAGCCGGTAGACTTTTTTGTTATTAATTACCAGATTATACCGGCGGCGCAGACAAATGGCCAGTTTCCGGTAGCCGTAAGCATTTTCCTCCCCGGCAACCAGTTCCATTAACCATTCTTTGATTTGCTCGTCACTTATCCGCTGCCGGTCCCTTGTCCATGAATATGCCGTGTTGGGCCGTCCGCTTCTTGGCTTATGGTTTATTGGGGCATGATACTTTCGTTTTTTTCGATAGTAGTAGGTTGCTTCGTGTACGCCAACAATTCTCAGTACCAGTGAACATGCATACCCCCGGGCGATCCACTTGTTGGCTATTTCTATTCTGTCAGAAAGCCCGGGCGAGTCTTTTTTACCAGATCCCTTAAAATGGCAATTTCTAGATCTTTTTCGCCAAGCAACTTTTTCAGAGTGTTATTTTCTTTTTCCATTTGTCGGAACTCCTGGGGCGATGGAATATATGCTGTTACTTTTTTTGGCATCTGTACTGGTTTCCTCCCAGGCTTTATGTTTACAGTCCTGAATCCAGCGGTAAAATGTCTTGGGGCTAACCCCGTACCGCCTGGCAACAGAAAGAGTGTTGCCGACTTCCTGTGCTTCCTTGATAAGCTGTTCTTTGAAATTTTTAGGATATCTCTTACGTTTCATCCATACCCCTCCGTTAATATTAGTTTATATTTATATCAATAAGGGGGTATGGCTCAAATTCAATTAAGGGGCTAAATAGATAGGCAGTACCAAGCCCCATTTTAAGAAGATGTCTCGAAAGTGTGCTCCGGGATGTTTCTCCCTTTCTCACAATTCCTTCACCTTCAAGTATCCGGATGATTCTCCGTACAGATCGCTCAGGTAACTCTTGTTTCAACTCTGCCCGGTCCAGAATCTCTTGTGGTATTGCCTTTAATTTGCCGGTATCACTCCTGGTTTTCGGTTTGAGGCCATCATATCTGCCTTTCTGGTAAGAGGCAAGGTATCTTCTAACTAAGTGTCCTCTCGGATATACCTTCCCGTTCAAGTATCTCCCGCCTGATGCGGCGCTTTTCGGCTTTTCCAGTCCCGGCACCAAAAGCGGCGCTATTATTTCATGCCGTCTTAATGCCGTCTCTGTGGATGTGTCGTTGTCCATCAAATCCCCTCCTATGTTTTTCTACAAGCCTATCAGAGGGGTTATCCGGTCAACAACGCAAACTATGTGGGAATTATATTATATAAAAAAACCAAACCCATCCAAAGGAGGACTGTATCTATGTCAAGGATACCACGGAGCGAACAATTCAGGCAAGAGTGGCAGGAGATTTTAACACGAGGCATCAAGGGCGAAGAAGAAGGACTTCTTGATGCCCTAATCCGAAACGGTGCCAGGTATATGCTTCAGGTCGCCATCGAAGAAGAGGTGACGGAGTTTCTTGGCCGGGAGCATTATCAGCGTGGTGAACGCATCCGGCAGGGCTATCGGAACGGCTATGAACCCAAACTTCTCGTAACTGGCCAGGGAGTGATCGAGGTGGGGATTCCACAGGTACGCAATACCGATGAACCCTTTCATTCTGAACTCCTTGCTGCCTTCACCACCCGCTCGGAAACCCTGGAGGAACTGATCCGCCACATGTACGTGCGTGGTTTGAGTCAGCAGGACATGGCCGACGCTTTTGCGGAAGCCTTTGACGAACGAGTGATGTCCAAGAGCACCGTGAGCCGGGTGGCCAGGGCCATCCAGGAAGAGTTTGATGCCTGGCGCAAAAGGGATTTATCCAAAGACCCCGTGCTCTACCTCTTCCTGGATGCCATCTACTTGCTCGCGCGTCAGGGAGAACGTCGCTAAGACGCCGTACTCTGCGCATACGGGATCACCGAATCAGGGAGCAAAGTGCTCCTGCACCTGGACATGGGCGAGAAAGAATCTTATGCGGCATGGCAGGGCTTTCTTTATAACTTGGTGGATAGAGGGGTCACCAGCCCCATACTGGTAGCCTCGGATGGATCACCGGGTCTTAAGAAAGCTATCCGGGAGGTCTATCCGCGGACCATCCGCCAGCGGTGCAAGGTGCATAAAATGCGCAACGTGTTGGCCAAGGCACCCAAGTCAGCCCAGAAGATCCTCAAAGGCGAAATCACCAAAGTATTCACTGCCCAGGACAAGAAGGAAGCCTTGCGCCTGGCCCAAACCTTGATCTATCGCTACCAGGACAAAGCATACTTTTTCCGGCCTCAACATGGAAGAATCCGCGCTATACATCAGCTCAACGGCCATCGGAACGCTATCGGCAAGGACCGTTTATCAATGGAAAAAAGAACTCAAGAAAAAATCCTTTGCATGGCTTAGCGCCCTGGCAGAAAAACTTCTGTATATCATTCCCGGTCTTGACATCTTTTCATTTGTACCAAGCATCAACGCAAAGGACCGGGACATCCGGTTTCTCTTAAAACTCGGGCAATTTTACCAAAAGGTTGCCTAACATACTAAGAGGAATAGAAACCTGCAGTTATTTTCCTTCCTGAATACCAGTAGCATCCAAACAAACCTTCTGTAGGCGGAGATTTCATTTTCCACCCCCCCCGGAAGCGGCCCTTATCAGCAAAAGTCCCCACGAAGTCTGTACATTGCATTCCCAGTTGTGTGATGAAGGAAAAGAGCCATGAGGTAAAGCACATGTTCATAGACGACAAATCAGGCTGGAAGTAGCCAACTTCCGTTTTGGACTAATCGCCCCGGTATCTTCTGCCCGGTGAACAGTACCAACTGTTAAAAGAAATCGCTTCCCGGCGCTACCTAGTGTCTGGCGGCGAAAAGAAGAAGGTAAGCCTTCGGACCCTGGAGCGCTGCATCAATAAATACCGTCGGGGCAGGCTGGAGGCGCATAAGTCAATAAACCGGAACGATAAAGGCAGATTGAGGACAATGCGAAGAAAATGAGAACCCTGGGCGATGGGTTGAGTTATTTTTCCATTAACTACTATTTCTTTGTGAATGCTCATTTCCATCTTGTTCTCCATCAACAAAATCTTTTGTTTGGAATCGTAACGCAATATTATGATGAACGAACGCACTGCCATATTTAGACGGCTTAATTAAAAAGAAAGTAGGGTCTCCTGAGCTAAGGGGAGAGGTCAGAAATGTTTCAAATCTGAAAACCAATGTTTCAAAGAAGCACTTGAGAAACTTGCATTTCTAAGAACAGCAAATTCCTTAAGTATTACTATTAACCGTTTAACCTTAGAAACTGAACTTTCGATCGTTAATTTTAACAAATCGTTTCCTGAAGGGCGTTTGTGGTATGAGCTTTGCTTAGTTATCTTTGTAAATTCAAATTTAAAAAATGAGGAGGTTTCAAAAACATGGGTAAGTATCATGCCGACCTAAGGGAGTATATTGCCATGCTGGAGAGGGAGGGAAAACTAAACAGGGTTACGAGAGCAATCAACAAAGATACGGAATTGATGCCAATTGTTAGATGGCAGTATAAGGGACTTACGGAAAGTGAAAGAAAAGCATGGTTATTTGAAAATGTAGTCGATTCAACAGGTAAAAAATATGACAGTTCTGTAGCTGTCGCCCTCCTGGGTGGTTCACGAGAAATTTATGCTATGGCGCTGAACACTACACCGGACAAAATTGATGAACAATGGAATAAAGCTCTATTGAATCCGATACCACCGGTTATCGTAGAATCAGGCCCGGTACATGAAGAAGTGAAATATGTTGAAAATTTCAATCGGGAAACCGGGGGACTCTATGAATTGCCTATACCCATTTCAACTCCGGGTTTTGATTGCGCCCCTTATCTTACCTCCCCTTACTGGGTAACCAAAGATCCGGAGACAGGTATTACTAATGTCGGGACTTACCGGGGGATGATCAAAGCTGCAGATCGCACCGGGATTATGACCCACCAGGCCCAGCATATCGGTATCCACCTGCAGAAGGCCAAGGCGATGGGGATGAAAACTTTGCCGGCTGCTGTTGTTCTGGGTTGTGTTCCGGTGGTCGGAATGTGCAGTGTTGCCAAGATCCCTTATGGCGTTGACGAATATGCTGTTGCCGGAGGCCTGGCCGGAGAGCCGATACCCCTGGTAAAATGCAAAACTGTTGATATTGAAGTCCCGGCTACTTCGGAAATTGTATTGGAAGGCGAAATCCCAGTTGACATTCTTGAGCAGGAAGCACCGTTTGGGGAATATACCGGGTATATGGGCCCCAGAGCTTTGAATCATTTCTTCAACGTAAAATGTATTACTAACCGTAGGAAAGCTGTTTACCAAGCCTTTATCAGCCAGTGTCCTCCCAGTGAAAGCAGTAAAATCCGCCAGATTAGTTATGAAGCAGTTATGTACAAATTCCTTAAATATGATTGTAACATTCCTTCAATTCTCAAAGTTGCCTTCCATGAATCAAGCGGGAGTTGGGAGTATATGGTAATCCAGATGAAAAAGACTAACCCCAGCCAGCCTTGGCAAGCTCTTAACGCAGCTGTTGCCCTTGACCCAACAATTGGGAAGTTTATCATAGCGGTCGACGAAGATATTGACCCTCTTGATCCGGATTCAGTTAACTGGGCGCTTAGTTTCCGGGTTCAGCCTCACCTCGATTGCCGGATTACGACCGGTAAATCCAGTATGCTGGATCCCTCGTCGGCGCCTCCCGGGGCAAGCACTAATGAAGATCGTTTTCCTGCGCCGGTTGGCACCTCCGCTATCTTGATTGACGCGACGCGTCCATTTGCCTTCCCAGCAGTTTCTTTGCCGGCCAAGGAATATATGGAACATGCTAAAAATATCTGGGAAGAATTGGGGCTACCCAAACTAACACCCAAGGCGCCGTGGCATGGCTACACCTTAGGTTATTGGAGCAAGGAAAATGAAGAGGAAGCTCGTTTGGCTGTCCAGGGTAAGCATTATCTTACCGGGAACAAGTTAGCTTCCACCAGGGTTCAAATGCAAGACCTTGAAACCAAAGCATTAAGTGACGGTAAGTAGCTTTATTTAGGTGATAAAGTCTGGGGAATTCCTTCCCCAGACCTCTTTTCCCCCGTCATTATTCACACATTTTTGTTTCAATGCTGAAACGAGCAAGTACAATTTTATGAAAAAGTTATTATAAGTTTTCTAAGGGAATTTTAATCTTTTAACAAAATAAACCACATTTAGTTAATATTAAATTATTGGATAGAGGGTAGGACTTTGAATATTAACATGCTTGAATTGCGAAAACTGATTGAGTTTTGCTTAAATGAAGACATCGGTGCCGGTGATTTGACCACAAATAGTATTGTTCCCATTGATGCCACCTCTACCGGTTATATTCTGACAAAGGAAACCGGGGTGTTGGCGGGGATACCGGTAGCTGAGAATGTTTTTCGCTTTCTTGACCCGTCGATCCAATTCTACGCACATGCCTGTGACGGTGAGTTGGTAGAGCGGGGCCGGTTGTTAGCGGAGGTACGGGGTAACGCACGGGCAATCCTGTCCGGCGAGCGGTTAGCGCTGAACTTCCTTCAGCGACTATCGGGAATTGCTACCAAAACGGCTCAATTGGTGAAATTAGTGACCGGTGAAAAATCGTATATAATTGATACCAGGAAAACTACCCCAGGCCTGAGAATGCTTGAAAAATATGCGGTGCGGCTGGGTGGTGGACGTAACCACCGCTTCGGCCTGTATGATGCCGTGCTTATTAAAGATAACCATATTAAAGTAGCCGGGGGGATCACAAAGGCTGTGGAAGCGGCCAGGCGGGGCAGTCCCCACACTGCTAAAATAGAGGTGGAAGTAGAAAGCCTGGCGGGGATAAAAGAGGCATTGGATGCTAAGGCTGACATAATCATGTTGGACAACATGGCTCCGGAGTTAATGCGTAAGGCAGTGGAGCTTGTATCCGGTCGCGCCCTGGTGGAAGCCTCCGGCGGCATCACTGAGGAAAACATCCGGGCAGTTGCTGCGGCAGGTGTTGACCTGATCTCGGTTGGAGCTCTGACGCACTCAGTCAAGTCACTTGATATCAGTTTGGATCTAGAAGAAATTAAGCTGAAAAAGGAGATGGATTCCATTTGAGAAAAATCGTTATAGCCATATCAGGGGCGACAGGGGCGATATATGGAGTCCGCTTATTGGAAGTTCTTTCATCCTTGGAAACCATAGAGGTGCATCTGGTAATCAGCCCTTGGGGTGAAAAAACAATTGCGCTGGAAACAAATTATAATCCCAATCAAATAAAAAAAATAGCCGCATACTGTCATGATTTCAAGAATCAAGGAGCTGTGATATCCAGTGGTTCCTTTGGTGTTGATAGTATGGTTATTGCTCCTTGTAGTATGAAAACCGTAGCGGCAATAGCGCATGGGTACGCAGATAACCTTATTGTCCGCTCAGCAGATGTTATGCTAAAGGAGAGGAAGAGGTTGATCCTTGTTCCAAGGGAAACCCCGCTAAATGAAATTCACTTGGAAAACATGCTTAAACTGACTAGAGCGGGAGCAATAATTGCTCCTCCCATGCCAGCCTACTACAATAACCCATCAAATTTGAAAGAAATTGTCGATCACCATGTCTCCAGGATATTAGATTTGCTTAATATTGACAATAAACTAACTCGTCGATGGGATAGCATTAAGGTGACAAGTGAATTTGAATATTAAATCATGATAGGTAAATAAGAGTAAAAATAAAATCAAGAATTTTCTGGTCATTTTAGTTTCCAACCGCCAAGTCCATACCTTAATTGTATAAGAAATGCACTTGAGTGAGGAGGCAGTTACATGAATTTAGGAATTCTTTCCCTCATTTTCGTACTAGTCGCAATTGTCTTAGGTTTTGTCAAAAAAATGAATACAGGCCTGATTGCCATTGGTTTAGCCCTAATAATTGGCCGAATAGGCGGTATTTCTGACAAAGATGTCATTGCTGGTTTCAACACGTCGCTGTTTGTAATGCTATTAGGCGTTACCTATATTTTCAGTATAGCTAACTGCAACGGGACCCTGGAACTCTTTGCCAAAAAGGCTGTGGCTCTGGCAGGGAATCAGACAAAGCTTATACCTATAGTACTTTATTTTTTGGCCGTCTTTCTCGCGGCAATTGGACCAGGATCTATACCTGTTATGGCTTTGATGGCCATGTTCAGTATGGCCCTGGCTGCCCAGATGAAGATAAATCCCCTTATGCTGGCGCCCATTGCAGTATCAGGTGGGGCGGCAGGGGGTATGTCCCCCATTGCTCCAACAGGGATTATTGCGATTGATCTGGCGGCCAAATCAGGGTTTACTGATATCGCTAGGCCTTTCTTCTTTAACTCCCTGCTGTTATATACCTTGTTTTGCATTGTCCTGTACTTCTTTTTCAAAGCATATAAAATAGAAGCGGACGCGCCTTTAAAAATGGACGATCTGCCGAAGTTCAACAGAGATCAGATAATTACCCTGGCAGGTGTCGCCATTATGGTTGTATTAGTGATGCTTTTTCAAATCAACGTAGGTCTGATGGCCTTTTTAGTTGCAGGGGCGTTGTCTTTCCTTAGGGTTGCAGATGAGAAGCAAGCTGTCCTTGGTATTCCTTGGGGAACACTGGTGATGGTAGCCGGGGTAAACGTCTTGATGAACGTGGTTATTCAGTTACAGGGCATTAAAATGATGGCTGCTTTCTTAGGTTCCTTAATGAATGAAAGTACGGCCACGCCGATTTTAGCCCTTACGAGTGGTATTATGTCCTGGTTTAGTTCTACATCGGGGGTCGTAATGCCCACAATGATTCCCACTGTCAAGGACCTTCTTATTACCTTGGGCAATCCTCATAATATCACTGCGGCGGAAATGATTTCCGCATTAACTCTTGCTTCCCAAAATGCGGGCATGAGTCCATTGTCAACAGCGGGCGCTCTGGTCATGGCAGCATATGGGTCTACTTTTAATCCAAGCCCGGAAGAGGAGCATAAGCTATTCATAAAATTATTTGCAATTTCTGTAGCAGGAATGCTTTTCATGGTTGTTGCCTCCTACTTTGGTTTGTTTAAAATATTTAATTAAAGCGGAGATATTCACTAGTACGTTCATCATGATGAACCGCTATGCCGGACAGCACGTACGGTGGTGTGGGAGTGTCGGCGGTTAGGCACTGCTCCCTATACTAATCATGTGAGGAGGTGTATAATTATTTAAAGATATTAGAATATTGGGAGTATTGTCATTTGCATTAATCAGCTTAATTATTGGAATAGTCAAGCCATTGGCTGGTTTAGCACCCCAAGGTCATTATATACTGGCAACGGTAGTCGTTGCTTTGGGCATGTGGATTTTCCGGCCTGGCGGCTTGCCTTTTACAGCAGGTTGTTTAATCTTAATTGCGGTATGATCACGCATGCCGTAATACTTTTTTTGTATGCGTCCAAGCTACAGCAACGAGGCGCTGAAAGGGGTATCACAAAATAAAAGAAGGTTCTTCCAAAAAATTTGTTTAAGGTATCTGGGTATTTATGGCATAATGAAACTTATACAAGGAGGCCTGATATGGAAAGTCCGGTGTTATTAGGGGTACTTTCTACCCATGCCGAATTAACATCTTTATGCCGTAAAATCAGTCTGCCGGGTGTTAAATTATTAATAAATGAAGGCGCCTTGGAAACATCATTGCACGGCTTAAGACTCTTTGAAGAAAAAGGAGTCGAAGCCGTGGTCACTACCCGGGGCAACGCTGTGTTTATTAGGGAACACACTAACCTACCTGTTATTTCGATTCCGGAAAATAATTTTGATATTTTTTTACCGCTTGCCCGAGCTTCAAAAAAATATGGCCCCAATATGACGCTGTTCTTTTACAGAAAACCCCCAAAAGGATTAAATGAAATAAAGGAAGTTATGGGTTTTAAACCCAAAACCATTCTGTTTAATGATTGCCAGCATTTGGAATATGTTCTTGAACAGTTACATGGTTCAGGCCAGGTGATCATAGGCGGGGGGTTTGTCTGTCAACTAGCTTCAACTTTAGGATTTATTACTGAACAAGTAAATATGAATAAAGAATCTATTTTAGACGCTCTGGAAGCAGCGCGGGAACTAGCTATAGCCCGGCGGATGGAAAGAAAGGAAGCTTACAGGTTACAAACCATTTTAGATTGGACTCATGAAGGGATCATCGCCACTGATGAAAGAGGTGTGATAACCTTATTTAATAAGTTTGCCGAAAAAATCTTTAATTTAAAAGCAAGAGATGTTTTGGGGCGTAACAGTAAAAATATTCTAAAAACTATTAAATTGCAGGAGACATTGTTAACTAAAAAAGCAGCTTTTGGTGAGATTATTCGTTTTGATAACTCTGAAGTGGCTGTCAATAGAATACCTGTTTTAAATAAAAAGGAAGAGATCTCCGGGGTTGTAGCAACCATCCAACCCGTTCAGGTAATCCAGGAACTGGAGGAAAAAATAAGAAGACAGCTTACCGCAGAAAAGACCGGAATCAAATATAATTTTGATGACATTAAAGGGGAGAGCTATGCAATTCGTTCTACTATTGAATTAGCCCGGAAATTCGCTCAAACTAATGAAGCGGTTCTAATTATGGGGGAAAGTGGTACAGGAAAAGAGCTGTTTGCCCAAAGCATTCACGCTGCATCGAAAAGAAAAACCAAACCTTTCTTAGCTATTAATTGTGCAGCTATACCTGGCACACTGTTGGAAAGCGAGCTTTTCGGGTACTCAGAGGGAGCTTTTACCGGCGCCCTCAAGGGCGGCAAGGCTGGTCTATTTGAACTGGCGCACGGTGGAACTATATTCCTTGATGAAATCGGCGAGATGCCTCTGGATGTACAGGCAAAGCTATTAAGGGTAATTCAGGAAAAAGAGGTTCGCAAGGTTGGCGGAGAACGGCTTGTGTCGATTGACATTCGGATCATTGCAGCTACCCACAGGGACTTATGGGAATTAGTTGTTGAGGGAAAGTTTCGTCAAGATTTATTTTACCGGTTGGATGTTTTGCGTTTGGTAGTACCACCTCTACGTCAAAGGAAAGATGATATTTTTTGTCTCGTTATGGAATTTATTAGCAAAAATAGTGAGTTATCTTTAAAACAAAAAAAAATACTTGCCAATTCTTTAGCTGAACAGACAAAATATGATTGGCCCGGTAACGTCCGGGAATTGGAAAATATAGTTCGTCGACTGGTGGTATTAACCAAAGGGTTAGCGGAAGACGAATTAAAGGGACAAGTAAAAAATTTATTTAGTCATTCTAATTCTTTAACGACGAAAACATTACCAGTAGATAATATAACTGTTACCGTCTCTGCTCAAGGAAACTTTAAGGAAATGATTAATGATGCGGAAAAACAGGTTTTAAGATATGTTTTGGAGTCTTGTGGAGGGGATCGCACAAAAGCATCCCGAAAGTTGGGGATTGGACGAACTACCTTGTGGCGAAAACTTGCGGAAGTTGATGTTCAAGCCACTGTTAAGATATAAGATAAATTTGTTACTGGAAGTTATTACTATAAGTTAAACTTCCACGCCGCTAAAAGCTGCACTAGTATGGTTTTGTCCTGTAAGTCTTGCATAAATGGTCATCTCCTTTTGTTGGTAGTTTAACCATTTACACAAAACTCTCTACGTTCTCGAGAAGCCACCTGTTTTTATTCTTTACTACTGAGCCGGGCAGCCACCTTTCATTAAAGAATACAGCAATTTTCATATTTTCAAGGAAGCCGAAATTATCATTGATTCCCAAACAACCGTCTAAAGTGGGCCTTAGTACGCCTTCCAAATCATGCTTGGCTAACTTGTCATATTCATGGCGGTCGACCTCACCGTTATCCATCATCCTCTCAAGCACCTCCAGCGGGTTTTGACCAAGGTATCTGGACTTTAACTTTACTTTTTGCCGCCGGTGGTGTAACGCTGCTCAAGGTAGGCGTATGGTCCTTTCCAGCGGATAAACATTCGTCCCAAAGTATTCTTAANCTACTAACAGNATTTTTGCTACCAATTNAATTCTTCCTCAATAATCAACCTGACCATGTGGTCGTCAATTATCTTTTTTTGTATTTGGGCTGCATGTAAGAGACAGGCTGTACANAGNTTATTTATCTTCCTGGCTACCCCGTGCGAATATTTGTANATCTCGTTTACNGCCATATCGGTGAATATCTCNCGCGTTTCCCCCGCGTATTCAAGGTGCTTATTTATATACTCGCCCGCCTGCTGCCTGTCGTAAGGAATCAGGTGGTACCTCAGATCTATCCGTTGATATATGGCTTCGTAAATCTGCTTTTTGAGGATGTCCTTGAGTTCGCTCTGACCTACCAGGATAAGGCTCATCGGATTATATGAATCCATCTTGAAGTTTAGCAGGAACCGGATTTCCTCAAGCATGTCCCGTGAGAGCAGGTGTGCCTCGTCAGTAATTATCACCGGTATCTTCTTTTGTATCTCA
>Ga0067045_1030762_pt1 | contig 14187 bp, 20 predicted proteins | sample TerdegcTABiofilm_FD_59184 | JGI IMG/M metagenome (GOLD analysis project Ga0067045, IMG submission 59184) | Combined Assembly of (Gp0054472, Gp0054536) Wastewater bioreactor microbial communities from Singapore -Terephthalate degrading...
TTCAAGAAACCAATGATCTGCTGCTCGGTAAATCGACTCTTCCTCATGTCCGTCATTCTCCAGGTTGACGGACCTCACTTCCATTCAGGTGGTACGGCTATGAGGGAGCACGTCATTCGCCCTCTTAAAAAGACAATAATAATATCTGGGGGTTTTTTTCCGGTTTCGCGCTAGCCGATTGCAATCACTGGCCGATAATTTTCCTGATAATGCACCTTCCACAAAGTCTGAAAGAATGCCTACTTCACTCATGTAATTTGCGATGACATGCCCAACCAGCGGCATTTTTAAAGGTATAAGGTTTTTCTGTTCTAATCTATTAATATGCTTACGGTCAGGCTCAAATAATGGGTCATAAGCAACAAATACGGATTTTGCCTTAGCAGCTCCGATGCGTGCATCCGAAAAATCACCAGACCAGTCTTGAATGCGCCCTTCTTCGTAACGTGTTTCCCATGGGACTATCAATGGATCCAGCGTAGATTGTGGATTGAATGCAATTACTTTTGAGCCAGGTATGGCATCTGCGAATGCCATTGCTGCGAATCCACCCATTGACGAGCCATATAAAAAAATCTCATCAAACTGAACAAGAAATTTTTGTAAATCGTTTGATCTAAAGAAATCGTGTAAATCTTTCCCTCGATACCACTCAACTGATTTGGGTTTTACACCGATAACAGCGTAACCACGCTCATGTAGCCACATACCGCCCCACGGTTCACGAAGAGCATCTGGTCTTGGTATGTTTGGTTTGTCTGCATTTTCAAAAGTAAAAACTATACTTTTTGCCCCATCTATTGGTATGTAATCAATAAAGTACCCAGGCAATTCAAGCGATAGAAAATCTTTTCCATTTTTATATTTAGAATTTAGATTAAACATATATTAGAAACAGTCAATTATTCAAAACATTGAGAAATTTAATAAGATATGTATTCTAAGGCAAGAAGGCATAAAGTTTTTTTGTGTAAACGGGCACTCCACTGCGCAGTGTAATCTTCCACTTCATCAAGGTTTCATGCACTTGCATGCTTCGGCCACCCCATCACCACCCTCCCCCCACTGATTGAAGCCGTGAGCGAATTTGCAACCAGGGCCGCAGAAAAGCTGCGTGCTAGCGGCTTGCGCGCAGGCGCACTGCATGTTTTCGCGCACACATCGCCATTTAGGCCCGGCCCCAAGTTCTACAACATGGCCGTGGTACAGCTGCAGCCCTCATCCTCAGACACCAAGGCCCTCGTGAATGCAGCAGTGCGCGGCCTGCGCATGATTTATGAGCCCGGCTACCAGCTCTCCAAGGCCGGTGTGATGCTGCAGGATCTGTGCCCGACAACCGTTCACCAAGGCGACCTGCTTTTCGAGGACCCCGGCCGCGACCAAAGCAAGCTGATGGAAGCCATGGACAAGGTCAACAAGCGCTTTGGCAAGGGCACGGTGCATGTCGCCAGCACTGAAGTGCCCGAGCAGGACGAGAGCGGCTGGCGCATGCGCCAAGAGCGCCGCACGCCGCGCTACACCACCAAGATTAATGAGATACCTATTGCAAGGGGATGAACCTCTCAACTAATATATTCCGAAACTCGTGCACTCCAGGAGAGCTTTCATCGTGCAAGGATATCGTTTTGAAGAAAAACATCTCACTCCTTTCAATTTACTCCTTACACCTAGAGCTTTTAAAATGCGGTAAAAAAATCGGAGAAGGAACAGGTTTTATATATCTACACCAAAAATCTAATAAGAGATTTCTGATCACAAACTATCACGTGCTCACCTGCAGAAATCCTAAAGAGCCTGCACGACTCCTACCTAATTACCCAGACTCTCCCGATGAGATTCTCTTCTATATTCCATCAAAGCCGTCGTATGAACCGAAACCAGGGTCTTTAAAAATAAATGCAGAGACGAAGTGGATAGAGCATCGTCGTAGATCCGATGGTGTAGACATAGTGGCTTTGCCGATCAATTTTCCAGAAGATGCTGCTGTACTGACTCAGAATCAACTTCCTTTGGTGGAAGACATAGATCTTGAAGTAGGTTCCAATCTATTTGTTATTGGCTTTCCTTGGGGATTTAGTGCAGGAGACTATTACCCTATTTGGAAAAAAGGGACTATTGCCAGCGAGCCAGTATTTGAGCCCAATGGCTTATCTATGTTTTACATTGATGCCTACACCTATCCCGGCATGTCAGGATCCCCAGTTTTTGCATCTGAGTGGAGAAATTTTGTAGAAGTAGATCAGCAGACTCATGACAATATGCAACTGTATGAGCAAGGTAAAATAGCCCTCGACGACCTACTAGATAATGTTAATATTCCTTTAGAGAAAAAGACGTTCTCCAAGCAATGTCTCCGACTAATAGGCATATATTCAGGAAGAGTCGCAAATGGAAAAAATGACCCCAATGTAGGAATTGTTTGGCAAAAAAAATTAATTGATGATTTGTTTGTTAATCCAGTTGTCGTTCAACACCCCTATCCACCAATAGAAGTCTAATAAGAGCAATATTTTTCCATCTGAATTATTTTTTGTATATAGTTCACAAATTAAATCCAGCTCAACATGGTAAAACTCTTGAGCAATCCTGATGAACTATGAGTCGTCCTAATGGGAGTCAACCCCAACACAACGAGCGTGATGATTACGGTCGATGGGACGGAAATGCCTTTGGTCGATGGCTACGGATCGAGCCCAAAACGAAAATGAGCCCCGACACCAATCAAGGTATCGGGCTCTTTTAGTTCGTCTGCTCAAGCAGCGTTCGGTCGGCGGAGATCTGGCCGCGAAGGAGATTTACCTGGGCGTCTCGCTTTTCGACCAGGACGCCAAGGTCTCCAACCAGACTTGCGCCTTCTGCAGCAATGGCTGCGAGTCGCTGGTGCTGATCTGCGAGATCTCGGCAGGCAGCTGCGTCACCGGCAAGCTGGGCGTTGCGGGTTGCCGCGCCACGGATGTCGTGCTGCAGGCCTGCAATGCGGGCAGCGTCAGCAGCGCGGCCAGCCTCCAGGCGGGCCATTTCTTGCGTGTAATCATGGGTGTTTTCCTGTTGGGCGGCGCCGTGCTCAAGAGTGGCAGTCGCTTTGGTTTCTGTAGCGGCCTGTGATTGCTGCGCTTTTGTTGCGTCCTGTTTGGCTTGCGCGCTTTCCGCACTCGCGATGCGTGCATCAGCCCGCCAACCGTTGACAGCCCAGCCTGCAGCAAAGGACAACACCAGCAGCAGACCCATGGCAATGGAGTTGGCTCGATCGTTCATCACTTGCCATCCTCCAGGCACAGCGAGCGCTCAGCTTGCCGGCGGTTCTGCAGACCTTGCACATACACGCCATTGGCGAATGACCAGTTGGGCACACCGCTTGGGGTTCGGGCAATCAGGTTGCAGCCGGCCTCCACGTTGCCCAGGTTGATTTGGCGCACGGCCTGGGAGCCGCAAGCGCCCTCTTTGCCCACGTTGATGGCGAACATCGTCAGGCCGATAAGGCGCTTGGCCGTCAGATAGTCCCAGTTCACGCCCCCCAAGACCGTGTAGCCATACTCCAGCAGCGTGGTCTTGTTGACCTCCTTGCATTGGTCGCTGGTCAGCCTCGCGCCAGGCGAGGCCTTCCAGTCCGTGCGGCCAGCGCAGAACGTGGGAATTCCGTTGGCCAGCTTGTCCTTGTAGACGTGAAGAATGTTGCCTTCCCAGCGTTCAAGCGTTGTGTAGGCCAGCGGGCTGGTCAGGGCTGCCAACAGTGCGGCTGGGATCGCCCCCTTCCTGGCCAATGAGGCAGGAATGCTTGGAGCCTTGGGCATGGAGACCTCATTCATGCTCGGCCTCCTCGGTTTCCTTGGTCGGCGGCATGATCGGCGCTCCAGTCGTGCGCATCAGGGTCATACGCAAGTCGCTCTCTGCCTTGTCCCTGAGATCGGCAGCTGCTGCACGATGGTCTGCTGCTGCGGCCCGCTGGTCCCGCCGCCAGGACCAATATTGGCTGCAGACCCAGCCTAATATGCCGACGATGGCCCCAATCGTGATACCAAGCTCAGAAATGGTCAGGCCGCCAAGCACAGCGCCGGCGGCCCCTCCATACGTTGCTGTCTTGCCTGCAACGATCGCGGCATTCTCCAGTGTTTCGGTCATGGACTCCCTCCACCGTAATGAGCACCAAAGGCAACCGTTAAGTCCGGATGCCTTTGACATAGCTCAGGGATGCTAGGGAGGGAGAGGATCTCCAGTCAGGCGCGCACAGAGACAAAGAGAACAAAGCAGGCGGCCGCCGGTGCCAGCGCATCCAGGCCACTGGCCCAGTTCCAGACCCTGGGGGCAAACCCGCCCCACCAGGGCATGCCTGCGCGGTGCCCACCCGCAAATGCCTGAATCCATCGGTATTCGGCCTGGGTGTGCTCACGCGCCAGCCACCAGTTACCCACCACCAGGCCGACCAGGGCCTGGGCCAGCAAGGCGATCAGCGCGTGAATCAGCGGCGTCCAGTCCATCAGGCGCTCGCAGTCACAGGCACGGCGCCGTAGAGGTCGGTACCCTCAATGGTGGGCGCCAGCTCATACAGCCACTGCACCACATCGCCACCGGGCGGCACCTCGGGCACATCGATCACGCGGCTGGTCAGCGGGCGCTTGCCCGCTTGAAATGCCGACTGGCTCACATAGCCCTGAAACACGGTCTGGCTACCGGGCGAGTTGAGCGTGCGAATCGTGTATTGAGCGATCACGAAATGGGTAATGGGCGCGCCCGAGTCATCGTCAAACAGGGACGCGTGAAGGCCAACAATTTTTTCAGTCATGGTGTTCATCCTTTGCAATAAATAGAGAGCGGTTTGAGGGAGAAGAAGGGGTTCAGCTGGCGGGCGCGTCCACCTCCGTTTTCAGCACAGGAGCACCGTCTACGATCAGGTGCGTGACGTCTGTGACATCGAGACCGACAGGCACACAGACCACGCCAGGCGGAGTGACCTCTGCGACGATGGATTCGGGGCATTCCAGCATCTGAAAAATGGCGGTTTCGCCGGCACGGTGCATTGCGTAGCGCATATGAATTACCTCTTTGAAACGATTACGGAAATGGAGCGGGCGGTTACCGTCGATGCAGGCGACGTGTTGTTGTTGGCCACATAGAGGCGCACCCGGCGAGTCAGCCCATTGCCCGAGAACGTGAAGCTGAAAGACTTCATGCCGCCTGTGTTCATCGGGAACTGGAATTGCGTGCCACCATCCACCTGGATTTGCAAACCGCCTGCGCTGCCTGCCCCAACATCTGCGTGAAAACTGACGATGTAGGTCGCATTGCCGTCAGCCGCTGGTGCTGTCACGCCGAGAATTTCTCCGTTGACGGGCCCAACTAGATCCCCTGCCGTAACTCCAACTGCGACCGTCGCAATGTTGTAGTCAAGGTTCTCCATGGAAATGACACGCTGCGCGGTGAGGACGCCACTGAAGCTGCCCGATGCGCCGGAGAGGTTTCCGGAGAAGTTGGCATTGCCGTTGACGATGGAGAATCCGGGGGCGTAGATATTTCCGTTTGCCTCGACCTGCAGATAGCGACCGCTGTTTGCATTGCCCAGCAAGATGCCGTTCGGGCCAATATGAAACCCGTTCTGACCAGCAGGGGGCCACTGGTAGCCAGAGAAGCCGCCAGAGTTCAAGCCATTACCGTTGATGGTGATACCGCCAATCGTGCCTGCAGTGCTGTAGATCGTTCCGCGCACGATCACATCATGGAACTCAGCTTTGCCGTTGGGCATCAACCTCCACCCCGCCGAGCCCGTCACGAAATTACTGCTCTTGAGGTTTCCGCCCACCGTGCCATCGCCCAGGGTCAACTGTGCCGCGCTGATGGCCGTGGCCTGAATAGCATCGGCCACGAGGTTGCCAAAGCGCCCAAAAAGCGCCGTCACGTTGTTGATATAGGCAGCGTCCATATAGACGCCGGCCGGCACCGTTACCCCGTTGACGGTCTGCGCCGTGGTCTGCACCACAAAGGGCTTAACGTTGCTCACCCCGCCCGGCGATCCGCTGGGGGCCGCGATCCAGAAGGAATTGGCCAGCACCCCAAAATCGATCTGCGGGCCCGCCGTGCCGCTGGTCGTGCCTGAGAAGCCGAAGCCGCCCACCACCTGCTGACCGCCCTGGGACAGCTGCATGCGCACGGAGTATTGAGCGCCCAGGTAGCCGTCGGTCGTGGCGCGGGCCGAGGCCTCGGACGAAATCGCGGCATTCAGCGTTTGAATATCAGTGATATTGCTCAGCTCGAAGTCGTCCAGCCAGACGGAGCCTGCAGTGCTATCGCAGACCAAGGTGAACGACAACTCCCCGTCGGCCGTGACGGTCAGTGTTCTTTCGACCTGCCCCCAGGCACCTACCGGGAATTCAGAATACGCCACGGTCAGCGTGCCAAGCAGACTCCCCTGATACGTAAACCGAATTTTGCTGTTGCCAACTGTCCCATTGAAATCTGCAGAACGCTTTCCACGGGAACGAAAGCGCCAGGTCTGCCCTGCCTTCACAGCAATTGAAAGCGTAGAGGGTTGCGAAGTGCTGCCCGATGCGCCGCTCAGCTTGATGCAGTCTTTACCATCCTCGCCCTCGGCGACCACAGCCCATCCCGCCCCAAGAGTCCACCCATTAGAGCCGTTGTCAAAACTCGGGTTCACGATCACGTTCACCGCCTGCTTCTGGGCCTGATCTACGCCAGCCTGCAGGTTGGTGATCTGGGAGGCCTGCGAGGTCAGCGTGCCGTTGATCGAGGTGACACTCGAATTCAGGCCGGAGATTGCCGTGGCCTGGGAGGTGTTGACGCCCTCGGCTGCGGTCACGCGATTGGTCAGCGTGGTCAGGGCCGACGAGGTGGATGAGATATTGCCTTCGGCTGTAGTGACGCGATTCGTCAGCGCAGTCGTTGCAGCCGCTTGGGCATCAATCTGCGCTTCGGAGTTGTCGCGCCAGCCTGTTACCGTGTCGCCTATCTCCAGCTGCGCGTTGTCGACTTCGACCCAGGCACTTCCACCGCCAGCTGGTCCATATACTCGCCCCGCCCAAACTGCCACCGATACCGCTGCGGCTGGGGCTGCAACAGAAATGAGCGAGATTCTGGTCCATTCGTCACTCAGAACAGCCTCACCATTGGCAGAGCCGATAGAGCTCCCCGAGGCACTTATGAATTGCAGATGCGTTGTCAGCCGAAGGCCCGGCGTGCCGCGCACCATGTATGACAGAGCCACCTTCTTGCCAGGTTGCGCCTTTGGACGATTGGCGTTGATGACAACCAGATCGGTGTAGCGCGTGGCTGCCAAGGAGACGGCATCGCGGCGGATCGGCCACCAGGCGGCGGTAGGGCTCGCTCTCAATGACGTGCTCTTTCGGAACCACGATGCCCGTCGTGCCAGCACCAGGGGCCATGGATACGTTCTCAGGCACCATGCTGACCGTAGCAAGGGCGCTCTCAATCTGACGGGCGGCGCGCTCGGCAAGGCGCTGCTCTCGGCTGGCAGCCTGACCCGGCTCGCAGTAGTGGCCCTCGTCCTGCTCATCACGGAGCCCAGCGCCAGCCCAGCCGCTGCGAGACTTGAAGCCCTTACCGGGCTTGAGGGGAGCGCGGCGCATCAATACCATGCACGCCCCCAGTCCTCTACAGGCACCAGAAAACCGTAGTCGTTACAAACGTAGACAGTGCGAGCGCCAGCCTGCACCCGGTTGCAGCAGCGGTTCTCCATCCAGCGCTCAATGAGGTAGCGGCCGTCTGCCAGGCGCTCATATTCCGGCCACACCAGCCGCGTGATGCGCGAGACGCTGGGGGGCTTGCGTTCGCCGGCCAGCGGCACGACCTTGCCAAAGAAGGCGGGGTTCAAAGGCTGGATCATTTGACCAACCTCACTTCCAGGCCCAGCAGAGACTTCATCAGGTGGCGCTTGAGCTTGAATTCGGTGGTCAGCACGCCCTTCACGTCCTCGATGACCTCCGCGCCCTTCTCCACGTAGACGAAATCGGCCACGTAGCGAATGGCCGGCTTGACGCGGCTTGCATCGGCAAACTTCACGGCAGGCACCAGCTCATAGGCCACCTGGCGGCGCAGCTCGCTGATTTCCCCAGCGCGCAGCTGCATGCACAGATGCCCCCAGCGGCGAGCCTCGGCCCTGCTGTCGAACTTCATCCCATCGGGGGTGACGGTCTTCTTGTTGCCGTACTTGGCTCCACCGGCTCCAGATCGCTTGGTTGAGGCTTGAACCCCAGGCGCTTGAGCTCGGCTCGCACCGCTTCCCGCATTCCCAGCCACAGCCCGTGACCATGTGTCACGGATTCCTCTTCCAACTCCATAGCCCTGCGCCTTGAGTAGTGCCACCATCCCGGCGTCATTGCCAGCTGCACCAGATGGTCCCTGGCGGCTAGGTAGTGCCTTGGTAAATCGTTGCGCATTCATCACCTGCCCTCCTGCTGCCTGTTCAGGCCCAGGGCCTCCATCGCGGCAATGCGTGTGTGGCGCGTGACCGTCTGATCGCCATGGTTGATGCGCGCGACGATCTTTCGAGCCCAGTCCTTGCTGTCGCCCTTGAGCTCGACCGGCACGTCCAGCAGGCGCTCCAACTTGGGCGCAGGCAGCGCCAGCAGGCCGTTCTCTTCAAAGTAGGTCTTGCGCGGCGTCAGGGCTTCGCAGGCCTTCACGAATTGCGGCAGGCTCGGCGGGAACTCGGGGTTCTCGCGCTGAGCGTTTCGTGAGGCGGTTTCGATCACGTCATCCGCGAATTCCGCCAGGGCGGCATCCCAGACCAGCTGCGCAGCCCGCATGCCCTTGTCCTCACGGCGTTCGTTCAATTCGCCGGTGCTGAACTTGGCCAGGAAAGCCGTGCCGTAGGCGCTCTGCAGCACCACGAATAGCTTGCGGGTGCGGATAGATGCCTCTGGGCGCTGGGCATGCCCTTGCTGCTCGCTGCCCTGCAGGGTGTGCTGGGCCAGGTCTGCAATCTCGTAGCTGCGGTTCATAGCTCAATCCCGTCAAAAATGGCTTTGCCTGCGCCGGCAAACTTGTGGCTTGCAGCCGGGGCCAGGGATGGGGGCGGTGTGCTCGCACCGGTGTTCTGCTGGGTGGCCCACTTCTGGGCATTGCTCAGCAGCAGGCCCACGGGATGCAGCTGATCGCAGATGAACTTCTCTTCGACACGGCGCACGTAATGCACCGCAATGCGGGGAGCGCGCTCTGCGCCCACCTTGTCGATGAACTTGATGATTTGCCCAGCAACGGACTCGTTCCACAGAGGCCAGTCCTTGTAACGGCCGTGGTAGGCAATCGCATAGGCCACCCAGGTCTTGTGGCTCTTGGTGCTCTCGCCTGGGTAGCGCAGCTCACCGGGGATGACATGGGTCACGCCGTTGGGTGCGACCACCATCATGGATTTGACCTCCTTAGGCTCTTTTGGCTCCTTCGCCTTCGCAGCCTTGGCGCCAGCCTTGGCTGCAGTAGAGGGAGTCTCTGTAGGAGTCTTATGTGGAGTCTCTGTACTAATAACGGACTGCGTTTGGCGCAGTTCGTCGAGCGACGAATCAGCAACCCCCGGAGTGCGTTCGGCGTCACTCCCGGACTGCGGATTTGTGTTTTCCCGAACTGCGTTTTCGTCGTTCGGGGAATGCGCTTTTGTTTGTGCCTCTGTCCAAGCGTCAAAAGCAGCGTCCACGGCCTCCAGATTCAGGCGGTAATAGACGCGATGCTCAAGGCGGCGGTGTGTTTCGATCAGAAAGCCGGCCTCGCGCAGTTGCTTGCGCGCTGTGACCTGCTCACGGTAGGACAGACCCGTCTCTTCGCTGAACTGCTCAGAGCTCTTGTGCGTGCCCAGGTCGCTCTCGCCGCGCTGGCTCCAGTAGTGCAGCTGCGCGAACAGAATGGCCACGTTCACGGAGCCAAAGAAACGCGCCAGGCGCGGGTAATAGGCCACGGGATGGCCGACATTGGTCAGGGATGCGGAAAGGCTCATGCGCTGGCGCTGCCTTCCTGCGCCAGCCGCGCCTTATGTGTGCCCCACAGGCCCGCAATCCACTCCACGCCCTTTGGCGTGAACTTGGCTTGGGCATACGCATGTTCATTCACTGGCGCGGTGCCAGTCTTGACGACAAAACGACCTGCGTCCAAATGCTGTGCGTGGGGCGTCCACTTACCCGCCAGCACATACATGATCTTTTCCTTGAGCAAGAAGTCACGGAAGTGGCTTTCATTGGCCTGCAGCAGCTTGCAAACCTCGCGAAAGCCCTTATGGCCGGTCGGTGCAGCCACATAGCGATCCACAAATGCCACCTTGGGTGCAGCCAGCGCCAGCTGCTCTCTCTGAGCATCAAGCTGTTCAGCTTGGTCAGCAGCCAGACGCAAGGCCTGGGCCATGGTCTGCGGTACTGCTGGCGCTGCCTGAGCCTCCAGCTCCTGCCAGCGCTTGACCACCTTCATGCGCGCCACCGGGTCGTAGCCCAGCAGCAAAGTCAGGCTGGTGTCCTTGTCCAGCAGGTACTCGTCGTAGGTCTGGCCGTTCTGGGGGTGTATCCAAGGATGGATAGACCCACCGAACAAAGCACCCAGCTGTCCATGCAAGGCGCGCAGGTCGCGCATTACATGAAAGTGATCCTTGCCGGTCAGCTCCGCAATATCGCGGCTGCTCATGGTCAGCGGTACCGCCACCGGTGAAAGTGTCGAATTCAGACTCATCGGCCATGCCCTCCGAATTCGGGGGCCTGAGCGTGGCCTACCAGCGCCTGCAGTCCCTGGCTATGCTCCGCTTCATGACTTCGCTTTTCCGCAACCATTTGCCAGTAGGGCTTCTTCCACTCGAGCACATAAATTGCATCGCGGATGCGCGCGGAAGTGTCTATCTCCATCAGAGCGCAGCTCCTGCGGAAACGGTGGAAGGTCACTTCATCGACCTTCGTCTTCAATTCGTGATCCAGCTTGCCCAAAGGACCAGCAATGCCACGGGCAAACATTGGGGTTTGATCATCAACAGCAAGGTGGCCAATCGCGTGATCCAGGACCTCCTGGGCATCGCCCGGGGAAAGCCCTTTGAGCGCGTCCAGAACAGCAGCAAGGGCCGCGTTCTGAGCCTTGGACAGGTGAGTGAGTTGCGCGATGGGCTTGGTGGTGTCAGTCATTGCCCACCTCCTTTTCTGAGGTGGACGCCTGGGACAACTCTGGCCAGATATCCTGCCAGTCTTCCGGGCGCAAGTCGCGCCGCGTCACCGCCCCCTTGGTGGTCGATTCAATCGCAACGGCCATCCGCTCAGGGATGGGCCGAACGCCTTTGGCCCACTGATTGATGGTTGGAGCCGTCACATTGAGACAGCGCGCTAGCGCGGCTTGGCTTCCGGCAATTTCTGCTGCAGCGGCGACTGCTAATCCAGGAGTGGCATATGTCATGCCCCAATAATAAGGCATAGCCTAATCATCAACAATAGGCATTGCCTAGAGAACCCTGCAATCGGAACATTAGGCGATGCTTACAGGCGAAAAATTAGGCGATGCCATCGAGGCAGCCATCAAACTCAAGGGCGTCACAAAGAAGGAAGTGGCAGCGCACTTTGGCGTTCAACCGCCTTCTATTCAGGACTGGGTAAAGCGCGGCACGATTGGCAAAGAGAAGCTACCCAAGCTCTGGTCGTACTTCTCTGATGTGGTGCCTGCGACTCATTGGGGTCTTGATGCAATTCCAGCAGCAGATCACACAGACTCGACCTCACATAGTCTGGACACTTCGATCGTTCCCGCCTACCACGCACCCGATGCCGTACTGGTGCCCTTATTGAGCAACTGCGGAAGCATGGGCCCAGGCTCTGAATTGTTGGAGTCAGATGTCATCGTGGGTGACCTGGCCCTGTCGCCTCACTGGATCAATCAGCAGATCAGACCCCAGAACCCGCAAGAGCTGCGCTTCATTCACGCCTACGGGGACAGCATGGCTCCTACCTTTACCGATGGAGATGTACTGCTTGTCGACACCGGACTCAGCGCACGCGATCCCAGTTCGCGCGAAGGCGTCTATGTGCTGCGCGCAAACGATCGTAATTTCATCAAGCGCGTCACCCCGACTTTTGACGGCAAGCTGCAGGTGACCAGCGACAACCCCAGCGCCAAGACTGTGCAAACGCTGAATGGCGATCATCAAGTAGATGTTGTCGGGCGCGTTGTGTGGGCCTGGAACGGGAAAAGGCTGTAGCTCACATAGAGCACGCTTCCATTGCTTAACCTAAATAAAGATCGGTCGATGGCAACTTATAGGACTTATGAAGCGGAGCTCAACCCCGAGAAAGCGCTCATCTTCCGAATCGTCCACCTTAGCAACGTGCCGTGGATTCTCGACAATGGCCTGCACTGTGGAAACAGCGTAGCCAACAGGAATCCTCAATGGGTAACTATTGGCAATGCGGATCTAACTGCTCGAAGAGCACAGCACCTCATCCCTAAGCCCAATGCTGGCTTCCTTAACGATTACGTGCCTTTCTACTTCACTCCGTTTTCACCGATGCTGTTGAACATCAAGAGTGGAAGAAGCGGCGTACCTAAGCGTCCGAACTCAGAAATTGTGATCCTTGTAAGTAGCTTGCGAAAAATTGCACAGCAACAACTGAGCTACTGGTTTACTGACGCTCATGCGTACGTGGCCTACGCAAATTTCTTCAATGACCTTGACGACCTTCACCGCATTGACTGGGAAATTCTGCAACGTCGCGACTTCGCGCGCGATTTGGCCGACCTGAACAAGATGGAGCGCTACCAAGCAGAAGCTCTCGTTCACCAGCATGTTCCAGTTACAGCTTTGCTAGGTATAGTGTGCTATACCGAAGAAGTTAGGAAGCAATTGCAGCTTGCCGTTGCGCAACGTCAGCTAGAATTGAGAGTTTTGTCCAAATCAGGCTGGTACTTTTAGATGTTCGAGTTCAAGCAAGGTAATTTGCTGGAATCAGGCGCGCAAGCGCTTGTGAACACCGTGAACACCGTGGGTGTCATGGGGAAGGGCATCGCGCTCATGTTCAAGGAGCGCTTCCCTCACAACTTCCAACTCTATGCGAACGCGTGCAAGCAGAAGCAGGTTCAGACTGGCAGGATATTTGTAACCGAAACAGGCGAACTTTCTGGACCGCGTTGGATTGTTAACTTTCCCACAAAGCAGCACTGGCGTGGTAACTCGCGAATAGATTGGATTGTCGAAGGCTTGTCGGACTTACGTGCCTGGCTCGAAAGCAACCATGTCGAATCGATAGCGCTGCCACCTCTGGGGGCTGGCAACGGAGGCTTGGATTGGGCAGAAGTGAAGCCCCACATCGTAGAAGGCCTGTCCGGTATTCAAACGCATGTATTGGTATACGAGCCAACAGAGAAGTATCAGAACGTCCAGAAAAGAAGCGGCGTTGAGAAGCTCACAAATGCTCGAGCGTTGGTCTCCGAACTAGTTCGGCGCTATTCCGTGCTAGGGATGGAGTGCAGCCTGCTTGAGATCCAAAAACTCTGCTGGTTCTTAGAAAGGTCGCTTGAACGAGAAGCTACCGAGAGCCCTTTGGAATTGAAGTTTCGGGCTCACTTCTATGGCCCGTACGCGGAAAAGCTCCCACATCTACTCAACTCCCTTGATGGAAGTTACTTACATTGCGAAAAGCGTATAAGTGACGCAGCTCCATGGGAAGCGCTATGGTTCGATGATGCGAAGAAGTCATTGGTTGGAGCATACCTTCAGAGTGAAGCGAAAGAGTACCTCACTGCACTTGAGGAAACAACCAAAGTGATCGACGGCTTCCAATCACCCTTTGGCATGGAGCTTCTTGCCACGTGTGACTGGCTCATATCCAAACAAGGCATTGAGCCAAATGTAGATGCCCTTCGCCAAGGTATACACAACTGGCCATCCAAGGATTGGGCAGCAGAGCGGAAGGCTCGAATCTTCACTGACCAAGTGTTAGAGGTTGCAGTCAGGCACTTAGAAAAATGTGGGTGGCTATCCCCCCTGCACTAGGCTCAGTTCCAAACCAAGTAGCCCGCTCCGTGCGGGCTTTTTTACGCCCGCCAGTCGTCCCTGATCTCGTTGATCACCCAGGCCACCAGCACGGCCAGGATCCACAGGCTGACCTGCTCCCCCCAGGCCGTACCAATGTGAAGTAGCAAGGGGTCCGCCATTCAGGAGAATCGCAGACATGAGGAAGAGCAAGTTCACAGAGGAACAGATCATCGGGTTCC
>Ga0067045_1030759_pt1 | contig 14184 bp, 16 predicted proteins | sample TerdegcTABiofilm_FD_59184 | JGI IMG/M metagenome (GOLD analysis project Ga0067045, IMG submission 59184) | Combined Assembly of (Gp0054472, Gp0054536) Wastewater bioreactor microbial communities from Singapore -Terephthalate degrading...
AGCCCACTTTGTCAAGGGCAGCCGTCCTCTTTTCACTTTAATCATTCTTTGATGATGACATTTTCTCAGAATAAATCCGTATCTTCTAAGGTGACATTTTCATAGAACATTGACAGGGCGACTAAAACTCAACCCGCCACCGGCGAAGCGGCGAGGACGCTTTTCGGTATGTCTTTGAATTTCCTGAAATTGTTGATGAAACGGGCAGCAAGTTCCTGGGCCCTGGCATCGTATTCGGCCGGATTAGGCCAGGTGTGTTTGGGCGTTAGGATTTGTTCGGGCACGCCGGGACAGGTCTGCGGCACTTCAAAACCGAAAACGGGGTCCGCCCGGTAAGGGACATCCTCCAAAGCGCCTTCCAGCGCAGCCTTTACAATAGCCCTGGTGTGGGCGATTTTGAAACGCTGACCAACCCCGTACGGGCCGCCGGTCCAACCGGTGTTGACCAGGAATACTCTGGTTTTGTGTTTGGCCAGCTTTTGCCCGAGGAGATTGGCGTAAACCACCGGTGGCAGCGGAAGAAAAGGGGCACCGAAGCATTCGGAAAAGGTCGCCTGCGGTTCCTCGATCCCTCGTTCGGTCCCTGCCAGTTTGCTGGTATACCCGGAGAGAAAATGGTACATGGCCTGTTCGTTGTTGAGACGGGCAATGGGTGGTAAAATGCCGAAAGCATCGGCGGTGAGGAAAAAAATGGTCTGCGGATGTCCTGCCATTCCGGGAATGACGGGGTCCGGTATGTATTCAATGGGGTATCCAGCCCGGGTGTTTTCGGTTATGGCGCTGGAACTGTAGTCGGCGGTACGGGACAAGTCGTCAACCACCACGTTTTCAAGGACCGTTCCGAAGCGGATGGCGTTCCAGATTTGCGGCTCGTCGGCAGCATTCAAACCGATGCACTTCGCATAGCAGCCACCTTCTATATTAAAAATTCCATGCTCAGACCAGGCGTGTTCGTCGTCTCCTATCAGCCGCCTGCCGGGGTCGGCGGAAAGAGAGGTTTTTCCTGTTCCAGACAGGCCGAAAAATAGGGCGACATCCCCGTTGTTACCTACGTTGGCCGAGCAATGCATGGAAAGGATGTTCATTTTCGGCAGAATGTAATTGATGAGCGTAAATACGGATTTCTTTATTTCGCCGGCATAAGATGTGGCGGCGATGATTATGACTCTTTCTTGCAGGTTGAAGCAAATGACCGCTTCGGAATTGGTGCCGTGCACGGCAGGGTCGGCCTTGAACCCCGGCGCGCAGATGATGTGAAAATCGGGCCGGAAAGAAACAAGCTCGTCGGTGGACGGACGGATAAGGAGCTGGCGGATGAACAGGTTTTGCCAGGCCAGTTCGTTGATCACGCGTATGCGGAGCCTGTAGCGCGGGTCGGAACCGGCGAACCCGTCAAAGACAAAAAGTTCCTTGCCCTCAAGGTAGGAAATGAGGTCCTGGTATAGCTTCCGGAAGCAGTGTTCAGGCAGGGGTTGGTTGACTGGCCCCCAGTTTATCTCTTTGCTGCTGGCAGGTTCCTCGACAAAAAACTTGTCTCCCGGCGAGCGGCCGGTGTATTTGCCGGTGTTCACGATTAAGGCTCCGGTGTCGGTAAGTTTTCCTTCCTTGCGCGACAGGGAGAGTTCGATCAGTCTGGGCACCGGCAGGTTGAATCTGGCCCGGTCCATTGCTGGGAGCATTTTTTCTGCAGGCATGGCTATCCCTCCAATATATACAGGTTTCTCATAAAAATCATATTCATAATTTTACATCAAAAGTGTTGAAAACTGAACCAAAAAGTATTTCGTTTTGTTAATCCCGTTTATTTAAGGATTTTCCGTCGAATGGTTTGCAAAAATCGGCAATATATTGTAATATATTTAGTGAGCGTTCCTTAATCATACACTAGATATGGAATGCAGAACGGCGGAGGGGAGGTAGTTATGCTGAGCCGAAACATGCAGGAGCAGCTATTAAGAGTTTTTTTGCAAGAAATAATGAGGAAGTGCGATTCCGGTACCTGGGAACACAGCATTAGAGTTGGAAAACTGTGCGAACTCATTGCCCTGGAGCTCGGCTTCAAGAAACCGGAGGTGTCTTATATCGCCCTATCCGGCCTGCTGCACGATGTCGGCAAGGTGTTCATGCCGGAGATGGTCAATTATCCGGGGAAACTAGCCGATAAGGAGCGTTATATGATCTGTTACCATCCGCAGCTGGGAACAAGGTTTATCAATATCAACTGGTCTGATCTGCCTGCCCAGGTGTTTGAAGGAATCAGCCTCCACCATGAGAGGCTCAACGGTTCAGGATATCCATACAGCCTGAAAGGCGAGGAGATATCGATCCCTGCCAGGATTGTGGCTGTTGCCGACGTGTTTGATGCCATGAGCACCAAGCGTCCTTACCGCCCGCCATTGAATATGCCGGAGATAATCAAGGAACTGTACAGGCCGGGCTATGACCCAGAAGTCGTATTGGCACTGATGAGGATACTTCGCCGGCAGTCCCGGCTGTAATCCGCAAATTTAAAAAACCCGGATACCAGGCAGATCAAAACAGCGATGAGCTGTTTTTATTGTTATCCCTGCCTTTCGTTCCGGCCTTGTACTGCTTGTATTTAAGTAACTTGAGAGGTCTATGTCGCATAATCTGGTAAAAGAACCGGTTTGATCTCTCGCAAACATTGAAAGGAGATGGCGGTACGTGAGGAAAGGCAGGATAAGAAGGGCGTTTCCCGGCAACAACACCTCGGAAGGTTTCTTTTCCTTTTTTGAGTACATAATCGGGCCAGAAGCCCGGAAGGTGTTCATTATTAAAGGAGGCCCGGGAACCGGGAAGTCCACGTTCATGAAAAACATTGGGATGGAGTTGGTGGATCGGGGCTATGATGTGGAGTTCTTTCACTGTGCTTCCGACAATGATTCGCTGGACGCCGTTGCGGTGCCGGCCGTAGGCGCGGCGATCATCGATGGGACCGCACCGCACAGGGTCGTGTCTGCCCCAAAAAGCGGACAAGCCTTCGAAGCGGCAAAAAAAAGAACCCGTAAACGAGGTACGGTTTCTTTTTTAAGACCGCCGCTTTTTATACGGGGCTTATTTTTCTCCATCCTGGTTGGTGAGGGATAACGCCCACCGGTAAACTTCTTGGGCCAGCGAGACTGCCTGTTTATACTCGGCTTCATCTATTTGTTCCCAGTCTCCAGGGTAACGGGCTGTTACGGCATAATCGGTAAGAATTGCCGCTTCCTTAAGACTTTCGGGAACCCGGACCTTCCCGGATTCTTCAATTAACTTCATAAGGTACCCAACAGAATGGGTTTTCGGAATATCCATTTCCAGGAAGGCCATTATGCCTTTGAGGGCCTTTTCCACTGCCTGCTGGGCATCAAAACAAAGGTCCTCATAAAGAATATCTGAGCTTTGCCTGCCAAGTTCGGCCCTGGCGAGGTTGCTCTTTGCTCTTTGAAACCACATCCGCCATAATTCATCGCTCATAGACTACCCGCCCTCTTGCGGCCTCAGCATACACGAACCCTCGCGAATTGCGGTTCATTTCCAGTTTTTCCGGGGTTTCTACAAGTATGTCCACGGCAGCAGGAACATCGACAAGGATTCTATAGATCTGATGGGCCAAAGCGCGGCGATTATTTATTCCTCTTTTCAGCACCAAAAGATCATAATCGCTATGCGCTCCTTCCTGCCCTCTGCTTCTGGATCCAAAAAGGATAATTTTATCGGGATTTACAGTCTTCACTATCTTTTCGACTACTGTATCAAGAACTTCTTCCACAGGGAGCCCCCCTTATTTTTGCCTTTAAAAAGGGCAGTGTTTACACAAATTGAGGAGTTTTTTAAACAAGGGCATAATTACCGCAACATATTTGGGCGATCGACGTTTCTTTTGTAAAATTGTACCATATAGAACACCCAAACTCAACTGCTTTCCTTCGCTAGGGCGGCGGTGAAATATGATATTGGGAGGGAAACAATGAATTTTAGAGAATATTAAAAAGTATAAAAAAGAATAAAAAAAGTGCTGTCAATCCAGTTATTTAAAATAATGGAAGGGTGGTTGAATTGAAAACCAAAACCTTAATACTGTCATGCGTTATGTTGCTCCTTCATGTTGTTCCCGCTTTTGGAGAAGACAACATCAGGGTGTACGTAGACGGCGCCGAGGTGAGCTTCCCGGACCAGAGGCCATACCTCAATTCGGACAGCAGGACGATGGTGCCGGTGAGGTTCGTCAGCGAGGCCCTGGGTGCGCAGGTCGGCTGGGACGAGCAGGAAAGGACGGTGAAAATAAAACAGGGCTCGAAAGACGTCAGCCTCCGCGTCGGCGAAAAAAAGGCGAGGGTGAACGCAAGCGACGTCGCCCTCGACACTTCGGCGGCCCTCACCAACAGCAGGACGATGGTGCCCTTGCGGTTCGTAAGCGAATGCCTGGGTGCCGGCGTGGAGTGGGACGGGTACAAAAGGGCCGTGTATATAACCAGGTTGGACAAACCGGTCACTCCGTTCGTCGGTACGCCGATGGATGAAAAGACGTTTAAGACTTATGGCGGCAGGCCTATATATGGCTCAAATAAACCCGGCGCTCAGTATATGTATGTGACTGCCGACCAGTTGCCGGTGAAGTTTGGGGATGAGACAATATACAGCATTACGCCGGGGGAAAAGGTCATTGCCGTCAAGCAAGCCTCGCCCGGTTGCGGCGCACTGCAGATGCTCATAATTCAGGACGGGGTCGTCATTGGGAGCCGCAACGACCGGACCTACGAGGCCAATCCGTTTACGGCCATGTATGATACCCAGGATCAGACCGACGTGGCCCTGGGGAGGCCCAGGGTGGACCTAGCCAAAGTGAATGCGTTTGCGTTTACAACATTTAAAGACATAAAATTAATTATGCTGGTTATAAAAAATCCATTGTATAAGGGGGATTGGCGGCCTTGAGGAGATTCATTGTTTCGGTCATGCTGTTTTTTTTAATAATGCAAATACCGGGTGTTACTAAGGGGGCGGAAGCCCCCTTTCCCGTTCATATCGAGGGGTATGACACAATCATCGTGGGGTATTTCGACTGCTGGCTGCACGCCGACGGGGTGACCTGGCAGGACACCGACCACGACGGCGTGCCGGATGTCCCCGGGGACGGAAAAACAAAAGAAGTGGACATGGTGGTCGTCATCCCGGAAGGGCTGGAAGCCCAGTTCGATGACATCACGTACAAATTGGTCCCCTTTGCCTCCAATTTGGCCGACGAGCGGATGAAGGCCATGTTCGCCCGGGGCGGGGGGTATTTTTCGGGGGTGATTAAACCGGGGGAGCCGCCCGAGGTGTGTCAGGATTTTGATGCCTTTTTTAGAAAAATATTAAGATACCGGCCGGATGACTACCGGTTGAAAGCGGGGACTGTAAACCGGGTGAGTCTGGTGTTTCCGATGGATGATGATGAACATACCCTAAAAATCAAACAGCCTTGGCAGGGGGAACTGGTCCAGGGGCGGCGCAAGCTCCTGCCGGCGCTCGTCGAGTTTTACGGTGTGCCGAAAGCCGCGCCGGCCGGCACGGGCGGCAAAAACAGGGGGGACGGGCCGCTCGATCTGTCCGTCGATATTGTCAGGGCGACGGAATACGCCGCCGCGGGCAACCCGGTCTCGGTCCGGGCCGAGATCCGTCACAACCGGCCCGGGCAGTACGTCAACACCAGGGTGGTGTGGAGGTTGAACGGGGAAATCATAAAGGATATGCCCGACTTCGGGCTGATAGGCACGCATGGCGATGCGGTGACTTTCACCATGCCGGAGGGTGACGTTGACATAGAGGTGGAGGTCAACCCGGGACGCGACCGTCCGCAGGACGAACCGGAGTGGGTCAACAACAAGGACGGGCGGAGGATAGGCGCCGTGATAAACGGCGTCAGGGAGCAGCAGGATTCGCTGGTAAAGGTGAGGATTGTCGCTCCGTCCGTCGTGGAAAGCGACCTGAAAACCGAAAGGGGCAAATTCAGTTATACGGTGATCGTGGAAAGCACGTCGAGTTATTATCTTGTTTGTGAAACGGAATCATGGACGGACCCGGAAACCGGAGAAGAATACAGTTCCAGCTATTGTTATCCGGTGTACAACGTTTCGGAAACACAGGTGAAAAGCTGGACCAGGGGCGGGCTGTTGGTCACAAGGTATAACCCGTTTGACAGGTCGGACCGGACCGACGTGGCAAGGGAAATGGACAACCCGATCCAGAAGTATAGCGTCCAGGGGCCGGATTGGACGACGAGAAGCTTCAAATACGATCATTTGCAGGTGGGTACGTTGCAGGATCACTATGTAACGATATATGCGGAGGCCACGGTGGAAGGACAGACCGCCAGAGCCACCAAAAAAGTGCTGATTAAGGCCAGGCCGGAAACTACATATGGGATCCAGTTGACCAGGTGAATACTCTATTGAGTTATTCTATTAGATTATTCTATTGGAATATTCTATTGGATTAATAGAAAATACATTCCTCGCGGGAAGGGGGTGAAATTTGTGATTAACAATATCACGTTGGTGGGCAGATTGACCAAAGATCCGGTCTTAAGGCAAGCCGGAGAATTTCCGGTTTGCAATTTCACGTTGGCTGTTTCGAGGAATTACCCGAACAAAGAAGGGGAGCGGGACGCCGATTTCATTCCAGTTGTGGTCTGGAGTAAACTGGGAGAAATATGCGCTCAAAAATTGACCAAGGGCAGGCTGGTGGGCGTAGTCGGCAGGTTGCAGACCAGGACCTGGGAGGACGAGGCGGCCGAAAGGCATTTCGCCGCCGAGGTCGTGGCGGAAGATGTCAGGTTTTTGGACAAACCCAAGGAGTAGTTGCCAAGCGCCCCCGTTCAACAGCGGGGGCCTATATCCAAAGGAGGTGCGGTTTTTGAAAAGGGTTTACATTTCCCATCCGTTTAAAGGGGACAAACAAAAGAATTTTGAAGAAGTCAACAATATTTGCATATCCATAGCCAATACCCAGGAATCGGTGTTGCCGGTGTCGCCGTTGCACATGTTCAGTTTTCTGGACGATGACAACCCCGTCGACAGGGAAAGGGCGATGTGTTATTGCTTGAATCTGTTGAACGACTGCGACGAGGTCTGGGTGTTCGGCGATTGGGAAAAGAGCGAAGGTTGTAAAAAAGAGATCAACATGGCCAGGCTGTTAAACAAGACTTTAAGGTTCTGGGGAAAACTTGCGGAGGAGAGTAAACCATGGATACAGTGCAGGTAGTGGGCGTAAACGAGTTGTCTGCATTTCTATGGAGAATAGCCAACCTTGTTATGAATTTGGGGATTATCGTGGCCGTTATTTTTATTTCCATCAACGGGTACAGGATCAAGCAAAGTTCGCTTAATCCGCAGAAACGGGCCGACGCGATGATGGGACTGTTCTACAGCATTGTCGGCGGCATCGTTGTTGTCGGCGCAAAATTCTTTGCCGGCATCATTAGAGGTTTTAGCCCTTGATAGGGAAGGAGGGTTCATAGTTGAGAGTTTTTCGGGTTCCGATTCAACTGGACAGGGAAGAGAAGGTATTCGGCGGGAGCCTGTCTTTGCGGAAGTTGATATACCTGGTAGTGTGCGTAGGCCTGGGGTCGTTTTTTTTTATGGCTCTTTACCGGTTCAGCTTGTACGGAGCCTCCCTTGTCTGGGGGCTTTTTTTGGTTTGCGGCTGGTTTCTGGCTTTCCATAAGGTCAGAAAGGAATACGATATGGACACATACGCGGTAATGCTGGCCAGGTTTTTTCTTCTGCCCAAAGCCTGGCCTTTTTACGGGGGTGGGAAAAATTGAAGACGAACGCCGTAAGTTTTTCGAATCTCGAGGATGTCAGGGAAGGCTTGCTTGTCCTGAAAGGAAACAAGTACAGGGCAGTGGTTACCGCTGATCCCATCAACTTTTCCCTGCTTTCCCAGGAGGAACAGGAAGGAATGGAGGATGCCTTCGCATCCTTTCTCATGGGATTGACTTTTCCTCTGCAGTTTCTGTCACTTTTCAGGCCCGTGGACATGCGGGATACCATCGCTTTGATGAGAAAGGGCGGGGGCCTGCCGGGGCTTTCCACATATGCGGCGGAAATGGAAAAATTCCTGTCTTATTTCGCCGGCAGAGTCAATATCACCGAATCATACGTCATAGTCCCCTATGACGACCCGGGGAAAAACTACCGGAAAGCAAGGGGTGAACTCATGCGCAGGGTGCAGACCGTTCTGGAGGGTCTGGCCAAATGCGGTCTTGCGCCCCGCATGCTGGATACCGTTGAAATTTTGCAGTTTTTGTACGCATTTTATCAACGGGACGGAAAAATCAGAATAGAGGAGCTCCTGAGTTCAGGAGCTCTGGAATTGTGGAAGGAGGGAGGAGAAAGTTTTGAAGCCTTTGATCGAAAGGTTGAGGAAAAACAACAAGGTTAATGAGGAAAAAACAGAAGACTCCCTGAGCCGGAGGGTTTCCTCCCCCGTGGAACTGGTCTCCCCTGACGGCTATTTGCTGGATTCCTCATACATCCGGGTGGGGAAAAAATACTGTCGTTTTTATGTTTTACTCGAATATCCCAGGACGGTCCATGTGGGATGGCTGGAAGACATCAAACTCCTGGGGGGAGCGGACATTTCCGTTCATATCTTCCCTGGTTCGGGGCGGGAGGTCATCGACAGGCTTACTTCCAAAATAACCGCCTTGACCTCCCAGGTCATGATCGACGAAGAAAAAGGCAATATCTACGAACTTGGCGTCACCAAGGCTGCAGCCCGCAGCCTTGAGCAGCTCCGGGAAGACATCCAGCTGAACAGGGATAGGCTCCATTATGTGACGATCGTGGCGGGCATTGCGGCCTCCTCTTACGAGGAACTGGAAAGGGACTCCCGCATCCTGGAAGAAGTCTTGCAGGGCAGGTCCATCAGGGCCCGGGAGGCTTTTCTCAGACATGACCAGGCTTTCAAGACCGTCGCTCCCCTCGGCGAGAATCATTACGACGACTGCAGCAGGAACTTCAACAACGGGGCGGCCGTCAGCCTGTTTCCTTTCGCTTCTCCCGAGTTTTCCCACAAGACAGGAGTCTTTTTGGGGGTCAATCTTTTTACCGGGAGTCCCGTTATATATGACAACTTCATCGGGCCGCCCAGGCTTTCCAACTACAATCTGGGCGTCTTCGCCACTTCGGGGGCCGGGAAATCCTTTCTGGTGAAGCTTTTGTCCCTGCGGGGGGCTCTTTTGGGCGTGAGGACGGCTTTCATCGATCCCGACGGTGAATATGTCCTGCTTACAAAGAAAACGGGCGGCACCAATGTGGACATCGAGCCTGAATGCAGTACCGTCGTCAATCCCTTTGACTTGGAGGAAGAAGAAACCGAGGAGGGCGGCGCCGTTGTGGATCTGCTGCAAAAAGCGGCGGAGATCAAGAGCCTGGTAGGCATGATAGTTGAGGGGGTTTCCCGGGACAAACTTACGGCGGTGGAGCTTTCCCTCGTTGAGGATGCGGTCCTGGAAGAGTACCGGGAAAGAGGTATTGGCAGGAAGCCCGATTCTTTGTACGAAACGGGAGTCTCCAGTGTTGACGGATTCTATCTGGGCAGGAAGAAAAAAGAAATGCCCACTTTGGGCAGTTTTGTTGCCAGGCTTGGCAAAAAAGAGGGCGGCAGTCGTCTGGCCACCATCATGAAGCCCTTCCTCCAGGGCGGGACCATGGGCATTTTCGACGGACAGACCAATGTGGAACTGAATGATGTGCCTTTGATCAATTTCAACGTTAAAGGCATACAGAACGAATTCCTCAAAACCTATGCCATGTACGTCATCACCAACTGGATCTGGGAGAAATTTGTCAAGAAAGATGTCAAGCGGAAGAAAAGGGTGGTGGTGGACGAAGCATGGATGTTCATGAAATACAAGGATACGGCTTTTTTCCTGGAAAACATGGCCCGCCGGGCCAGAAAAAGAAACGCTTCTCTGACCGTCGCCTCCCAGAGCTTCTTCGAGTTCGCCGCCTCCGGGGAAGGGAGGGCCGTCTTGACCAACCTGGCGACAGTCATACTCATGCGTCAGTCTCCCACGGATATCGATGCCGTTCAGGAGACCTTCCGCCTTTCGGAGGGGGAAAGAAGCTTTCTCCTTTCCTGCGGTGTGGGCGAGGGGCTTCTCAGGGCGGGGAAAAACGTTACGGCCTTGAAGGTGGTGAGTTCCGACTATGAAAAAGAGTTCATCGAGACCAATCCCAACAGGTAGGCTCTTTCTCCTTGTTCCAGTCCTGCTGATAATGCTGAGCGGGTCTCTTTACGGTTCGGATCAGTCCGTCGGTCAAGTCCCTGAAGAGGATGAAGGAAGCCTTATCGAGGAGTTGATTGCCCTGCCCGTGAACGGGCTTTACAACGCTTTGAAATTCCTTGGTTTCAAGGGTTTCGAAGAGCTCATCTTCAACAATGCCTACGGAGATCTGGCGCCTTTCACGCCTGACGAATGGCGGACGGTCATGGCTTGGTACGGTGGCATCAGGGACGCCGTCTGGGCCCTGCTGGCCGTAGCCGTAGCCGTCAAGGGCTGGGGATATATGAGATCTTCCTACAACCCTGAAAAACGGGTTTCCTTCCTGAATTCCGTTGAAAACGTAATCTATGCCTTCGCCGTTATTTTGTTCATGCCTTATGCCGTGCAGGTCATCTTCCAGCTCAACAATAACCTGGTGGCTCTTTTCAAGGGTATGGCCCAGAGCATGGGCGTCGTGGAAGGGTCCTTCAACCTGGATGACATCAAAACGGGCAGCATTATAGCCACGGCCGTGGTCAAGCTGGGTTATCTGGGGCTTCTGGTATTCTTCAATTTCTTGTACTTGATCAGGAAATTCGTCCTGACCTCCATGCTGGTGGTCACGCCCATCGTGGCTTGGATATGGACCATTTCCGGCCGCAAGGAGGGGATAGGGATAGTATTGGGCGAGGTTGCTTCCAACGCTTTCATGCAGGCGTCCCATGCTTTGGTATTGGCTCTCTACTTGACCCTTTTGCAGAGCGGGATAGCTTCCGACTTCTCGCCCTGGTGGGCCCAGATTTTCGGTATGGTCTGCCTGATACCCACTTCCAACGTCATCAGGAACCTGCTTCAGGGCTGGCTGCAAAAGCTTGGCGTGAACGAGGAAGGCTGGGCGGGGGCCGCGGCTCTGGGGCTTACCGGCTTGGCCGGTCTGGCCAGCATTGCGGAAACGACGATTAGTCCAAAGACTTCGTTAAAATCGTTTTTGGGCGGGGGTAATAGCGGTGGAGGACCTGCCGGAGGAGGACTGGCCGGGGGTTCCTCTCTCGTTAATCCCGTTTCGTCGGGAATGAGTATAGGGGGCGTCGCCGGCAGTTTCGGAGGGGCTGCCGGCAAAATACTTGGGGCTGCAATGTCTCTGCCGCTGAAAACGGCCGGCGTAGACCTTTCGGGGGCCATAAGCGGAATCGGCGGGTTTGCCGGCGGGGTTTTGGGACGACAGGCCGGTACGGCATATTCGATTATAAAGGCGGGGCGGGAAGAATCGTCCAATAATGGGTCCGGACTGCTCCAAGGCATAGGCAAAGTCGTTGGTGTTGACGGGATTAAATCGGGGCCGGATATTGCGGAGACCGCCGGCAGGTTCACGGGTGCCGTGGTGGGTTCCGCGGCGGGTATAAAGGGTGCGGAGATCGGCGGCAAGATAGGCGGTTCCTTGGGACGATACGGTTTACAGACAGCCGGGCTGATCCTGGCGGTAAACCCGGATTGGTTCAGGTGGCACTAATGAACAAGTTGCTCAAAGCGATACTTTATAGACCGTTCCGGAGAGTAGTTAAAAGTATTCTTTTTGTTTCGTTGCCTTATCTGCTGGCAATTACCGTAATTCTGGCCGTTTTCGGGGCCTTGCCGGAAAAAGCGGACCCGGGTAGGGAAAAGGTGAGGGAATACGTTTCTGATCAAAAATTCGCCGTGGAATCAAAATACGGGCAGGAGAAAGAATTCGCGGTACCCTGGGGTCTCGTATACGCCGTGGAAGAGTACGCAAACAGCTGGTCCGCGGAGCCCGACATGGAAAGAGTTAAAAGGGTTTATGAAATGCTCCGGCCGGTTTTTTGCTATGAAGAATACGAGGAAACTTTCGTTACGACATACAGTTATATTGATAAAGACGGCCAAGAGCATACCGACACCGAAACCAGAAAACTGAAAGTGAAACTGTTGACGCAGGCCGCGACATATGAGGGTGTACATTTGTTCGATTACGTCGAAGTCACCGAATCGGAGGGAGATGTTCTTCATACCTACATGAAGCCCGTTGGAAGACGTTTTGCCGGGGATTATTCCCGTCTGGACCGAGTGCTGGCTTCCGAGTTGTGCTCATGGTCATATGCAAGGGTGAAAGTTGCCGGCGGCGAGTTGTTCTGGCCGGTCCCGTCCAGCCGGACTGTCAGTTCGCCTTTCGGCATGAGAATTCACCCTTTGACCGGGCGGTACGGCAGGCATACCGGGATTGATATCGCCGCGGCAGAAGGCAGCGACGTTGTGGCTGCCGCCGACGGCGTTGTCCGCGCCGTGGAGGATGACGATATATATGGAAAGATGATTATCATTGACCACGGCGAAGGGTTTTTCACCATGTACGCGCACAATTCCTTTGTTGAAATAAAACCAGGCGATATTGTGGGTCGCGGCATGAAGATTGCCGAAGTCGGCAACACCGGTATGTCGAGCGGACCGCACCTTCATTTCGAGTTGAGGAAGGACGGCGTGTTTTTGGACCCTCTTTCCGGGGCGAAGGCTCCCGAAGGTGTTAGCGTTGCCATATTCGACAACGTTGACAGGAAGATTGTTCTGGAAACTGCCGATGCTTTTATGAAAGGGCAGGCCGGCCTGGAATGGCTGATGGGAAGGGATGTAAAATGACAAAAGTATTACTCGCGACCGGAATAGATGAATTGGATTCCGGTCTAAAAAATTTGCTTATTAAAGACGGTTATGATGTTTTTGAGGCGTATTACAGGCAAATCCACAAAGGTTATGACATAGCCGTAATATCTGCAAATCTGCCCGGGGATTTGAATATTATCGAATTCATTTACGCTATGCGGCTGGAGGATACCAGGGTGGTCCTGCTGTCCGGCGGGATGGATAAGGGCGAACGGGAAAAAGCCATTAGCTTTGGGGTATATGACATTCTGCCCGATCCCGTCAAAGCTGAAGATGTTTTAAATGTTATCCGTAAGCCGAAGACGTTCAAGGATGTTGTTGAGTACGGCCCGGCCGGCACCAAAATTGACGCAAGTATAAATCCGCCCGGGGGAACCACATGCGATATGTCCCGTGAAAAAATCAAGCCCGGGCGCATGATAAGCGTCCGGGATCAGGTGATTTCGCTGTACAGCCCGAAGGGAGGAGTGGGGAAAAGCACCTTGGCCGTCAGTATCGCGTACATGCTTTCCACCAGGAAGGATTTGAACGCCAAGGTGATCCTCGTCGATCTGGACACCGCTTTCGGAGATGCGGCCGGTATCCTCGGGATATCGCCCCGGTCGTATTTGTCGGATTGGCTGAAATGCGGTTTAAAAGATGATATTGAGAATTATATATATCATGAACAAAAAAGCGGGCTTCATGTCCTGGCTGGCTCTCCGGACCCGGTGGATGCCGGCGATGTCAACTACCGCATGGTGGACAAGATGCTTTCCATCCTGTCCAAAAGGTATGACTTCGTCATTATTGATACCAACCCGGCCTTGCGGGCCATGCACAAAGCCGTGTTTGAATGGTCTGATACCATATTGCTTGTGTCTGTGCCACGTTTGTCGGCTCTGCGGGCTTGTAAAAACATGGAGCAGGTTTTCCGGAAAATGCAGATACCTTTGGAAAAAGTGAAACTGGTGATGAACATGGTGCCCAAAAAGGCGACCATGAGGGTCAGAGACGCCCTGGAAGAAATGGAGTTTGCGGTGCTCGGGTTCATCCCGGAGGACCCGGGGGTGGAGAGCATAGAATATGCGGATGGGCTTGCTTGCACGTCAAAGAAATGCAGGGAATTTTCCCTGGCAAATTATGAATTGTGCAGCAGGTTGTTAGGCATTTAAATCACGCCTGGTTCTATTTACTGAGGCTGCCGGCTCGGACCGGATTGTACCGACGCGGGGATCCCGGCCGGGGCAAGGGTAAAGGCCGTGAGCATAAACGGT
>Ga0067045_1030764_pt1 | contig 14175 bp, 14 predicted proteins | sample TerdegcTABiofilm_FD_59184 | JGI IMG/M metagenome (GOLD analysis project Ga0067045, IMG submission 59184) | Combined Assembly of (Gp0054472, Gp0054536) Wastewater bioreactor microbial communities from Singapore -Terephthalate degrading...
TATTTCAACGCAAATTTAGTCACATAGGTGTTTTCTATATTGTTTACAACATTGTCGACATTTAAATTTTCATCACATCAACCAACCCTGGATGGAGTGACCCCGAAGATGCATATCCCGACCACAGCCGCAGCGGAGCACACGCAGGCTCCGACCAAAGTCCGATGGAAGATCTTCCTGATGATGTTGTTCCTCATCTCGATCAACTACATCGACCGAGCTTCCCTATCGGTGGCCATGCCGATGATTGCCAAGGAATTCGATCTGAGTCCTGCCATGCAGGGTTTGCTGCTGAGTTCGTTTTTCTGGACCTATGCCTTCATGCAGATCCCGGGAGGCATGCTTGCCGACAAATACGGCCCACGCTCCGTCATCGCCGGCGCCACCCTGGGCTGGGGTCTGTTTCAAACCATCGCCGCCTTCACCACGGGCTGGTTCTCTCTGCTGCTGACACGCCTGGGGCTGGGAGCCGCCGAAGCCCCCATCTACCCGGCCGGAGGCAAGCTCAACGGCATCTGGATGTCCCAGAACGAGCGCGGCCGCGGCGCCACGCTGCTTGACGGTGGCGCACCGCTGGGAGCCGCCCTGGGAGCCATCATCATTGCGGGCCTGATCGCCTTCTTCGGCTCCTGGCGCATCTCCTTCGTGGTCGCCGGCGTCGGCACCATGATCGCGGGCTACTTTGCCTGGTCCTATATCCGCAACCACCCTCGCGAGCATTCCGGTGTGAACGAGGCCGAAGCCCGTCACATCGAAGCAGCACATGCCGAAGATGCCAGGGCCGACGCCGGAACCAGCAAGGGCAAGCTGCTGGACTTCTTCAAGTACCGCTCGGTATGGGGCATGTTCTTTGGCTGGATGTGCTTCAACGCACTCTTTTACGGCCTGCTGACCTGGATGCCCACCTACCTGTCCAAGGTGCACGGCATGGACATCAAGGCCATGGGCGGTGCGCTTTTCGCCATGTTCTTCTCCGGCTTCGTGGGAGAAATGATCGGCGGCTGGATCGCCGACAAATGGCGTGAGAAAGGTGGCAACCAGGCCACCGTGCTGCGCACCCTGTTCGGCATTGCATCCATCATCGCCACCATCGCCATCTATGGCGTCTCGCAGATCACCGACCCCGTCACGGTCGTCATCCTGCTGTCGATCACCCTGTTCTTCCTGCGCTGGTGCGGCCTGTTCTGGTGCATCCCGTCCCTGATCGGCACCCGCAATCGCGTCGGCTTTCTGGGCGGCGTCATGAACCTCGGCGGCAATTGCGCCGGCATCGGCGTGCCCATCATCGTGGGGCTGATCGTGCAGGCCACAGGCTCCTACTTCATGGCGCTGATGATGTTCACCGGCGCAGGCCTGGGCTTGTTCATCTGCTCGGCCCTGCTAATCGACTACAGCAAGAAAGTACCCGTGTAGACCTGGGACCCGAAGACGGCAGGAGCGGCACGCTCCTGCCCGCCCGGCACCAGGCGCCCCCTCGCTGGAAGCGATGACACCTCATCGTTCTGCAAACCTCGCCACAGTCATGCCAGCTGCGACTGGCCTCTCACACTCACCGTAAAACCGATCCCGAACATGAACCCCTGCGAATTCGATATCGTGGTGCGCAATGCACAAGTCGCGACTGCCAGTGACATCTTTGAAGCCGACATCGGTATCCGCAACGGCAAGATCGCCCAGTTGGGCAAGCAGTTGCCCGCCGGCACTCACGAATACGACGCTCAAGGCCGGATCGTCACGCCGGGCGGCATCGACGCCCACTGCCACCTGGATCAGCCCATGGAGCCGCCGGTGCGCATGGCAGACGACTTCGAAAGCGGCACCCGTGCGGCGGCCTGCGGCGGCACCACCACGATCATTCCCTTCGCCGCCCAGGCCAAAGGCCAGTCCTTGCGCGCTGCCGTGGCCGATTACCACCGCCGCGCAGAAGGCAAGGCCTATGTGGACTACGGCTTTCACATGATCGTCAGCGACCCCACGCCCGAAGTGCTGGCAAACGAGCTGCCCGCGCTGATTCGGGAAGGCTATACCTCCTTCAAGATCTACATGACCTATGACGATCTGAAGCTCGATGACGGTCAGATTCTCGATGTCCTGGACGTGGCCCGCAAATACGATGCCACGGCCATGATCCATGCCGAGAATGCCGACTGCATCCAATGGCTGACCAAGCGCCTGGAAGCCAGCGGCCGCACTGCCCCTCGCTACCACGCGGTCTCTCGCCCCATGCTGGTGGAGCGCGAGGCCACGCACCGCGCCATCGCACTCTCGGAGCTGGCCGATGTGCCTATCCTCATCGTCCATGTCTCGGGCCGCGAGGCCGTCGAGCAGATCCGCTGGGCGCGCTCCCATGGCATGAACATCATGGCCGAGACCTGCCCTCAATACCTGTTCCTGAGCGCAGAAGACCTGGGCCTGGACGACAGCTACCAAGGCGCAAAGTGCGTATGCAGCCCGCCGCCACGCGACAAGGCCAACCAGGAGGTCATCTGGAACGGTCTCAACGACGGGCTCTTCACCGTATTCTCATCCGACCATGCGCCATTCAACTACGACGCCCCGGAAGGCAAAAAGCCGGGTGGCCAGGAAGTGTCCTTCAGCCATATTCCAAACGGCATCCCGGGCATCGAGACCCGCCTGTCCCTGCTCTACACCCATGGCGTGCTGGCGGGACGCATGACACTCAACCGCTTCGTGGAGCTGACCTCCACCAACCCGGCCAAGGTCTATGGGTTGCACCCGCGCAAGGGCAGCATCGCCATAGGTGCCGATGCCGACCTGGTCGTCTGGCAGGAGGGCGAGCGCACCATCCGCAACCGCGACCTGCATCACAACGTGGACCATACTCCCTACGAAGGCCAGCTGCTCAAGGCCTGGCCCTGCCTGACCCTGTCGGGCGGCCAGGTCGTCTGGGATGGCGAGAGATTCCAGGCCAGAGCCGGCCAGGGACGATTCCTGCAGCGTGGCGCCCCCACCTTGCTGCCCAAGCGACCCGCACCCCGCTTCTGAACCGGAGCACACACCATGAAACTGCTGATCATCAATCCCAATATCTCCGAGAGCGTCACTTGCTTGATAGAGAAAGAGGCCAGGCTGGCCGCTGCTACGGGTACGGAAATCACCATGCTGACCGCCCCCATGGGTGTGGCCTATATAGAGACGCGCTTCGAGGCCATGATTGCCGCCTACGCGGTGGCCGAGCTGGCAGCCACCCATGCCGCGCGGCATGACGCCGTCATCCTGGCGGCCTTTGGCGACCCCGGTCTCGAAGGCCTGCGCGAGGCCCTGGACATTCCCGTGCTGGGCATGACCGAGTCCGCGCTCATGAGCGCATGCATGCTGGGCAAGCGCTTTTCCATCATTGCCATCTCCAGGCGCATCACCGCCTGGTACCGAGACATGGTCGAGCGCAACGGACTCATGGACCGGCTGGCCAGCATTCGCTGCCTGGACGAGCCTCTGCGGGACATTGCCAGCGTACAGGACGATCATGCAGCACACCTGCAGGCCTTGTGCGAAGCAGCGGTCAGCGAAGATGGCGCCGACGTCCTGATCATTGCCGGCGCACCGCTGGCCGGCCTGGCACGCTCCATCAAGCAGCGCTTGCCGGTGCCGGCCGTCGATGGCGTCTCCAGCGCCGTCAACCACGCGCAAAGCCTGGTCTCGCTGGCACCCGCAGCGGCACGCGCCGGCAGCTTTGCCAAGCCGCCGCGCAAGGAGTTCAGGAATCTTCCCCCGGGCCTCACCCAGCTCTTTAGCCAGCTACCCTGAACACGCGGCTGCGGGATAACCTCCATCGAGATGATGCAAGCCGGCATGCTGTGTGACACTAGAATTCAGCAGCATGTCGACAAAAAGCACTACAAAAGTGAACAATCGAAGCAATACATCTCGATCCGAAATTACCGTGGATGAAATGGCCGCCCGCATTGCCACAGCCATCCATGAGCATCGCCTGTTGCCGGGAACCAAACTCGGCGAAGACCGGCTGGCCAATATCTTCAACACCAGCCGGGCTCGCGTACGCGAGGTGCTGGCCCGCATGGCACGCGACCAGATGGTGGAGCTGTTCCCGCAACGCGGAGCCTTTGTCGCCAAACCCAGCATCGAACAGGCACTGGACGTCTTCGAAGCACGCCGGCTGATAGAGCCGGGCATTGTGCGCCGCCTCGTCCTGCACATGGACAATGGCAAGATCCGTCGTCTGCAGGCCCATCTGAAGCAGGAGCGCGATGCTCGCGCCAACTCCGACAAGCGAGCCACGGTGCGGCTGTCCGGCGAGTTTCATGTGCTGCTGGCGGAGCTGGCCGGCAACTCCGCGCTTCTGCGCAGCATGCGCGAACTGTCCACGCTGACCTGCCTGACGATCTCGCTGTATGAGTCGGCAGTCAACACCTGCTGCCTGGTGGACGAGCACGAAGCCGTGGTCGATGCCATTGTCGCGGGCAATGGCGAGCTGGCAGAACAGCTGATGCTCAGCCATCTGGATCACATACAGGGCAGCCTGCGCCTGGAGGCCGATGCCGACGACGCCGATCTGGAACAGATACTGGGCGACCTCTGATCACAGCCGGCGTCGCGATACGGCAACGGGAGCCATCAAAGTGGTCGATACGCCCTTCTCGACTGGAGATGGCTGGCAGCTATCCGGGCAGAGGCGCCCGCATTAGCATCCACGGCTGATCGCCATCACTTTCTCCAGAGGCCTCAAGGCCGTTTCAATGAGCGCACCCGCCCCACCATCCTTGCCGCAAGCCCAGCGGCCACGCCCAGCCCATCTGAGCGAACTTTTCTGGTCGCTGACCTTTCTGGCCTTGCAGGGTTTTGGCGGCGTGCTGGCCGTGGTGCAGCGCGAACTGGTCGAAAAGCGCCAATGGCTGAGCAATGAGGAGTTCATGGAGGACTGGGCCGTGGCGCAGATCATGCCCGGCCCCAATGTGGTGAATCTTTCCATCATGCTGGGCGAACGCTACTTCGGCTGGCGCGGTGCCCTCGTGGGGTTGTGCGGCATGCTGACCTTTCCCATGCTGGTGGTCATCAGCCTCACTCTGGTCTATTCCCAGTTCGCGGCCAATCCGGCCGTGGCCGGCGCCCTGCGCGGCATGGGTGCCGTGGCGGCGGGACTGGTCGCAGGCATGGGCCTCAAGCTGGCCGGCACGCTGCGCAAACACCCGCTGGGCAAATGGTATTGCGCAGGGCTGGCCATTGCCGCCTTTGTGCTGGTTGCCGTGCTGCGCCTGCCGCTGTTCTGGGCCTTGCTGCTGGTGGGCGCGACCGGCTGCGTGCTGACCTATCGGAGCCTGGAATGAACACCCTGGTGATCGATCTGCAGACCGTGGACTGGCTGCATCTGCTTGTCTACTTCCTGACGCTGTCGTTGATGGCCGTGGGTGGCGCCATCACCGCCGCGCCCGATATGCACCGCTATCTGGTCGACGGCAACCACTGGCTGTCGGAAACCCAGTTCACCAGTTCCATCGCCATTGCCCAGGCAGCCCCCGGCCCCAACGTGCTGTTCATCGCCCTGCTGGGCTGGAACGTGGGACTGAATGCAGGTGGAGGCACCGGCCCTGCTGCCTGGGGCCTGGGTGCACTCGGTGTTGCCGTATGCATGGTGGGCATTCTGCTGCCCAGTTCGCTGCTGACCTGCCAGGCTTCGCGCTGGGGCCAGCGCAACCGTGACAAGCGCGGCGTGCGTGCCTTCAAGCAAGGCATGGCTCCGCTGGTGATCGGACTGCTGCTGGCGACTGGCTGGCTGCTGGGCAGCGCCAGCGGCAGCCCAGGCAAGGACTGGAAGCTATGGCTGCTGAGCCTTGCGTGCACCCTGCTGGTATGGCGCACCCGCATTCATCTGCTGTGGCTGCTGGCTGCCGGTGCGGCGCTGGGTGCGCTGGGCTGGGTCTAGTAGAGGCAGGAGTCAGCAGGGCTGTCCCGGCTGCAAGCCATCCTCGGGACTTGCCAGCAGCAAGGGCAGCGCCAGCGCCGACGGCATCGCGATCATCTGATCAGCCACCGAGTCCAGCTAGCTGGCATGCGGGTTGACAATGACCACGCGGGCCCGGTTGCGCCTGGCAATCTTGGCCAGACCTGCGGCCGGGTAGACGGCGCCCGATGTGCCTATCACCAGCATCAGCTGACATTGCTCTGCCGCCTGCTCTGCCCTGGCCCAGGTCTGGCCAGGCAAAGACTCGCCGAACCAGACGACCGCAGGCCGCAGCAAATTGCCGCAGGCGGCACAATGCGGCGGCTCGCCAGGGACAGCATGCTCGAGATCGCATGACGCACAGCGGCGATTCAGCCAGCGATTCCTGCTCAGCTCACCATGCAGACTCAGCACCTCTTCGCTGCCCGCCTGCTGGTGCAGCCCATCCACGTTCTGCGTGACGAGCGTCATCTGCCCGGGATGCTGCCTTGCCCAGCGCGCCAGCGCCAGATGTCCCTCGTTGGGAGCCGCCCTGGCAAGCAGGGATCGCCGGTGCTGGTACCAGCGCCAGACATGAGCCGGATCGCGGCGATACCCCGCCTCGCTGGCCATTTCCTCGGGCTTGAACCGGGACCAGTAAGAGTTTTCCGTGTCCCTGAAAGTAGGTACTCCCGATTCGGCACTGACGCCGGCCCCGGTAAGCACGGTCAGCCGCTGCGCCTCGCCCAGCCAGCGGCGCACGCAGGCAATCGCACTCAAGGAGGCCGAAGAATTGTCAATAAGTGCTTGAACCAAGGCAATGACCCCAAAAATCAAGTTGCAACGTGGAATACTTGAATCACTGTGCAGAGCGTTTGCCCTGCCTGATATTGCACCACACCAGCACATGAACGAATCGGGCCGATTGTTCGCACTTCAGCAAGCCATGCTGCCTGCAGCATTGGCATGGGCTGTTGTTGATGCCAGAACGCTGGAACTTCGCTTTGCCAACCCCGCAATGCAGCGGCTGCTGCAAGCCGGCATTCAATCCCCTGCCACGCAGGGGCTGGCGATGTTCGAGTCGGCCAGGAAGGCTGTCGGCCAGTGCATGGAAACAGGCCGGGAAACCACGACCCATTTGCCCGGTCTCGCCGGGCTCTGGCATTTCTCACCGATTCCGGACGATGGAATGCGCCCCGCAGTGCAGTGCTATGTATTGCAGGCCGAGACCGCATCGCATGAGCCCGATGACGAACTCGGGCTGGGCCATGTCAACCGCTTCGAGGCCTTTCTGGATCACCTCCCCTATCAGATCTGGATGGCCACCCCCCATGGAGAAGTGACCTGGTTCAACCAGGCCCTGCAGGAGTATGCCTACCGGGAGGTACGCCCGCTGAGCCTGCGCGAAGGCATCTGGATCGACATCGTGCATCCCGACGATCTGGCCGCCGTCAACACCGGGCTGTCGCGTGCCCTGATCACCGAAAAGCCGACGGGATACCGGCTGCGCATCAAGCGCCATGACGGCCAGTTCCACTGGTTTTTTTCGTCGCTGTCTCCGGTCAAGAATGCGCAGGGCAGAATTCTCTACTGGGTCGGCGCCAATCTGGGCATAGACAGCATCCGGCAGTCCGAGAACCAGTTGCGCGACCAGATCACCACGCTGAGCCACCAGCTGAGGCTCAAACAGCAAGCGCTGGATCAGGCTGAAACCTACCTCGCACAGGCCCAGAAAATGGGCATGGTGAACCAGCTGTCTGCCGGTGTTGCGCACGACATGAAGAACCTGCTTTTCATCACCGGCCTGCATGCCGGCATGCTGGAAAAGCAGCTGGGCGAGCCCGAGCAGCTCGAGCATGTGGACGTGATCCTCAACACGATTCAGAAAGCGGGCAGCCTGGCATCGCATCTGACCGGGTTCAGCAGCCGCAAATCCATGCAGCTGGCCGCTGCCGATCCCCGTGCGCTGGTACAGGATCTGGAGCCTCTGCTGAGCAAGGCCGTCGGCCAGAACGCTGAACTGCAGCTGCACATGGCGTCCAGCATCTGGCCCATCAGCGTGGACAAGCTGTATTTCGAGAACTCGCTGATCAATCTCTGCATCAATGCGCGCGATGCCACCGAAGAACACGGCCAGATCACGCTGACCGCAGAGAACGTGCTGCTCAAGCGTGCCGGCCATGCGGGCGACTATGTCATGGTCAGCGTGGCAGACAACGGCATGGGCATGAGTGAAGAGATCAAGGCCCGCATCTTCGACATGTTCTTCACCACCAAGCCCGAGGGCAAGGGCGCGGGCCTGGGCCTGCCCATGGTCAAGAACTTCATGGACCATGTCCAGGGTCTGATCGAAGTCGAAAGCACCCAGGGCCTGGGCACCATCGTGAGCCTGTACTTCCCGCGTGCACAGCCGGCTGCTGCGCAGGTCCCGCAAGCGGCTACCCCGGCAGGCCGGCAGGAAACGATCTTGCTCATCGAGCCGGACCTGGCCGCGCGCAATGCCATGGCCCAGGTGCTGTACGGACTGGACTACCAGGTCGTGACCGCCTACCTGCCCGAAGTCGCGCTGCGCTATATCAACAGCGGCATGAAGGTGGACCTCATCATTGCCGCCGATGAATTCCCGGCCCCTTTGAACATTGCGAACATGCAGCAGGAGCTGGCCCGCAAGCAGATTCTCATTCCGCTCGTCCTCATGACCAGCAGCGAAGAGGCCGAACTGCCGCAGGCCCGGGAATGCCGCTATGTCGTACTGAGCAAGCCCATGGATATTGGCGAGCTGGCACGCACCGTACAGCGCATGCTGCACCCGGGCTGCACGACCCCGGCCGATCTGCCGGCCGCCTGAGAACGGATCGGCCGCCCGCAAAAAAGGCGCCACCGCTGTCGCAGTCGCGCCTTGCTTTCGCTTTCAGCGGCCTGGCTAGCCTGCTCAGGCCTTGATCGCCACGGCTGCTGCCAGACGCTGGCGCAATGCCTCATACAGGCACACACCACTGGCAACGGACACATTCAGGCTTTCCACCGCACCTTGCATGGGGATGCTGACCAGTGCATCGCAGGTCTTGCGGGTCAGCTGGCGCATGCCATCGCCCTCGGCCCCCAGCACCAGCGCCGTCGGGCCGGTCAGATCCATCTGGTAGAGATGCCTGTCGGCATCGCCGCTGGTGCCGATGATCCAGATGCCGCGCTCCTTGAGTTCCTTGAGCGTGCGCGCCAGATTGGTGACCATGAAGTAGGGCACGGTCTCTGCCGCACCGCTGGCCACCTTGGCCACGGTGGCGTTGATGCCGGCCGCATGGTCCTTGGGGGCGATCACGGCGTGCACGCCTGCACCATCGGCCACACGCAGGCAGGCGCCCAGATTGTGAGGGTCGGTCACGCCGTCGAGCACCAGCAGCAGCGGGGCCTTCACGCCTTCATCTTCCAGGTCATCGAGCAGCTCGTCGAGCGTACGTGTGTCCTTGACCTCTTCCACACGAGCTGCCACACCCTGGTGACCGTGCGAGCCGACGAGCTTGGCAATGCGCAGGGCATCGGCCTCGATCAGACGCACCCCGGCCTCCTTGGCGCGCTCCAGAAACTGGCGCATGCGCGCATCGCGGCGCGAAGCCTCGAAATAGACTTCGATGATGGATTGAGGGGCGGTCTTCAGACGCACGCCGACGGCGTGAAAGCCGAAAAGAACTTTGGGGGACGACATGGGGCCGTATTATCCCGGCGTTTGCGGCAGACCTGGGACTCGCAGGGCCATGTCTGGGTTGGCAGCTGAGGTTTTTCATTGCCGCTACACTGCGCCCCCAACGGGCGGCACCCGCTTCATCAGGCAGAACCGGCATGGCTTGTGCCGAGTGCAAGTCTTTACATGAAGCTGCGCAGCCGCCCAGAAAGACTGGCAGCAGGCCTGCCCTGCAGCTCCCCCTGCATTCGCGCACAGGGTCTCTTCATGCCCGGCATGACGAGATTGGCGCGCCTGCATCCCCTTCCAATCCCCTAACGAATACCCAGCATGCTCAAAGCCTTGCTCGATTGGTTCAACCGCACCAGCCTGGTGCTGCAGATTGTGATTGCCCTGATTCTGGGCGGCCTGGTGGCCTGGCTATGGCCAGCTGCCGCCCAGCCCTCAGCCTTGCTGGGCGGCCTGTTCATTGCCGCCCTCAAGGCCGTGGCACCGGTGCTGGTGCTGCTGCTGGTCATGGCGGCCATCAGCAGCCACCGCCCGGGCCAGGAAACGCAGATCAAGCCCGTGCTCTGGCTCTACGTGATCGGCACGCTGGCGGCGGCCTGCGTGGCCGTGGCGGCCAGCGCCATCTTCCCCTCGGTGATTCACTTTCGTGAAGCGCCCAAAGTCCAGAGCGTGCCCGGCGAGATCAGCCAGGTGCTGAGCACCGTCGTCCAGAGCCTGTTCGACAATCCCGTCAATGCCTTGCTGAATGCCAACTACATCGGCATTCTGGCCTGGGCCATCGCACTGGGCATTGCACTGCGCCACGCCAGCCCCAGCACCCGCACCATGGTGGAGGACTTCGGCGACGCCATCACCCGCGTGATTCAAGGCGTGATCCGTCTGGCCCCCTTTGGCATATTCGGACTGGTGGTCGCCACCTTCTCCTCGGGCGGACTGGATGCACTCAAGGACTATGCCCATCTGCTGGCCGTGCTGGTCGGCTGCATGGTGTTTGTGGCCCTGGTGGTCAACCCCGCCATTGTCTGGACCCAGACTCGCCGCAACCCCTACCCGCTGGTGCTGACCTGCCTGCGCGAGAGCGCGGTAACCGCCTTTTTCACGCGCAGCTCGGGCGCCAACATTCCCGTCAATCTGGCCCTGGCCCAGAAGCTCGGGCTCGACGAGAACACCTACAGCATCTCGATTCCGCTGGGCGCCACCATCAATATGGCCGGTGCGGCCGTGACCATCAGCGTGCTGACGCTGGCCGCAGCCCATACGCTGGGCATCAGCGCGGACATCCCCACAGCCATATTGCTGTGCGTGGTCTCCGCAGTCTGCGCCTGCGGTGCCTCGGGCGTTCCAGGCGGCTCGCTGCTGCTGATTCCGCTGGCCTGCAGCCTGTTCAACATCCCCAACGATGTGGCCATGCAGGTGGTGGGTGTCGGCTATGTCATCGGCGTGATTCAGGACTCTACCGAGACGGCTCTCAACTCCTCGACCGACGTGCTGTTCACCGCCGCCGCCTGCCGCGCCGCCGAACGCAAGGCCGGACTGGAAGTGGCACGCATATGAGGCCTGCCTCTCGAAAGCCATTGATTTGATAGCTGCAAGCGCTTTTCTGATAAGCGCCAGATGAAAGAAGGCCTGTGATCACACAGGCCTTTTTGCTTCCTAGACTGCGCGACCGGCCTCGATGGTGATGCTGCGCTCGCATTGTGCCGCTATCTCGCGGTCATGCGTGACCAGGATCAGTGTCGTGCCGCGCTCGCGGTTGAGCGCAAACATCAGCTCCATGATGGTCTGGCCCGTGGCGAAATCCAGGCTGCCCGTGGGCTCGTCGGCCAGCAGCACGGCAGGCTCCACCACAAAGGCGCGCGCCAGGGCCACGCGCTGCTGCTCGCCGCCCGACATCAGCCTGGGATAGTGATTGAGGCGCTGGCCCAGGCCCACGCGCTCCAGCATCTGCGCGGCGCGCGCCCTCGCATCGCGCTGCCCCGCCAGCTCCAGCGGCAGCATGACGTTTTCCAGTGCCGTGAGATTGCCCAGCAGCTGAAAGCTCTGGAATACAAAACCCATCTTCTGGGCCCGCACCGCCGCCCTGTCGTCCTCGCTGAGTGCAAACAAATCCTGGCCCAGCAGCCGGACCGTGCCGTGACTGGGGGTATCGAGGCCGGCCAGAATCGACAGCAAAGTGCTTTTACCCGAGCCCGAGGCACCGACAATGGCAACAGTTTCACCGGCCGTGAAGCTCAGATTGATATCCCGCAAAATATCCAGCACGCCTGTGGAATCGCTCACCGATTTGGACAGTTGCTCAACGGCAATCAAAGGAATGGCAAGAGTTGTGGACATGAATCAATTGGATAGCAAAAACGTCAAGGATCGCAGCCCGCAGTTTGCACTGCAGCGTCGTCACTGTATCGCTGTTGCTCTGACGCTCGCCATTTCGGGGGCTTGCGGCATTGCAGCGGCGGCCGCGCCCGGAGCTAAATCCGGCCCGGTGCTGGTGCTGGGCGATTCGCTGAGTGCCGAGTACGGACTGACGCGCGGCAAGGGCTGGGTTCAGTTGCTGCAGCAGCGCATGAATGATGAAAAAAACCCGCGCAAGGTGGTCAATGCCAGCATCAGCGGCGAGACCACGGCTGGCGGCAGAGCGCGCCTGGCGTCGCTGCTCAGGCAGCATGAACCCGGCATCGTGATTCTGGAGCTGGGCGGCAACGACGCATTGCGCGGTCTGGCGCTGCAGAGCACGCAGCAGAATCTGGAAGTCATGATCAAGGCCGCCAAGGAAGCCGGAGCCCAGGTACTGCTGGTGGGGATGCAGGTGCCTCCCAACTATGGAGCAACCTACACCGAGCAGTTCGCCGGCATGTTCAAGAAGGTTGCCGACACACAAAAGCTGCCGCTGGTGCCGTTTCTGCTGTCGGGAATCGGCGATGCGGCGGATGCCGAGCAGTGGTTTCAGAGCGACCGGATTCACCCCAATGCCCAGGCCCAGCCCCAGATGCTGGCCAATGTCTGGCCCAAGCTCAGGCCGCTGCTGAAATAGGCGGTGCCCGCGCGGCCTCAGTCGCTGCCGCCGCCTCCGCCATCACCGCCGGAATCGCCGCCATCCGTGCTGCAGGCCCCCTCGCCGCTGCCCGCGCCACAAAAATAGCTGTCGTTGAAGACGTCGCTGCCGTCTTCGCGGCTGCTCGCCGAAGTCCATGCCAGCTGCGAGTCGGCGCTGCGCCCCGGCACGCCGGACTGAGACGAGAAGACTTTTTTCAACCAGTTCCAGAACTCCATGGCATCCCCCTCATTGCGCCTCAGGCAGCGGCCTCCTTGCTTTCGGCGCGGACGCTGGCCTTATACGCATGCCAGCTGGCACAGCCCAGCAGCGGCCCGATGACGATCAGACCCACACTGTAGAACAGCAGCGAGGCCGTGATCAACACGGTGATGATCAGCCCCCACAGCAGCATCACGCCCGTGTTGGCGCCCACCACACGCATGCTGGTGATACAGGCCGTCAACGCATCGGTATCCAGATCGAGAATCGTGGGCAGCGAAACCACCATGCTGGCAAACACCAGGGCCGCAAATATCCCGCCAACCGCGCTGTAGCCCAGCAGAAACTCCCAGTTCTCGGGCCGCAGCAGGGTCTGCAGCAAGGTTGCCGTGCTGGGCATGCCGGTGTCGAACGAGATGGCGAACACCACCATGGCGGCGCGCCCCCAGAGCATCTCCAGCACCATCAACACCATGACCAGCATGCCCATGCTGGCCAGGTGTCGGTCCCAGCAGGTCAGCGACTCCGACAGCAGCACGGGCTTGCCCTGCTCCTGCTGCTTGCTGACGTAGTACAGGCCCATGGCCATGAAGGGTCCGACCAGCAGACAGCCGCTGGCCATGGACATCACATATTCGGGACTGGAGCGGAACACCCAGGCCAGCAGCCGCGCCATGCCCCAGAAGCACAGGCCGTAGAACAGCGCAATGATGGGTGCGCGCCGCACATCGCGCAAACCGAGCAGCAGCCACTGCCAGGGCTCGCTCCAGCGCAGCTGCAGAATCTGCAGATTGCCGGACTCGGCCTTGACTTCGGAAACAGGGGAAGCTTGCATGCGAGACCCTCCTTGTCGCCCGTGCCGCGCCTGGGTGGCGGCAGCTGACAGGAACAAGTTACCCGCTCGACCCTGAATCTGCATTGCGGAAAGCCCGCATGCCCAAGCATAGGTCTTCACTATAAAAATAAGAGCTTATAGCAGCCATCCATACTTGATTTCAATAAAAAACAACCTTGAAATCAATGATCAGAAGGTGCTATAAGCTCTCATCTCAATAGCATCAACCAAAAGCCTTGAGCAGCGCCTGGGCCAGATCGGCCTGCAGATCGGTCGCGTCTTCGAGGCCGATGGCAAAGCGCACCACGGTCCCCGCCTTGATATGCGGTGTGGCACGGCTGCGCATCTCGGGCAGCTCGTAGGGCACGACCAGACTCACCGGCCCGCCCCAGCTGTAGCCCAGCTTGAACAGGCGCAGGCTGTCGCAGAAGCGATCCACGGCCGCCTGGTCAAAACGTTCGTCGATGACCACGCTGAACAAACCGGCAGCCACGCCATCC
>Ga0067045_1030763_pt1 | contig 14174 bp, 15 predicted proteins | sample TerdegcTABiofilm_FD_59184 | JGI IMG/M metagenome (GOLD analysis project Ga0067045, IMG submission 59184) | Combined Assembly of (Gp0054472, Gp0054536) Wastewater bioreactor microbial communities from Singapore -Terephthalate degrading...
TCCACATTCAGGACATTTCCCAAGTCCTTTAGGAGAGATATATCCACAGTTAAAACACTCATAATACTCTTTAGTCTTTTTCATTAAGAATCCTTTTTAATAACTCTGCTCTCATCTTATTTTCTTCCTGTACATTGCCTATTTCAGGATTTGCTGCTTTTATTAATTTGGTGCTTATTTTCAAAAGCGCTTTATTTAGACCTACTAAATTTAAGTTTTCGAGCAAACCTCCAAGCTTTGCCATTCTAAACAAGGAGACAACTTCGTAAGCCTCTTCCAGGGAAAGAAAATTTGCATAATTTATAATCCCTATCGACTTGTTAATTCTATCCTGGATATCCTCGAGAGAGGAGGATATCAACTTTCCTCTCAGTTCCTCTTCTCTTTTAATTATTTGCGTAGAAATATTATAAAGATCTCCAATTATCTCTTCTTCAGTCTTTCCAAGTGTTGTTGTATTACTAAGTCTAAATATGTCACCGTAACTTTCTTCCCTTCTCAATAATCCTCTGAGTATTATATCTTTTCTTGAGAGATACTTTGCTATGTCATTTATCTCGCCTGTTGCAACGATTGCCGGTATATGCAACAAAGAAGATACTCTTAATGCTGTGCCAACATTTGTAGGACAAGCAGTTAAAAATCCAAGTTCCTCAGAAAATGCAATATTTAAGTTTTTAAGAAGAAAATCATCAATTTTATTTACTTCTAAATATAAATCTTGGAATGAAAGGTTTTCTTTAAAAATTTGAATCACTATGTGATCAGTTTCGTTTACAAGTAGGCAGATACTTCCATCTCTGCTTAAACAAATTCCCTTCCCTTCAAGGTTCTTTGCAAAAGAAGAATTCACAAAGTACAACCCTGCTATAGCATCAAGTTCACTCTCGCTTAAATCTTCTGCTTGCAAAAATTCTACTTCTATACTCTCAGTATCGAAATAACTCTTAAGTGTAGAGAATACCTTTTCCCTTACGGTTTTCTTCTGAACTGAGTTAGCAGCTATCGGGAATGGAAATTCTTTTAAGTTTCTAATTAATTTTATCTTGCTGCTTAACGCTACTCCTTTTGAATTTGCAAACCAGGATGGAATCTCATTAAGTAAATAATCAATTATTTTTGTCATTATTGCAAAGCATCTTTATCTTATCTCTCAAAATAGCAGCATCTTCAAATCTCTCCTCTTCTATGGCTTTTTTAAGCTCTCTCTTTAAAACTTCCAAATCTGAAAGTGCATCAATTTTTATAGTATTAGCCCTCTTCGTTAGTGGAATTTCTTCCTTATAAAGAGATCCTTTTCCGATATGCTTACTCGAACCCTGATAATTTATAATTATTGGCTCAAGTTTAGCTTTAAAAACCTCATAGCAATTACTACAGCCAAGAAGACTTCTCCTTTGAAAATCCTCGAAGGAGCACCCACATACAGGACAATTCTCCTTCTCACCTGAACTAAGCTCTAAATTTGAAAAGAAAATTTTTAAGAAATCCCAGAAAGAAAATGACTCTGCCTCATCTAAATCGATTCCTGAATTTTCAAGAAGCTTTTTTGCACAATCCTCACAGACATAGAGATCAATATATTTTTTTCCAAAAGCCATCTGAACAAAGTGTCCAGTACTCCTCTTTTTTCTACATATTTGACAAAGCATTTTATATTAAACTTCTTTACCTCCAGATAAATTTTAAAATATCACCACTAATATTATTCCTAAAATTAAGCAATAAAAACCAAATAAATAAAGCTTAGAATTCTTTAAAGCAGAATAAAGTAATTTCATTGCAAGAAGTCCTGTAATTAATGAGATAAGAAAGGCAAAAATATTTATCCCAAGAGAGATGTTTATGAAATTTCCTTTACTTCCTGAGATTACTTCAAAGAGAAATGCTCCAATAATTGCTGGGATAGAAAGAATAAAAGAGAATTTGAAAGCCTCTCGTTTTTGCATTCCAACGAGTAAAGCTCCGAAGAGAGTGAATCCTGAACGAGAAAAGCCAGGAACAAGCGCAAGTGATTGAAAGATGCCAATAATCAGAGCATCCCAATAAGTTATTGTAAGAGAAGTTTTCTTCTCGGACTTAAGAAATATTGTGAGAAAGAGCAATAGAGCTGTCCCAAAGAAGGCAAAACCAACATTTTTTGGTGAATAGAAAAGATCACTAATCTTTTCATTAAAGAGATAGCCAATTATTGCGGCTGGAATTAGAGCCACAATAATCTTTCCAATCAATATTAGAGTCTCCCTATCAAGAGAGAAAAATCCTCTAATAATCTTTAATAATTCGCCTCTTAAATAGACAAAAACCGCAAAAAGAGTGCCAATGTGAAGTAAAACATCAAAAGAAATAGGAACATTTCCACTTAAATTCATAAAAAATGGTAGTATAGCTAAATGCCCAGAGCTACTTACAGGAAGAAATTCAGCAAGTCCTTGAATAGCTCCAAGAATAAAAGCCTGAAAAAAACTCATATGTCCTCCCTTCTTTCGAAGTAGTTTCTTATATCATTGACATCAGATGGCTTATCAAGATCTACTCCTATCTCCCCATAAGGAACAACCACTCCTTTTGCATTTATGCCAGTTGTCTTTAAAAAAACCTCCTCGAGCTCAGGAATTGAGGTAGAGCCTGTCAGGACAAGCTTTATTATGTTCCATATTCCGAAACTAAACGCAAGGCTGAGTACACTTTTTCTCCCAGCAGTATATTTGTCAATCAATGGATTAAGCTTAGAAAATGATTCTCTCCTTATAACTAATAGATTGCCTACTTTCGATGGACCCTCTTTTATTCTTCCGTAAGTTCTCTTTGAACCAGGAAATTTCTTTTCAATTGCATCCTTCGTTACAACAAATACTATAAATTCATAAGTTGAATATTTATTTATGATATCAACTATACCATTTACTGTCTCAACAGAAACAGCTGGTATATCTCCACTCATCATAACAACAAAATCACCAGTTGCATATTTTACTCCCTCTCTTACATTGTCACCCATTGACCTCTCAGGTTCCACTCTTACAAACTTATCAGCATACCCTGAAAGACCAGTCTTTTCAAGAATATCTGTCCCAACAAGAATTATCTCTCCCTCATTGTTGGAATTCTTAATTGCATCTAAAATGTAAGATATTGCTGGTTTTCCAGCTATATCTATGAGAACTTTATGTTCTGCATTGAAGTCTTTTCTAACCCAATCAGGTGTTTCTCCACCCGCTAATACTACAAAGTCAACTTTCATAATTTTTCACCTCCTCCCTTTTTAAGGAATAAATCCGTAAAGGTCACCCTCGTGAGAATCAATACCCCCTCCCAAGACTGTCTTTATATCAGTCTTATATCTCCAGACAGTATTATCCTTTGCAAAATCAACATTATAGCTATCAGTTCCTCCCCTATCTATGAATATTCCTATTGTGAACTCAGACTCTCTCCATGTTCCTTTGAGATGTCTCTCAAGTGAAGCCTTCCCAAGGACAATGTTAGCCTTTTCCCTTACTTCATAGCTATCATTTCCACCACAATCAGCAAAGAAACCCATTCCATTACTATTACCACCCCCGAGAGATAGATTAGGGGAAACATATTTGTCATCTCCATCTTTGTCAATTAAATATCCCAGAGAGAAATCATGCCCTGCACCCTGTGCCATATTTATTAAAGCATCATACGAATCATTACCAGCCTCATCAAGAAGCATCCCTATTCCAAAATGAGCAACTCCTCCTTGAACATACCATATCCCTTTATAGGAATCACTCCCTTCTGCGTCATATAAAATTCCAGTTCCCGCCCAGTATGCTGAGCCCTGTCCAAAGACGCCACAAGAGTAAGTATCGTTGCCTTTGGCATCAATCAGTATTCCTATTCCTCCTGACATATTCTTTCCATCAGATAGGTCTGCTCGTCTTCCAAAGCCAAATCCTTGACAGAGGCTCGTATTATGTTCAGCTGTTTGAGCTGATGGATATATTATATCACTATCATTTGCAATGTATTTATCATCACCACTCAGGTCAATTAGAGCACCAAAACCTTTAGAAAATCCGAAACCCTGAGAGGCAAGATAGGTTTCATACGAATCAGTACCACTTCCGTCCAATAAAAGTCCAATTCCATATAAAGCAGAACCCTGTGAAAGAATCTTTGCGGTGTATTTGTCATTTCCCGAAAAATCTTTAACTATTCCCAAACCAAAACAACCAAAACCCTGAGAGAAATCACTTGATTGATAATCATCGTCTCCATCCAAATCTAAGAGAATCCCAGCTCCAAATATACCTGCACCCTGAGAGTAAGTAAGATCAGTCTTTGTTTCATATATATCATTGCCCCCCATATCGATGCAAATAGACACAGGATTAAAGTAGGATGAGGTTACTCCTGCTCCATTCATATATTTATCATTTCCTCCGCTGTCAAATAGGAAGAGAACCTCATCATAATAATATTCATCTGCATCTTTACCTTTAAGGATTATTCTTCCTATTGGAGTATTCCACTCAAAATTAAGGTCTTCTGGAAGCTCAATTTTTTTTATCTCAGATATAGCCTTATCAATCGTATTTGTGAGCTGAACACTTCCATAAAAAAGAAGCGAATAATCAGCTTTTAAAGCAATGTTATATGTTATAGGGTCAAAATAATCATCAGTAAATAATGAAGTTGCATTCCTGAAAGCTTGGACAAGCTCAAACTTATCAATCTCTTTAAAAGCCGCATCTCTAAAAATCTTAAAGTCAATTGCTGCATAAAGAATCTTTGCAATCTCCTTTTGAAGCTCAGGGGGAATTTTTTGAGTCTCCCTCTTTATGTAGTCAAAACTCCAGCTGGAAAGAGGCTTACCTGAAAATGTGTGAATTTCTGAGATAGCATAAAGTAGTGGAGCAGACTCTATAATTTTATATGAATAGTCGAGATCATAAGCTGGGAAGGCAGAATTGCTATATCCAAGTCGCACTGAAGCATAATAAACAAGATTTCTTAAGGAATTAGTATTACTTAGCATAAAAGTAGCATTAGATTTAAGAAAAGTAGGAGTATTTAAGGGATCTTTTAGCTTGTCATCAAAGAATGGAAGTCTAAATGGATCTTTGGGAAGTCTATTTATTGCTGAATCAGAATATTTTAAACTCTCTTTTTTAAGGTCTATTTCAGAAAGAATCTTAGAAATTAAATCTTCTTCTGTAGCAAAAGATTTATAGGCATTTAATGGTAAAAGGCTTATCATAAGGGCTAAAATTATTAATGATACACTAAGAATCCTTCTCACTTTAAATATCCTCCTTTAAATAAAAGTAAAAAATTTATTAAAGGAATTTTAGTATTTATTAAGGTTGTTAGCAATAAAGACATAGAAAGCATTAATTTACCTAATCTTTTACCGTAATTTTCTTGTATTTTCTCCAATTATTTCCTATCAGCTGAAAAATCCTAAAAAATTCTTCACTTTAATAATATTAAATCTTCTGATTTAGAGAGCTTTTTCATCCATTCTAAAATGTCCATAAGAGTGCTTATTGCTTATTACTCAATACAGTTTATACTCACTTATATTAAAAGATTTTGAGAGTTTAGGAGGAAGCGCTTTATGATTACTAAGAAGATTTCTGATGTTCAGTTAGATGTTACTGTTGGAGACATAACTGAACAGAAAGAGATTGAAGCTATTGTAAATGCAGCGAATGCCTATCTAACGCACGGTGGCGGTGTTTCTGGTGCAATACATAGGAAGGCTGGACCAGAATTAGAAAAGGAAAGTATAACAAAAGCTCCCATAAAACCTGGAGAAGCAGTTATAACAAAGGGCTATAATCTTCCAAATAAATATGTAATTCACTGTCTCGGCCCTGTTTATGGTTCTGACAAAAATCCAGAGCAACTACTTTCAAACTGCTACAAAAATGCCTTAAAACTTGCAGAGGCGAATGAAATAACTTCTATCGCATTTCCTGCCATTTCAACAGGAGTATTTGGCTACCCAATGGAGGAAGCAGCTAAAATTGCTATAAAAACCATATTAGATGAGCTTAAGAAGCTTAAATTTGTGAAATTGATAAGATTTGTGCTTTATGATAATAGAGCCTTTGAAATCTATAAAGAAACTCTTGATTTATACATTAAATAAGATAGTTATTATATAATTAGTTATTAAAGAGGTGCTGTAAGGTTGAGTGAAAATAAGCCAATTGGTGAGATTGTAGAAGTAAAAGATAGTGCAGAAGTAATTGCTGAGCTATATAATGAAAACCTTTCCCTGCTTAAAGACAATCTTTTTAGAAGTGAAAATAATAGAATTTCTACAATTTATATCTGTGAGAAGTTATATAAAGAACCTGTAGACAGAGAGAGAAGGGTAGTGGCTCTTAACTTACCCTATGAGGAAATTATTAAGAAGTATCCTCAGGAGAAATTTTTAATAAAGGATTATGCTTTACTTTACATAACAGGCTCTATTTCAGGGGAGAAGTTTTTTAGTTCTGTTCAAATTTCAAATATTGGTGCACATACGAGAATATATCCATTTACTGAAGATGAATATAGATTTTTTATAAATAACAAAGATGCACTTCTCTCATTATTACTAAGTATTTATAATAATAGGAACATTGTTCCAGCGATAAAGCCAATATTGAATAGTTTTTTTAAAATTGATGATTCTGTTGAATTTATTACGAGTCTGTATAAAGCAGTTACGACTATTTTCAGAAATGATTATATGTTAATAAGAGATATAGTTTCATCCTTTCCAAGATGAAGTTAGCAGTAAGATCAAAAGAATTTTCGATTATAGAGTTAGCAAATGATTTCATCAATGATTTAGATGTTAAAAAATCCTCAAAAGAGACATACGAAAGAGAGCTTAAAAGGTTTATAGATTACTGGAGGAAGAATTTAGACTGTAGAAATGATTTATTAAGAGAAGATATATTAAATTTTAAAAGATACCTCTCAGAGGAAGCAGACCTGTCACCACTGACTATTTCGAGCTACATTTTAATAGTGCGAAAATTCTTCGAATGGTTAGAGAGTAAGAAGAAATATCTAAATATTGCAAAAGGAATAAAAGGAGCCAAGAGAGCGAGAGGTTTCAGAAAAGATCCACTAATTCTGCCTCAGATCAGAAAAGTTCTTGAAAGTATCGATAGAACAACTCTTAAAGGGAGCCGTGACTACGCATTGATAAACTTATTAATAAGAACAGGGCTTCGCACAATTGAAGTAATTAGAGCTGATGTTGGAGATATAAGGCAGGAGGGTGGAGAAGCAGTTTTATGGATTCAAGGAAAGGGTAGAGACACAAAGGATGAATTCGTAGTTTTAACTGAAGATACATTGAACCCAATTCAGGACTATTTATCAAAAAGATTAAACATGAAAGAGAAGGATCCTCTTTTTGCTTCAATTAGCAACAGAAACAACAATAAAAGGCTTACAACTCGCTCAATCTCGCGTATAGTTAAGACACATCTCAAAAATGCTGGTATAAATAGTAAGAGATTAACAGCTCATAGTCTTCGACACACTGCAATTACTCTTGCCTTACAGGCAGGAGCTACAATTCAAGAGGCACAAGCGTTGGGCAGACATGCAAATATAAATACAACGCTAATTTATGCGCATAACATAAACAGAATTATCCACGCACCAGAGAGAAAGATTGATAAACTACTAAAAATTGACAATAAAGAATAACAAAATTTATGTTAATTCTTCTCTAATTTATTCTAATTTACCACTTGTCGGGGTAAATAACATCGTAGTCGCGAGGTTTTTTCCTTCTGCCACGAAACCATAAGGCAAGTATTATCCCAGTCAAAAAGCCTCCAATATGAGCCCACCAGCCAATTCCAGGAGTTCCCATAGCTGCATTAAAGAGCTGAGTAAGAAACCAGAAAAAAATAAATACAAGAGCGGGAACCTGAACAATTAAAGGAAAAAAGAAAAATGGAACAATCATATTTATGGAGGAAAGCGGGAGAAGAACAATATAAGCTCCCATAATTGCAGAAATTGCTCCTGATGCACCAACTAATGGAACTTTCGAAGAGGGGGACATTAAGACCTGAGATAATGACGCAGCTATACCGCCTATAAAATATATTAAGATATATTTAAACTTTCCCAATATATCTTCGACATTATCTCCAAAAATCCACAAAAATAGCATATTCCCAAAAATGTGAGTAAATCCCCCATGTATGAACAGAGAAGTTATGAGTGTAATATAAACAGGATAATTAATAAGTGGTGGGATATCAATTCCCTTTGTAATCTCAAATGGGATAACACCATATTTCATTATGAATATATCATAAAAACCAGCTGGCTTTCCAAAGCTATAGAAGTAGACAGCCGCATTTATGATTATTATAAGGATAGTAATTACTGGGCTATTTCTTCGCTGGGGAGTATCAGATAAAGGTATCATTGAGATGGTGCTATGCTCGTGAATTTAAAAGATTTACATTTTATAGCTGGCACTAAACTTCGCTCACAGAGTCTGAGTTCCCTTCCTATAGCTAATACATCCGAAAAAAGGCTAACTAAGCTATCGGTGTAGCGAAGATTTTTTACAGGCTTTTCAATTTTTCCATTCCTCACTAAAAAAGTCCCATCTCGAGTAAGTCCAGTTGCCAAACCTATTTTAGGATTAATAGGATTTGAATACCAGAAATGAGTAATGAGGATAGCCTCATCAGTTTCTGAAATCATCTCTTCCAGAGTTTTTATACCTTCTGAAAAGATAATGTTAATAGGAATTGGACCAAAGGTATTTGGAGCTGGTAAAGCATGTCCCGTATTTCTCCTCCCAAGCTTATGAGCCCATTTAGAATCAGTTACAAAGTCTTTAAAGATGCCGTTCTTTATAATTTCCACTCTTTGCTTGGGAATTCCCTCAAAATCAAATGGAATAACAAAACCACGCCTATCTACGCCATCATCAATTATTGAAATGTTTTCAGAAAAAATTTTCTCTCCTAATTTTCCTGATAGAAAAGAGCGACCTTCAGAAATAGCATTACAAGAAAAACCCATGTAATTTAGCATTTCCATCACATCTTCTGTTGCTTCAGGTTTTAGTATTACGGGATATTCCCCTGGTTCTAATTCAGTTGGACTTTTTGACATAAGACATATTTCTATTGCGTCATTCATTGCTCTTTCAACCTCAAGTTCCGAAATGAATTTTGAGGTTGATTGAGCAAAACCTGAAAAACCTTCTCCCATTATCTGAACATTCAAATTTGCCTCTGTCGATTTTGTATAAGCTTCTACTCCCAAGGAATTACCAACAAATAATTCCATCTTTGAGGTAGAAAATCTACCAAATGCCTTTAAACTGCGGTTTTTTGATTTAGAACATATTTTAGAGATTATATCTGCTCTATAATCTTCACTGTCAAATTGAAGCGAAGAATCAAAATAATTAAATGATGGATATTCAATCTTTTGAGGCTCTGGGAGAGACAAAAAATCAGGATCTTCCTCGCTTAAAGCCATTATCTCCATAGCCGTTTTTACTAAATCTGCCAGACCATCTCTTGATAAATCATTAGTAGAAGAAATTCCTATCTTTTTGCCAGAGACAACTCTTAGCTGAACAGTAACATCAGCAGTCCTGACATTTTGATGAATAACAGAATTTGCATACCTTGTTAATGATTCATCCTGTCCAATAATTAAAACCTCAAATTGAGGAGCTTTTACAAAAGATTTTACCACATTATAAATATCAAGACATCTTTCCTTACCCAACATTTGCCACACCTACCTTTACCCTTCTAAATCTTGCTGGAGAAGCTCCATGAGAAACTCGCATAATTTGAGATGGTTCTCCCTTCCCACAATTTGGAACTCCCCATACGTGCCAGAATTTTCTACTGCAGATTCCATCACAGGAATTCCAGAACTCAGGAGTTATTCCCATATAACTTGGATTTTTAACCATTTCACCTAATTTGCCACCCTTTATTTCCCATCCAATCTCAGTAGCAAACTGAAAATTAAGCCTCTTATCATCAATTGACCAGCTTTTTGTAGTTGAAAGAAGTATCCCATCATCTATTCCTCCTATAAGATCACTTAGTTCATAATCGCCTGGTTCAAGATTAATTGAAGTCATTCTCACCAGAGGGATCTTTTGCCAATCTTCAGCTCTCATAGCACCCATCGGCTCAAGGCCAAGCATAGCGGCTGTTTCTCTTGAATTTAAATACCCCATAAAGATTCCATTCTTAACAAGATAAACCCTTTTAGCTAAAACTCCTTCGTCATCATACTTAAATCCGCCTAAGGCACCAATTATTGTTGCATCAGATGTAATATTAACAAGGTTTGCTCCAACCTTAAAATTGTTTAACTTATCAGGAGTTAGAAAACTTGTCCCAGCATAAGCCGCCTCAAAGCCAAAAACTCTATCAAGTTCACTTGGATGGCCGATTGACTCGTGGATTTGAAGAGCCAGATGGTTTCCGTCAATTATTATATCCTTAAAACCTTTAGGGCATTCCTTAGCCTTCAGAAGTGCTTTTGCCTCTTCACCAACTCTTTTAGCATTTTCTATTAATTTTAGTTCTCTAATAAACTCATATCCAAAAGTGGAAAAGTCGCCTCCAAAGGAATTAGGGTAAGATCTAACTTGAACTTCGTTTCCGTCTACTGCAGTTGCTGATATTCCTGCTCCCGATTCTATTCTCTCCTGCTCAATAAAAGCTTCTTCAGAGGACGCAAAAATCTTTCTCTGTTTCAGAAAACGCATACTACCCATTCTTACCTTAATTTCAGGTGAAACATTCATAAGGTTTGTTGCTTCCTTAAGAAGCTCAAGTTTCTCGCTTAATGGAATAGTAAACGGATCAATTTTTGCATTATGCATAACTTTATCCTTATAAGGTTCAACCTTCGCAAGTTCTACTGAATGTTCTTTAACTTTAGCTGAAGCCTTCGCAATTTTATAAGCCTCTTCTACTACCCTAAGAATACTTTCCTTACTTATTTCATTTGAAGAAGAAAAACCCCAGCTTCCATCAACAATTACCCTGACTCCAAAACCTGAACTCCTGTTTCGTTTAATTCCTTCGACTTTTTCATTCTTTATGGATATGTTTTCATATTCGTTTTCTTCGAATCTTAAATCAGAGTAGGTTGCACCAAGCTCATTTGCTCTCTCAAGTGCCACTTCCATAAGACAACTCTCCATATTTTCACCTACCTAAAATAAAGTTAATATTAATAGTATCTAATATCTCACTATTTTAGCTATAGTCAAGTTAGATTACATAAAACTAATAGGAAGTGCAAAACTTTTAGCTTGTGTTCGATGGGTTGACTTAAAGAATGGCTTTTATATAATAGGGTCGTTAATTTATTGGAGGTTTTAATAATGAGAACAACATATAGACCACATATTAGAAGAAGATATAGAGTTCATGGTTTCCTTAAGAGAATGAGAACTCATAATGGAAGAAGAGTGATTTCACGTAGGCGTAATAAAGGGAGATACAGAATAAGCGTTTAATGAGTAAGAATAAACTCTGGAAGAGGTTGTCTACTAAGCAATTTCAAAGTTTATTTGAAAGTGGGAAATTTGTCTCTGGAAGGTTGATAAGTATAAATGCTAAACTTGAAGGAGACAGAAACTTAGTAGGTTTTGCCATTAAGCGGGGTAAAGTCAAAAAAAGTAGTGTTGAAAGAAATAGAATAAGAAGAAGACTTCGTGAAGCTTTCCTTAAAATTCAAGATCTCTTACCAGAAGGTTTACAAATTGTAATAATTGGTGATTCTGATGTAGAATTTGCACCAATAGATAAGATAAGTGCTGAAATTTTAAGGCTTGCAAAAAGGATAGATAATATAAATGCTAATTAAAAGGATACTGCTTTCAATCATCTCATTTTATCGAAGATATGTATCTCCTATAAAGAGAGTGCCTACTTGCAGATTCTATCCGACCTGTTCCGAATATGCTTATCAGGCCATACTAAAATATGGTATTTTAAAGGGTAGTTTGTTGTCAATCTGGAGAGTTCTTAGATGTAATCCTTTTAATGAAGGTGGGTATGACCCGGTTCCATAAACTTAATTTTGCTTTAGAAAGGAAGATAATATGATAAACAAAAAACTTTTTAGTGTAATAGGCTTATTTGTTTTAGCAGTCTCTTTAATATTCAGTCTCTGTATTGCTGCTGAAACTCAACATCCCTTAAATGTTTCAATTACAGCAAAAGGTAATGCTTCAGAAGTTGTAGCAATACTTATAAAAGTTGAGAATCAGGGTTCCATTATTAACAACGTAAAAATAAAGATAACAGGTGAAAAGAATAACAGCATTGAGCCATTTATACCCCTTCCTGATAAACCCGATGAAGTCTCTTTTAAACAACCTATTGCTGCAGGTAAATCAGGTGAAGTTTTTTACCCTATAGAGATTCCGGCATCCGTGCAACCAGGAAATTACAATCTTAAGCTTAATCTTACATTTACAGATATAAATGGAGAAGTTCATAACTACACTTCTACATTTTATGTAGCAGTTAAAAAACCAAACGTTTTAGTTATGGGACTCCGATGGTTTCTTGACTTTTTATCTAAATTGGTTGCAAGTTATGGATTAGGTATAATTCTTTTCTCAGTAATAATAAAACTTGCACTTCATCCTTTTAATACTACTCAACTTAAGTCAATGAGTAAAATGCAAGAATTACAACCAAAAATTAACGAGATAAACAAAAAGTATAAGGGTGATCCTCAGAAAAAAGCAGATGAGACAATGAAACTTTACAAAGAGGCAAAGATTAACCCCGCAGCAGGATGCCTTCCTTTAGTTGTCCAGTTAGTAATTGTATACTTTCTCTATCTTGCTCTTCAAGGTTATTCCCCTTTATTCAAAGCTTCATTCTTATGGCTTCCAAGCCTTGGTAGTCCAGACCCCTATCTTATATTTCCAATTCTGGCGGGTGTTACAACTTTGCTTCAAAGTATAACTGGTCCACAAGCAGCTGATCCTCAATCAAAATCTCTGCTATATATTATGCCTATATTCTTTTTCCTAATAATGATGCGATTTCCATCTGCACTTGCAATATTTTGGACAATTTTCGGGCTTGTATCAGCAATTCAGCAATATCTGTTTAGAAGAAAACCACCGCAAGAAGTTAAGAGAATCAAACTTTCGGGAGAGGGAAAAAAGTGACAAATGATTTCAAAGAAATATTAAAAAATACTCTTACAGATATATTTACTAAATTAGGAGAAAATCCAAATATAACTGTTTACAATGAAGTAGATGGTTTATTTGCCGAGATAATTATTGATGAACCTGCTCGATATATTGGCAAACAGGGAGAAATTCTTAACTCAATTCAGTACCTGATTAAATGTATTATGAGTAAAAAGATAAATTCCCTTCCAAAATTTACAATAGATATAGGTGAATACAAAAGAAAACAGATATCAATTTTAAGAAATATCGCCATTAATGCCGCAATCAAAGTCAGAAAACTTGGAAAACCAGTAGAGTTATCACCAATGAGCCCATTCGCAAGAAGAATAATCCACATTACCTTAAAGGACAACCCTTCAGTTACAAGCTATTCAATCGGAGAAGGTTCTCAACGTAGAGTAGTGATAGACTTAAAGAAATAGTTTTTATTAAATTTAACAAATATGTCTGAAACTATTGTTGCCATTGCAACTCCTCCAGGAAGAAGTGCTATCGCCTGCATAAGGCTTTCTGGAGATGAAGCTTTAGAAATTGTACATAAGCTGATCTTTCCAAAAGATTTGGTAATTAAATCCTGGGCAATGAGGCACTGCGTACTAATTGAGCCAAAAAGTTGCAGAAAACTTGATGACGTGATTATTGCATATATGAAAAAACCAAAAAGTTATACAGGGGAAGATATGATAGAGATATACTGTCATGGCGGAATGGCAATAGTAAAGAGTATTTTCGAAGCTCTGGTAATTGCAGGAGCCAAACCAGCAGAGGCCGGAGAGTTTACAAAAAGAGCCTTTCTAAATGGAAAAATGGATCTGATTCAAGCAGAAGCAATAGATGAAATTACAAGAGCAGAGACAAAAGAGGAACTTTTTCAATTAAATAAAAATCTATTTGGCTTTTTAAGTAGATCGGAAGAGCACACGTCTGAACTCCAGTCACCTTGTAA
>Ga0067045_1004479_pt1 | contig 14173 bp, 13 predicted proteins | sample TerdegcTABiofilm_FD_59184 | JGI IMG/M metagenome (GOLD analysis project Ga0067045, IMG submission 59184) | Combined Assembly of (Gp0054472, Gp0054536) Wastewater bioreactor microbial communities from Singapore -Terephthalate degrading...
AGTTGCCCCGCCAGTCCCGATCGCACCCAGACAACACAAACTCGGGGCAACCAAAAGGCATCGCGTCGGCTATGGATAATCTGGGTCCTACAAGCCTGCTGTCCGCTGGCGCCGGCTGCCACTGCTTCCCGAAGCGGTGCCCCCGGCGAGGCACGCCACGCACAGCGCAGTGTGGCGCCCAGTTGCCGGAACCGTCTTGCCACCACGCACGGAGGTACTCCCCATGAGAACCGTTCCCTCCACCATCTCCCTGCTCGCCGCGCTCCTCGCCTGCGCCGCCGGGTTCGCGCAACCCATCAACTCCTTCGAGGACGCCAATGCAATCCCCGGGGGCGGCGCGATCATCGAGCGCGTCCAGGAGCATGTCACCGATGGAGAATGGGCCATCAAGGCCACTTTCCGGGGCAATGAGAAGGACACCTGGCCCGGCGTGAACTTCAACTTCGACGAGGACACCACGACGAAGCAGGTCTTCGCCTTCGACGCCTTCAACCCCGGCAAGGCGCCGGTGCCCCTGTCCTACCGCATCGACTTCGCTGTGGGAGAACCCCACTTCGGCGCGGCATCCGTGGCTCCCGGCGGCCCGCATCTCGTGGAAATCTGGGTCTCCGGCCTGCCGCGAATCACCCGGGTGTTCCCGTACCTGCGCATGCCCCGGACCAACCACGTTCTCTTCATCGACAACGTGCGCTGGGCCACTCTCGAACAGCGCTTCACCGCCCTGCGCTACGTGGACGACAACACCCCGCCCGAGCCAACTCCGGCAGATTCCGCCCGCGGCTTCATTCCCTTCCGCCGGGCGCTGACCGACGTGGTGTTCGCCAACTCAGTGCCCCTCACATCGGAGCGGCTCGGTTCCGTGGATGTTTTCGCCACACCGGGCGAGTACGAACCGGCCACGCTCTCCCTCTATGCCCTGAGAGACCTGAAGGGCGTCCGGGTGAGCTTCGACGGCATCCCGGCTGAGGGCGAAGTTCTGCCGGTGCGCGCCCTGAACAAGCGGGTCACGTACAGCTCCGACCAGTTCATCAAGGACATGCCGGTCCTGTGCGAGCGCCGGGCCAGCGTGGACATTGCGGCGGGAAGCTCGAAACGCTTCGTCATCGATCTTCGGGTCGCGGACAATGCACCGCCGGGCATCCACCAGGGCACGGTGACGGTGCAGGCTGAGGGCGCCGAGCCCGTGGAGATCCCCCTGCGCCTGCGTGTCCTGCCCTTCACGCTGCAGGAGCCCACGGATATGTTCTGGGGCGAGTACTACACCGGCCCGAAACTCGCGAACACCGATGAGGAGAGGAAGGCCACTCTCGAGCGGGACATGATCGACATGCGCAACCACGGGATGTCCTCGGTGGGCCTGTGTTTCGGCGCGCCGCTGGAGGGCGTCGTGTGGGCCGAAGACAAGACCTGCACGGTGAACCTCGACGGCGCCAGCCTGTATGAGCGCTTCATGGACCTTTACCGCGACCTGGGCTACCCGATGCCGGTGATTCTTCTGTCCGACAGTGGGCAGTCGGCGGCGAGTCTCGACCAGAAGTACGCGGTGGACAGCGAAGAGTGGGGGCAGCGCTACAAGAACTTCTGGATCGCGATGCAGGCCATCCACCGCGAGCACAACTGGCCGGAAGTCATTGTGCAGCCGGTGGATGAGCCCGGATGGCAGGACCAGGCGGCCCGTGACCGCAATCTGCGCTGCCTGAAGCTGCTCAAGCAGATCCCCGGAATGCGCACGGAGCAGGACGGGCCGGGGGACTCCTACTTCCACCACGAAGCCGGGCCCTGGGCGGATGTCTGGAACTATAACGGCGCGATCTCGGACCGCGAGACCGTGCGCAAGGCCCAGGCCGACGGGCACATCATCACCCTGTACAATTGCGACGTGGAATCGTACCGGCCCGAAGTGGACCGCTACGTGGCCGGCTGGTTCCAGCTGGCGGCGGGGGTCAGCGGCTGCTACAACTGGGCGTATATCTCCTACAACGGCAGCCCGTATGATGATCTCGACCACAAGACCGGCACTTGGATGCACGTCTACCCGCCCTATCTGAACGAGCCGGGCGGCCCTTCCACAGGCTGGATCGGCACCCGCGAAGGCGTGGATGACTACCGCTATGTCTACACCCTGAAACAGGCCATCGCCCGTGCCCGGCTGCTTGATGAAGAGGGCGCGCGCATCGCCGCGGACAAGGCGGAAGCGGAGCTTGCGGCGATCATCGACTCCCTGGACTACTCGCCGCGGGTGCGCTCCGCGGCGCGCTGGACCGAAGAGCGCGCGGGCCAGGGCGGGGACAAGATCATCAGCGGAACCCTGAAGCTCCCCAACGGCTGGGAGCACGGCGAGTACGAGAAAGCCCGCTGGCGCGTTGCCCGAGCGACGCTGGACCTCTTGGCCGCTCTCGGAGAACTCCCGGCGGAGGTCAAGGGCGATTCGGCGGAAAGCGAGCCCATTCCCCTTGTCTCCTCGATGCGCTGGCTGGACCCGCCAAGCGCCAAGACTTCCCAGGCGGCCCCGAAGGTGGACCGGCAGGTGAGCATCCCCGTTGCGCAGGGGGCGCCAGTCTTGGATGGCGTCCTGGAGGACGGCTTCTGGGGTACGGCCGTGGTGCTGGAGCCTTTCGCCCTGGCCACGGGCATTGGCAAACCGGAGATGCCCACTGATGTGCGGGCCGTTTCCGACGGCCGCAACCTGTACCTGGGCATTGTCTGCCACGAGGACAAGATGGACTACCTCACCGCCGGCATCACCCAGGAAGGCGGGCCAGTCTGGCAGGATGACTGCATTGAGGTCTTCGTGGATGGCAACCTGGACCGCACCACCTTCCGGCAGATCATGGTCAACTCCCTGGGCGTGCAGGCGTGGAACAATACCGCGCAGGCCCGTTGGACGGCGAAGTCGAAGGCCGCGGTGAAGCGCGAGCGGGACCGCTGGACGGTGGAGCTGCTGGTGCCCCTGGCGGACCTGGGCATCACGGGCTCCCAGTTCGGGTTCAACGTCTGCCGGGAGCGCCGGCCCATGGAAGTCATGGAGCTGTCCTGCTGGTCGCCCACCGGCGGTAGTTTCGGTTCACCGGAACGCTTCGGGCTGGCCAGTCTCGGGCAGGCGTGGATCGGCGCACTCAGCGTGCCCGAGGCGAAGCTGGGCGCCAACTCCTTCAGCACGACTGTGCTGAACCAGACCAACGCCGCGGTGACACTATCCGCGGTGCTCCTGGAACGCCGCGGCGAGAAGGTCTCCCAGCGCACGCTGCAGGAGAACATTGAGCTTGCGCCCGGCGGGAAGATGGAGCGCACCTGGCAGTACGAGGTGGCAGGCGAGCAGGCCCCGACACTGACCCTGCGCCTCCTGTCCGCGGACGGCAAGACCGTGGCGGAGCGCACCTTCACGCCGTCGGTGCTTGCGCCGTTGGGAATGCGGGTGCGCCCGCGGACGTACTACCTGTCCGAGAACCTGGCCGACGNCTCGCTGGAAATNAACCTGAGCAGCGACCTGGCGCGGGATTCCGNTCTCACGCTGGCCATCTACGAGCCGGCGAGCGGGGAGATCATTCGCCACCAGCGGATAGCGCCAATCGAAAAGGGCCGCCTGCAGGTGACGCTGGACCTGCGCGGCCTTCCGGAAGGCGGCTACGAAGCGTGGGCCTTGCTGGACGGCCCGGACGGGACGCGCATCGCCGAGGAGATCACGACACTGGTCCGCCTGCGCGGGCCCTTTGATTAGTCGCTGAAAGGAGGCAGGCGGCGCGATGATCAAACGGTTGGCTGCCTGGGGGTACAAATGCCTGGCCGATGTGGACGTGCGCGTCGGCCCCTTCAACATATTGGTGGGCCCCAACGCCACCGGCAAGAGCACCTTTCTCGACGTGCTTGGACTGCTGTCAGATGCGCTCCAGCGAAATGGGGACATCGACGCGGCAATCCGCAGCCGCGCCCGCACTGTGCGCGAACTGGTCTGGCAGCAATCTCGGGACTGGTTCGATCTGGCTGTCGAAGCGCGGTTGCCCGACCATCTGCGGAAAGCATGGAGTGGGGAATCCGCGTGGGAATNGGTGGCGTACCGGGTACGCATGGGTATCGGGGCGGATGGGGCGACGCAGGTGAAGGAGGAGCGNGCATTCGGGGCGCCCACGAGAACGATGAATGGTGTGCAGTTGATAGATCAGCAACCGCTTTTCGATCTTTCGCAGCAGCGGGATCCCATCATGGAAGGGCTTCCGCCAGAGGGTTCGCACCAACTGCTAAGGCGACTTGGCACGGGCGCCAGTCAGTTCCAGGCAACGGGTGGGGGCAAGGGAAAGTGGCCGTACAAGCCCAACGCCACCCATCTGGCGCTCGCAAGCACCCCCGAGGACCCCGACAAGTTCGCCGTCCTCCTCTGGCTCCGTGACCTCCTCCGAGACCGGGTGCGGTTCCTGCATCTCAACAGCACCGAAATGCGCAAGCCCTGCCGGCCTGATGCGCCGCGGGAACTCCAGGCGGATGGTGGGAATCTGCCCATAGTTGCGGCGCGCCTGAGGGACACCGCGCCGGACCGGTTCCGATGGTGGCAGGACCATGTTGCCGGGGTACTGGGCGGGCTCAAGGAGCTGCGAGTGGAGGAGCAGGCCCACGACCGCCACCTGTACCTGAGTGCGGTATATGAGGGCGGCCCGCCGGTGCCTTCGTGGCTGCTTTCCGACGGCACACTGCGCTTCCTTGCAATGACACTCATCGCCTACCTGCGGGACACCGACACGATCTACATCATCGAGGAGCCCGAGAACGGCATCCACCCGCGCGCGCTGGAAGCAGTGATGGACTCCCTGTCATCGGTGTACGAAGGACAGGTCTTTGCGGCGACCCATTCGCCGCTTGTCGTAGGTCTGTCAAAGCCCGAGCACCTGCTTTGCTTCGACCGCAATCCAGACGGGTCCACGGCAGTGATCCCGGGGAATGAGCACCCCGCCCTGCGCGACTGGAATCGCAGCGTCTCGCTGGCTGATCTGTATGCAGCGGGGGTTCTCGGATGAGAGAACAGGATGTGCTGGACCTCGTGGTGGTTGTGGCTGACAGCCATGCGGAGAGGGCGCTTCAGACGATCCTGGAGCAACGCCACAAGTCTGTCCCGATGCGACCGATTACCTTTGCTTTGCTCCGTTGTCCCGGCAATGATCCGCAGGCCCGAGTCAAGGGCCCAGACTTCCTGCGCGAGTACCAGCGCCGAGCGCGCCACGGTCTGATCGTCTTCGACCGTGAAGGATGCGGGCAGGAGAGCCGCACTGCTGAGGAACTGGAGCAGGAACTTGAGGCCCGGTTGGCCCAAATCTGGGGTGATCGCGCGGCCGTTGTGGTCATCGACCCTGAGCTGGAGTCGTGGGTCTGGGCTGGTCGGTCGCAGATCCAGAGCGAACTCGGACTGTCTGGGGAAGGCCTGCGAGCCGTCTTGGGTGGCTTCGAGATGGGTCTCGAAGGCAAGCCGTGCCGACCCAAGGAAGCTTTCGAGGAAGCGCTCAGGAGGGCCCAACGCCCGGCCTCAGCGGCATTGTACGGTAAGCTTGCAGAGACGATAGGCCTCAAAGAGTGCGGAAACCGGTCTTTCACGAAGTTGAGGGACTGCCTGAACCGATGGTTCCCAGTTGATGACCGCACGGAAAGTGTGTGATAAGCATCTTGCCCATCCCGCCTGTTCCCGCGGACCCGCCGGAGGCTGTGCCGGTTGAGTGGACGGCGCTCCTGGAGGAGTTGCCGGACACCGGTCAGGCCATGATTCTCGGGCCCCCCGATACCGGCAAGAGCACTCTCGCGTGGTGGCTGGCGCGCGAACTCGACATGCCCGCGCCCCGTGCGGGGCAGGCGAGGGGCGTGGCCATCGTGGACTCGGACGTGGGCCAGTCGCGCATCGGCCCACCGGCAACCGTCGGGATGCACGTGCTCGGAGACCGGGGTTGCGCGTTCTACTTCGTGGGGACGGTGTCGCCCAACAGGCGGCCCGCGAGCATGGTCCGGGCTACCCTCGCTGCGTGCCGGGATGCGACGGCGCGCAAGGTCGCCTGGACGGTGGTGGACACCACCGGGTACGTCACCGGCGACGTTGGCGTGGCGATCAAGACCTCGAAGATACGCCACTTGCGCCCCCTGCACATTGTCACGCTGGGGCCGGCTGACATACTCGCCCCGATCCTTGACGGGTTCCGAGAAGACCCTCAGGTGACCCTCCACCCGCTCCCTGTCCCCGCGGCGGCGCGCTGCAAGACCATGGCGGCCCGGTGCCACTGGCGGCAGGAGGCTTTCGCAACATGGCTGGCGGGGGCGGAGCTTCACTGGATCCGCGCGACGGAGCGGGACTTCGTCAATGCACCCGCGCCGGAGCTGTTCGCAGGATCGCCCAAGTGCGCCGAGGAACTCCGGGGGCTGCTGGTGGGGTTCAGTGATGCCGGCGGGAGAGGCATCGCGCTGGGGCTGCTGCACACCTATGATTTCCGCCAGAACCAGGCCCTGATACGCTGCCCCGAAGCGGCGGCCAAAGCCCCGCGGGTAGAGTTCGGGTGCATGAGGCTGGAGCCGGACGGGACGCAGATCAGCGCCAGGACCGGCCGGCGCGCCGCGAGCCAGGAGTAATCTTGCACCACAAGAGCAGGTGAGCGACATGCTTGAGAAGCAGTTCGTCGAGGACCTGGTGGAGAATGCCCGGGTCCATTCGGCTTTCGCGGTGAAGGAAAAGAGCCTCGTCGCCTTCCGCAGCAAGCCAGGGAAGTTCCTGAACCTCGTGCTCACCGACCGCACGGGGGAGATCACCGCGCGGGTCTGGGACCACGCCGAGGAGATGGCGGAGACCTTCGAACCGGGTGATGTGGTGGTGGTGAAGGGCGCGGTGCAGGATTACCAGGGGCAACTGCAGCTCATCGCCTCACAGGTGACGCCAGCCGCGATCGATGAGTATGACATGGAAGACCTCGTACCCACCGCGGGCCGTTCGCGCGAGGAGCTTGAGCGCTGGCTGGACGCCACTATCGAGCGCGTCGTGAACCCCGATCTGCGGGCGCTGCTGGACGCGTTCTTCCAGGAGCCGGGCTTCCGGGAACAGATGGCCACGGCCTTCGGCGCCAGATCACTGCACCATTCATACGCGGGCGGGCTGCTTGAACACACGCTGTCGGTGGTTCAGCTGTTGCTCGCGGCGGCCGAGATTCACCCGGAGATGGACAAGGATCTGCTCATCACCGGCGGCCTGCTGCATGACATCGGCAAGCTGGAGGAGCTTGCGGGAGTCACCGTTGCCGACTACACTGACGTCGGCAAGTTCATCGGACATACGGTTCTCAGCGACCGCATGATCCAGGAGCGCATCCGGAGCATCGAGGGATTCGACCCGCACCTGGCGAACCTGCTGGCGCACATGGTCCTGAGCCACCACGGGGAGCGGGAATGGGGCGCACCCATTACCCCGGCCACCATGGAGGCGTGTGCCCTGCATTACGCGGACAACATGGACGCCCGGGTCCAGGGCTTCAAGCAGGTCATCCAGGCCGGCGCGTCGTCGGAGGCGGAGTGGTCCGAGTACCACCGTTCATACCAGCGCCAGATATACCTGGGGCGCAAGGCGCGCATGCCCTCCGGGCCCGCTTCGGACCAGCCCGATGAGTCTGGCGGCTCCGGCGGCGGCAATGGTGGGCAGTTGGCGTTCTGAGTGCGGGAACGGGTCATGCGCGGCCAACAGGGGGGCTTGCGCAGGGGTCCTGAGGTCCATCTAAGACGAATCTCGATGCTATCCCCTATAGTAGTTGTGGCTGACTGAACCTTCGACTCCAGGCAGCGTCTACGATGACGAACACGGCCGACAACCAGGCTTATCAAACCGCTGCACTCGTCGAGAGAGCGCGGGAGGGCGACTCAAAGGCATTCGCAAGCCTGGTGGACCTTTACAAGGATCGCATCTACACGTACGTCCTGCGGATGTGCCACGACCCGGATGAGGCCGCCGACATCGCTCAGGACACCTTCTTGCGGGCATTTCAGTCGCTGCCTAATTTCCGTGGAGCATCCAGTTTCCAGACATGGTTGTACCGTATCGCGAGCAATCTGGTCATTGATTCGGTTCGCCGCAGGCAGCGCCGGGATGACGGCAACGTCTCCCTGGATGCTCCTGTGGACACGGATGACGGTGAAATCGGCAGGCAGCTGCCTGATGAACGCCGCGGGCCCGCGGAACTTGCCGAGAGCGCCGATGTGCGCCGCGAAGTGCTCGAAGCCGTGGCGCAGATCTCGCCCAAGCTCAGACCGGTGCTTGTGATGTACGATCTGCAGGGAATGAGTTACCAGGAGATTGCTGAGATCCTGGGTTGTCCGCTTGGCACCGTGAAGAGCCGTCTGTTCAATGCACGCAACCAGTTGAGAGAGCTTCTCGAGGAGCGTCAGCTTCTCTGATGCGCCGCGACCGCTGTCCGGGGATGAGAGACATGAAGTGTACAGAATGCAGGCGTCTCGCCGCTACAACTCGCAAGCATGAACGCACCGCGGCTGAGGCCGAGAAACTCGCGGCCCACACGCTCAAGTGCGTCGACTGCGCCGAGTATGTGCGCGAGATGGAGGCCATCCAGGGGCTCCTCAGGTCGGTTGGCCAGGAGGCCGCCCCTGATGATTTCGCTTCCATGGTGATGAAGCGTGTTGAGCGCGAGAGTGTGCCTGCTCACTCGGGGTGGTTTGAGCGGCTGTTCGGCACGCTGCGCGCGCCCAGTCCCGTGATCCCGCTGCGCCAGGCGGTCTCCGTGGCCGCTCTGGTTCTCATGCTCGCGTCCGCGGGGATGCTGGTCATGTACGAGCGCGGTAACTCAGGGACACCGGCTCACGGAATCGTGACCGTTGCCGAAGGCGGCAGCGCGATCCAAGGCGATGCCGAGTTCGTTCAGGAACTCGTGCGCCGCCATCAGACCAGCGACACCATCCAGCCCGTGCCCGAGGACGAGGGCATGCGTCTTGTCAGCTATTGATGTCTCAGGAGGCGTTCCGGGCCGGGGTCCGCAAGACCCCGCCCCGCTAGTCATGAGATCCCCAAAGATTCCGCAGCCCCGGTTCACCAGATTGCTGCCCACGGTCTTCGCCGCTGTCGCGCTCATTGCGACCGACGTGATCTGCGCCGTGCCGGCCTGCGCGGAGAACCCCTTTGACCTTCTCCGGCAGGCGATCAAGGCCGACGGCAATGTGCGCTATGAGGCGCGGGTGGAGATCGTCTCCAGGGAGGGCGGGGTAACCGGCGGGACGGTTGTGCAGCGAATTCTTAAGGACAGCGCCAACAGGCACCGCACGGAGGTCATCGCGCCGCCCCAGCTTGTGGGCCGTCTGATCATCAGCGACGGGGAAACCGAATGGGAGTTTCACCCGCGGACCCGGCTGGTTCACCAGCGCAAGATGCGCCCGCTGTCTGAGGTCCAGAGGCTGAAGCTTGAGCAACTCGACCTCGTAAGCGACAGCCTGCGCCTGACCTACCAGGGCATCGCGACCGTTGCGGGCCGGCCGTGCGATGTGGTCAGCATTCGCCCTCAGGGCGACAAGGTTACGCGCAAGCAGGTGTGGATCGATCAGAAGACCCACATTGAGCTGCGATGGGAACGCTACGATCCCTCGGGGCGTCTCACGACGCGCTGGACCGTGACAAGCATCGATTTCTCGCCGCCAACGCCGCCCGGAGCGTTCACCTTCACTCCTCCCAAAGGCGTCAAAGTCTGGAAAATCCCGGCGGCCGAACGCATGTCTCTCGCGGAAGCAGAGAAGCGCATCGGGTTCAAGGCGGTGCTGCCCAGCTACATCCCGCCTGGATACGCGTTCCATCGCAGCGACGTGGGAATCACCGTTCGCGGCGGTCGCAGTGCCCTGTGGCTGCGCTATCTCAACGGTGTGGACAGCTTCTCGATCTTCCAGTCCCAGCGTCTCAAGGCGCGACCGGGGCCCATGCCGGGGGCCACATACTGGGAAGCGGGCGGCTATTCGTTTCTGCTCGTGGGCCGGCTCTCGTCGCGGGAGCGGCAGAAAATAGCCGATTCCGTGAATCCCTGAGGTGTTACATCATCTGGTACGCCTGACCTGCGGACAGGCGGCGGGATCGCTAAAGGCAGCAAGGGGGCGGGCCGATAGATGAGTCATAGAGGCCCGCGGGGGCTGACTGGAGGTGCAAGGCGATCTGATGAAGATTGACACGAGCATGGTGGCTGCGGGTGGCGGTGTTGCCGCCGGGAAGGTATCGATCCGCCCCACCGAAGGGCTGGCCGCAACAAGCCCGGGGACTGTGGGGCAGGCCACCGCGAAGGCCGATGCGGCGGATCTGAGCCAGACCGCGCGGGATGTCTGCGTCGCCCAGAAGGCGCTGGCAGCCACTCCCGATGTGCGCGAGGACAAGGTGGCCGAGCTGAAGCAGAAGATCGCGGACGGGACCTTCGAGGTGAATGCCGACCTCATCGCGGACAAAATCATCGAGGGCGGCCCGTAGCCATCCGAAGACAGTAGCGCGACGAAAAGACCGGGCGGAGATCTCCGCCCGGTCTTTGACTCCAGCCCTGCCATTGCCTGACTTCAGTTGTCATTGACAGGCGGTGCAGGCGCCGGGCAGGCTGAGGAGGACCCGGGCTGCGCCGGAGACGTGCCAATGGCCTTGCGGGTCACGTCGAACACCGTAAGGGCAACCATCACGCGGTCGGCCTGATAGCGGGCGTCGTCGACGCTGTGCATGAGTTTCAGGCCAGACTCAATGCGGCGCCGCGCCGTTGACGGGATGTCCTCCAGCTTCGTCACAGGGACGACGGTCACGCCTGCCGGATCCACGAAAGGCCGGGCGATAGCCTCCTGCTTTGCCTTCCGGCAACCGGGGCACTGCCCGCCCTCCGGGCACTTGCCTGGCGCGTGGGGCGGCACGGAGACAGCCTTGCCTTGCGCCTGGTTCACAACGCCCTGAAGAATGTCATCATACAGCGTGGCCACGAGATTCGGCAGTTCCTTCTTGAAGAGCTCGTCGCTGCAGGCGCGGGTCAGGAGCAGGTGGTCCAGCACCACCGCGACCATCGCCCAGTCCCGGGTCGGAATCTCGGTGACCTTCGGCTTTGCCGGCGGCGTGTAGTTGCTGATCGGCCCGGTGGCGACGGGCTTGCCCTTGCCCATGCGGATGCAGGGCTCGGCAAGCGGGAAGAGGCGCTCGAAATTGGCCTTCCACGCCTTGGCCAGATCCATCTGGCTCATGCCCCGACCGGCGACGTCGGAGGCGTACACCTTGGTCAGCAGGGTCTTGCCGATGTAGATCGCGGGCTCCTGCCCGGAGATGATGTACATCTTCGGGCGCCCCACGTCCTCCACCGAGATCGCCTGTGACACCTGCTTGTCGATATACGCCACTCGCTCAAAAACGCTGCTAAAGGGTCCCGGCGAGGTGATCTTTGCCGCGACCTTGTTGGCGAGGATCACGTAGTCCTGACACGATCCCACCCCCTGGATCGCCAGAATCGCCAGCAGACTCAGGGCTACGACGACTGTGCTGCGCATTACGCTCCAACCTCCGTGCCATGGTTTCGCGGTATAGACCGCGAGTGCTTTGTCTCCCCCATTTCGACACCCCAGCAAGGCGTGTGTTTCGCTGGCCGCGACCTGCCCCGGCAGAGCGCTGCGCCGCTACCGCCCGGACAGGTGGCGGTCGAAGAACTCCGCGATCAATTTGTCGATCTCAGCAGCGCCCGGTTCGATGGTCGGGCCGAAGAACCCGTGCCCCGCGCCCTTGACTGGGACAAAGGTCACATCCGCTCCCACTTTCCGCAGAGCCTCGTCCAGAATCTCCGACTGGTTGAAGGGGACCGTGGGGTCCTCGGTGCCGTGCAGAATCAGGAACGGCGGCTCATTGCCGTCCACGTAAGTCACTGGACTGGCTGCTTTCGCTTTGTCCAGGTTGTCACTGATCAGGCCGCCGATGAGTTGTGCCTCCGGGCAGTCGGGGCGGGTGCGGTCAATGTTGCTGGGCTTGCCCACCATGGCCGGGAGGTCGGACGGGCCGAACATGTCCACCACGCATTGAACCGCGCTGCTGTAGCCCGCATTCCCGGGGCCCTCAAGCGCTTGCACGCCGATGGATGTCCCCAGCAAGGCCACCAGGTGCCCGCCTGCCGACGAGCCCCAAACGCCGATGCGGTCGGGGTCGATGTTCAACTCCTTCGCGTACTTGCGGATCCAGCGAATCGCCGCCTTGCAGTCGTGAATCTGGGCCGGGAAAAGCGCCTCTTGGGACAGCCGGTACTCGATGCTTGCGGTGAAGTAGCCCCTTTGGGCGAGGGGGTAGTTGCGGGATGGGTCGGCGTCCCCCGCGCGCCAGGCGCCCCCGTGGATGAAGACCACCACCGGCATCGGCTCATCGGGCGGCGTCTTCGGGCGCGCGATGTTCATCCGCAAGGCCCGCCCGTCCACGGTGAGGTACGTGACGTTCGGCACCACCTCAACATCCGCGGGTGGTTGCGGGCGTGCCTGCGCCTGCTGAGCCCGGGGCTGCCCCTGCCCTGGCTGGGCAAGGCACGAGCTCGCAGCAAGGGCAAGGGAGATGACGGCGGCGGCCTGTAGAACAAAGATAGGGACGCGGTGCATGGCAACTCCTCCAGGTGGACCGGCGGGATAGCCTATTGGACGCAAGCGGGCCGGGGGATGTTCGCGAGGGCGCGCTCAGGATGTGAGGCCGGAGGCGGAGAGCGCCCGCCCAAGGTGGAGGATCGAGCTGATGCGCAGGTCTGCCTCCCCCGGCCGGTTACCCACAAGCACGGTCACCATCCCAAGGTCCCTCGCCGGCCCCAGGTTGCCGGGGTTGTCCTCCACGAAGGCCACCTGACCGGCGGGAAGGCCCAGTTCCTTGAGGATGCGCTCGTAGGACGCCCGGTTCGGCTTGCACACGTAGTCGCAGTACTCAATGCCGAAGACCCGTTCGAACAGGTCGCTCACGCCCAGTGCCGCCAGGACCTTCCAGGCATAGATTTCGGTGGCATTGGTGAAGACGTGGCGCGAGACCGGCAAGGCGGCAAGCATCGCGTTCAGTTCGGGCCACGGGTCCAAGTACTCGGCGGGGTTGATCTGGCTGATGGTCGCCTCATACAGGCCCCGCGCATCCATCCCGTACTCCGCCTCAAGCCCGCTGGCGGTGGTTCCGTACTGTTTCCAGGTGCGCAGGCGCAGTTCATCGGCCTCATCGCGGGGCAGTCCAAGCTGCTCCATGATCCAGCGTGTGATGCGGCGGTCGCCCTCGTCCTGCAGACCGGCCTCGGCGTCGTAGAGGGTGTTGTCCAGATCGAAGAGAATTGCTCTGATCATATGGGGCATATTGGAGCAAGTCTACCCTTTCCGCGGTGCGCGTGGAAGACCTGTTGATACCAGCGAGCACAGGGAGTGAGCGATGAACCCGCTTCAGGACAAGAACCTGCGCGAGATCGAGGGCCTCAACCAGCGCGGGGGCCGGACCCTCAGCTTCGTGGACCTCATCGCCGCGGGGACGATGACCGCCGAGATGGTGGCCCATTGCTGGACCGCCATTGCCCACGGGGCGTCTTTCATCACCGCCGCCCGGCCTGGGGGAGCGGGGAAGAGCACGGTTCTCGCGAACCTGCTGTGCCTGCTTCCGCCGGGCGAGGAGATCGTGACCGTCACCGACCCCCACATCGTCGATGATGATGGCCCGAACTGCTACCTCGCCCACGAGATCGGCCCGGGCCACTGGTACGGGTACATCTGGGGGCGACAGGTGGCCGAGTTCCTGGCGCTGATCCCCCGGGGCAACCGCGTCGCCTCCTGCCTGCATGCCGACACGCTGGACGAGACCCGGCAGATACTCACCTCTCCCCCATTGCAGGCGCCGCTGGACCATTTCCACATGCTGGACCTGGTGCTGTTCGTGCATGTCCGCGGCTCACGCAGGCGCGTGGCGACACTGCACGAGAGCACCGGCAACGGGCACCGGATGGCCTTTGAGTGGGATGAAACTTCGGACAGAATCCAGCGGCTGGGCCCATCGGGAATGTTCGAGCGACTCGGGGCAAGTGAGGAGGAGTATCAAACCCGGCTGGAAGCGGTTGAGCGGATTGTGGCACAAGGCGAGACCCGGTTCGAGCGGGTGCGGGAGGAAGTGCTGAAGGCGTACGGGTAGGAGGCACGAGTCCGCGCCGCGCAAGGCCTTCTGTTGGGCGGGGGCTTG
>Ga0067045_1003981_pt1 | contig 14172 bp, 18 predicted proteins | sample TerdegcTABiofilm_FD_59184 | JGI IMG/M metagenome (GOLD analysis project Ga0067045, IMG submission 59184) | Combined Assembly of (Gp0054472, Gp0054536) Wastewater bioreactor microbial communities from Singapore -Terephthalate degrading...
CCTTACTACCTGAAGGCCGAAACCGTCGCTGAAATCAAGCGCCAGACCGCAGCCATGGCCGAAGGCCTGCATGTGGTGGGCCTGATGAACGTGCAGTTCGCCATCAAGGAAGCGGACGGCCAGGACGTGATCTACGTGCTGGAAGTGAATCCCCGCGCCTCTCGCACCGTGCCCTTCGTCTCCAAGGCCACCGGCGTGCAACTGGCCAAGGTGGCCGCACGCTGCATGGCCGGCCAGACTCTGGCCGAGCAGGGCATCACCAAGGAAGTCACGCCGCCTTACTTCAGCGTCAAGGAAGCCGTGTTTCCGTTCGTGAAGTTCCCTGGTGTGGACACCATCCTCGGCCCCGAGATGAAGTCCACCGGTGAAGTCATGGGCGTGGGCAAGACCTTTGGCGAAGCCTTTGTCAAGAGCCAGATGGGTGCCGGCGTGCACCTGCCTGCCGAAGGCAAGGTCTTCCTGTCGGTGAAGAACAACGACAAGACCCGTGCCGTGGCCGTGGCCAAGGAACTGGCCGCCATGGGTTACAGCCTGTGCGCCACACGCGGCACGGCCACGGCGATTGCCGAGGCCGGCATCGAGGTGCAGACCGTGAACAAGGTCACCGAGGGTCGCCCCCACATCGTGGACATGATCAAGAACGGCGAAATCGCCCTGGTCATCAACACCGTGGAAGAGCGCCGCAACGCCATCGCCGACTCGCGCCAGATCCGTACCAGCGCGCTGCTGGCACGCGTGACCACCTTCACCACCATCTTCGGCGCGGAAGCGGCCGTGGAAGGCATGAAGGCCATGCGCGGCAGCCTGGACGTGCACTCGGTGCAAGAGCTGCATGCCATGCTGACCAAGGCCTGAAAAGGCTGACGCCCGAGGCAGCCCGCAAGGGCTGCCGGGTTTTTACCGCACTTGTGCCGCGGCAAACACGGCATAATCTGCGGTAATGTATTTGAACCGCCGCGCGGCAACGTGCGGCGGTTTGCTTTTGGGGCACAGGCCCCTGTTTGACGTTGTCACTCAGGCCTGTGCGAGAGGTGCCGCGCTGGGCGCGGCGTTTGCTGAATTTGGAGACTTGATCATGGCCACCATCCCAATCACCAAGCGCGGAGCAGAAAAGCTCAAGGTGGAACTGCAACGCCTGAAGACGGTGGATCGTCCCGCGGTCATTCAAGCCATTGCAGAGGCCCGTGCCCAGGGTGACCTGAGCGAAAACGCCGAATACGAATCCGCAAAGGAGCAGCAGGGATTCATCGAAGGCCGCATCATCGAGGTCGAAGGCAAGCTGTCCGCCGCGCAGGTGATCGATCCTACCGAGCTGGATGCCGGCGGCCGCGTGGTGTTCGGCGCGACCGTGGATCTGGAAGATGAAGACAGCGGCTCGGCCGTGACCTACCAGATCGTGGGCGAGGACGAGGCCGATCTCAAGCATGGCCTGATCAATGTGTCCAGCCCGATTGCCCGCGCCTTGATCGGCAAGGAAGAGGGCGATACCGCCGTGGTGCAGGCACCGGGCGGCGAGCGCCGCTACGAGATCGTAGGCGTAAAGTACATCTAATCACCCCTGAGGCGCTGCGCGCCTTCCCCTCTCTCTACGCGCTTCGCACTGCGGGAGGGGACGATGCCCTTGCTGCGAGGCGGCTCTTGCTCGGCATCTCTGGTTTGCGCTCTGCCATGCTGAAATTTCGCCATGATGTTTGAACGCTTTCCCGTTTTCTTTGCGGCTCTGTGGTGGGGCAGCCTGAGCGCCATCGGCTTTGTGGCCGTGCCCATGCTGTTTGCCCATCTGCCCACGCCGGCTCTGGCGGGTTTTATGGCGGCCAAGTTGTTCGCCGCGCAGACTTGGATTTCCATAGCATGTTGCGCTTTTCTGCTGGTGTTTTCAAAGCGAAAGCATGCTGAAAAGCTTGAGCAATGGGCGCAAGCAGCTATCGGTTTTGTGATCGCCGGCATGTTGCTGGCGCTGCTGGTGCAGTACGGCGTGTCACCCAAGATCGTGGCGCGCGAGAACCTCAGGCTCTGGCACAGCGTGGGCACCGGCATGTATGCGCTACAGTGGCTGTGCGCCGCCATCGTGCTGTGGCGTGTGGCGGGCGCGCGCAAGCCGGCTTGATCCAGTGCAAGCCCGCGCCAGCTGCGGGGAGTACACTGCCGAAGCCATGGAATCTCAAATCGTAAAAATCGACGCGACCGACTGGAGCAAGGTCCAGGGGTGCGATGAATGGACTGCTGCCGTCGAAGCCGGCAAGGTGCTGTACTTTCCGCAGCTGAGCTTTCAGCTCTCCGAGCAGGAAAAAACCCTGCTGCGTCCCGATGTGCGCGATCCCAAGACGCGCAATATCAGCCTCAACGTGGATGGCTCGATCAAGGGCGTGGCGGGCGACGAGGCCACGCAGGCCCAGGTGGCGGCCATGGTCCGACGCTTTCGCGAGCAGGCCACGGCGCTGATCGCAGGGCTGTTCCCCGCCTATATGCCGCTGGTGCGCATGGCGCCCACCAGCTACCGCCCCTCGCAGGTGGAAACGCGGGCGCAGTCCTGGCGTGCCGACGACAAGCGCATGCATGTGGATGCCTTTCCTTCGCGGCCCAACTATGGCGAGCGCATTCTGCGTGTCTTTACCAATGTCAATCCCGATGGCCAACCGCGCGTCTGGCGTGTGGGCGAGCCTTTCACCGATGTGGCCAAGCGCTTCGTGCCGCGTGCCAAGCCCTACAGCGCCTGGCAAGCCAAGGCACTGGAGCTGCTGCATGTGACCAAGTCCTATCGCAGCGAATACGATCATCTGATGCTGCAGCTGCACGACGGCATGAAGGGCGACGCCGACTACCAGAAGAATGCGCCGCAGGAGACCGTGCCTTTCGCGGCAGGCTCCTCCTGGGTGTGCTTTTCCGATCAGGCCGTGCATGCCGTCATGTCGGGGCAGTACATGCTGGAGCAGACCTTGTTCCTGCCGCCCGGCAGCGAATACAACCCGGCGGCCAGCCCGCTGTCGATTCTCTCGCGCATGAAGGGGCATCCGCTGGTCGATGCCAAGTATCGCTGACACCGCTGACAAGGCCGGGCTCGCGCTGATCCACCGGTCAGGCGGGCACAAAAAAAGGCGTTGAACCTCGCGGTCAACGCCTTCTGTTTTTGAGGCTGCAACTGCAGCCGTCCTTCAGCCCCAGGCCTTCTCGATCCACCTAGCCGGCTCGATATGGCGAAAGCGCTTGTTGCGACGGCCTTCCAGGGCGTCGGGCGGGTTCACTTCGCCGTGGAAGATCACGATGCGCGCATCGGCGGGCGGCAGCGGCTCCTTCCAGTAATTGCTGGGCCAGGTCGGAATGCAGTAGTACTTGAAGCTGGGGCACCAAGCGGCAGGCCAGTAGTCCAGCTTGCCCTGCTTGTGCAGAAAGTGCGACAGGTACTCCTGCTCGTTGCGGTACTTGGCACGCATTTCTTCGGTGTGCGCCCGGAAATGCTCCAGCACATCGGCATGGGCGCCCAGCTCGAAGCGGTAGACCGAGGAGTTGCCGACAATGCGCTCGCCAAAGCGCCAGAAGCGCGGATAGTCGTGAATGATGCGGAACTCGCCAGGCAGCGTGAAGAACTCATCGAGGCTGCCCACGATCACCACATCCAGGTCCAGGAACAGAGCCTGACCCTTTAGGCCATGCAGGTCGCGCTCGAAGGTGGTCAGCTTCTTCCAGGCGCCGTCACGCTGGCCGGGAGCCAGATGAATGTTCAGGTCGGGAATGGGAAAGCACTCCACTTCGGAGCGAATCCCCTCTGTGCTGTCGGTCAGGCAGACAAAGCGAAAATCTCCGCTGAGATGGCGGCGCACCATGGCATAGAGTCGGTTGACGTACTCCGGGCCGTATTTGGTGCCCCATTTCATGCAAAGAATATGGCGTGGCTGCTGTGTGGTCTGAACCATGGATTGGCGGTCTCGGCGAGGAAATAAGGCGGATGGACGGGCAGACTGGGCTGATCGGCAGATCAGTCCTGACGGCCTTTCTTGACCGACTTCTGCTTGGGCTTGGCGCGCTTGATGGTGCCGCCGGCGGTCAGGCGCTGGTTGCCGAGCACGCGCAGTTGCTTGACTTCGGGCTTCTGGCCGGCGCGGCCGAACTTGAGCACCTTGACGTCGCGAGGACCGGGCATGCGGTCTTCGTCAAAGGCCTTTTCCTTTTCGGGAATAGGGCGCCACAGCACCAGCAGCTTGCCGATGTGCTGGATGGGAGCCGCGTTCAGCTCGTCACAAAGTTGTTGATAGATCTGCTCGCGGACTGCACGGTCGTCGCCGAAAACGCGGACCTTGATCAGACCATGGGCATTGAGTGCGGCGTCCACTTCCTTCTGAACGGCAGTGGTCAGACCATCGCCACCGATGAGGACGACGGGGTCCAGATGGTGGGCTTCGGCGCGGTGTTCCCGGCGCTGCGCGGGAGTTAATTCAATTTGGGGCATACCCGTATTATCAAGGCTGCGAGAATTCAGGCATGAAAACCAACAGATAAAGCGCCTACTGCATGGATTAATCAGGGGTTTTATCGAGGTATTGAGCAAGAACCGGGTACTGCCCGGTTTTTATTTTTCCGGCCCTCTCATCAAGCAATCGGCGTAGCACTATCAGCGAGACGCCGAACTCGGCTGCAACCTTGGGACCGCTGAGCCGCTTACCTGTCACCTTGTCCCGTTTTTCGTCATAGCGAGCAAGCATCGCAGCCTCTTGCTCAGGACTCAGGCGCTTTGGCCTACCAAACACTTGGCCGCGCTTCAAAGCTGCAATCTGTCCGGCTACTGTTCGCTCGCGGATGATGGATCGCTCCAGCTGTGCCACAGCCCCCAAAACTTGCACCATAAAGACGCCGATAGGGCCTCTCGTGTCCAGCGGCTCCGTTAGCGATTTGATGGAAGCACCAGCCGCTGAAATTCTGTCCAGGATGATCAGTAAATCCTTCAAAGATCGCGCCACACGATCCATCTTGTAAACGACCAGTACGTCGCCAGCCTTCAATGAAGCCAAGCACGCCTGGAGCTCAGGACGAGAACTGACAGCGCTGGTTTTCTCTTGGTAGATCTTCTCTGCGCCGGCTTTGCTCAGGGCATCGAGCTGTAAGTGGGTTTCTTGGTCTTTAGTCGAGACGCGAGCATATCCAATCAGCAATTTCTCTCTCCGTTGTTTTGATAGCTGGAATGCTATTTGGGCAGGTCTTTCTGTAAGCGCCAATTAGCTGCATTGCTTCTCTTTTCATAGCGGAAATGTGCTACTAAAAAGTGAGCACAATCACTTGCTGAGGTTAGAGCGCCTTCGGCGGTTGTTTCTCAGGCGAGAGTGGCGACCGGCGTTTTTGAATGAGGGGTTCGCCCTCCGTCGATCTGAGTGCCATGCGGGAGCTGCGGCGCACTCCTGGTGCAGTGCGTTGGGTTCTGCCTGGTCAAACGTTGACATCAGGGGCGCGGCCCCCGATACCCCCAAGAGCTTACTGCTGAAGGTTGCTACGTACCTGCGCATTGCGCATGGCCAGGGACTCCAGATACCCGGGCGGCGCAGGCTGCGGCTGCGGTTGCGGAACTGGCCGGATCTCAGGCTGCTCCGTCTGCGCGACTCGCACCGGCTCCTTTGCGGCAGGCTGCGGCACTGGTTGCGACGGTGGCGGGAGCTGCCAATCAACGAAGAAGCCACGCTTGACTATCTGCAGGCAAATTTCAGCCGGCACGGCCATCAGAGTCCCCTGTTGCGTGTAGCAGCTACAGCCTTTGGATTTCATATCGACGCACGCGGCCGGGTATGGCGCAATCGTGGGCTTGGTGACCTCATCGTAGGCCGGGGCCGTATGCGGCAGACCACGCACACGCGGCTCACGTGCAATCGCGTATTCAGCGGGACTCATCGCCGACGAAGCACGCGAGCCACCATCACCCGAACCACCGCTAGAGCCTGATTGCTTGGCCGTCACGGTCTCCGTTTCCTGACCGCCGCTGCCCTTCTTCTTCACCGCATCAGTGCCGAAATTCCGGTTGATCCACCAGATGGCACCAATCACCACGACGATGAACAAAAGCACGTAGATGATGAACAGCTTGACCTTCTTCGGGATGTGCTTCTTGACAGTGTGAATCGTGGCCGATTCGTACCAGTCATAAACCTCTTTCGGAAAGGCCTGCAGCGAGAAATCTGCAGACTTGCCCTTGCCCATCTTTTCGCACTGGAGCTCGACCGCAGGCCACTCCAGCACGGACACCATTTCCGCACCCGCTACACGCTTCAGGTGGCGATGCCATCCAGGCGGGCCAATGAGCTTGGTCAGGAACGAATCAATGTTGCTCGGATGCTGGGTGAGAAAGTAGAAATCGAATCCGCGGCGACGATGCTCGGCCAGCATCATCACGTAGTCCGGTACCGCCGAGTTCGTGGGCCGCTTGGGCAAGTCGTTATGGGCCTCATCACAGATGTAAATCGACCCGTCCGGCAGTGACTGCCAGTCCTTGAATTCGTGGATCTTCCAGTTCTTCAAGGGGCCATCAGGCTTGATGGTGAAGCGCCCGTTGTAGTAGACCGGGCGCCCTTCTTTCAATGCACGCTCGTAGACCCATTTGATGGTGTTGAGGGTCTTGCTGGCCCCGTTGGTGCCCGTGATGAGGTAATGCATTTACTTCAGCACCCACTTTTTGAACGTGCCACCGTTCAAGCCATCGATCACCATGCGCGCCGTGATAGCCGATGTGATGATGTTGATCACCACACCGATCTTGAGATAGGCCAGGATGCCGAGCAGGTCAGGCGGCAGTGCTGTTAGGTACGACAGCGCGGAAGACTTGATCCATGACGTCGTCACAGACAGGCCCGTGTACGTGGCCACGGACACACCCAAGGCCACCAGCAGACGGCCAGCGAGAGAGCCAACTAGGTTGATGAGCATGCCGCCTATTGCGGCGATGAATGCAGGCATGACTAGCTCCTAGTGATGATGCGGAGTGCACCCAGCAACGCGACGGCAACGAGGATGTTGCCCGCGTAATCAAGCCACTTGCAGTACTGCGAGAGCGGCAAGGTTTCCGAATGGCCCATGACGCTGATCTGCAGGTCGGTCAGGCAAGTGCCGCCACCCAATGCAGAACTTGTGTCGATGCGGTTACTGCCAAAGTCGATGGTTTCATTGCCGGGCAGGTCCTTAGTCTGGCTGCCGGTCTTTCCCTTCTCGGAGTCGTAGAGCCGACTCTCCGCACTTTGCGTATCAAACAGCTGGCAAGTGCGTCTGTGCTGGTCTTGAGCGATAGCGCACTGCAACGCATCGCCATCACAACTAAAACCGGCTTCACAGCTACCCGTGAACTTGCTGGGCGTCTCCTTGCAATCGTCCCCTGTGCATTCCTCTCCATCCTTGCCGGAGCCATCCTTGCCGTCTGGGTTCTTATCGCCATTGGTTGCCGCGCAGACAGTGCTGGCCTTGTTGGCCGCGCAGTACTCACGCTGAGAGCTGGACGACGATGACGTCGACGTGCTTGTGGTGTTGCCTGACGCGTCCTTTGTTGTCGTGGTGCTGGTGGTTGTGCAGACGCCTTTTTCGCAAGTCGTTTTGCTCTCTGTGTTGGAGCTGGTGCCGTCACCGTTTTTGGTTTCTTTGGAGGTCGTATCCCCGGTAGCGGCTTGGTTCGGTACACAGGTACGAACTCCGTTGATCTCACCCACCGATCCCGCGCAGTCCGATTCTTTTTTCTGGGGTACATCCGAGGGTTGCGGCAGCGTGCAAGTACCTCCCGTGACTCGATACTCTTGCCCTGTCATCCACGAGCCATCCGGGGTCTTGTACGACACGCCCATACCTACGGCCTCACCTGCACAACCCATTGGGCAGTTAGGCCGCTGAGAGTCTGCAGAACAGCCGGGAGGCGTTGCCGTCCCCTTGCCCTCCAGGTTGATTTTTTCACCTTTAAGGCCGCTGCAAAAATCACTCAATCCGTTACAGGAGTTGCCTGAGCTCGTGTGCTTACACTGCCCGCCTTGCTCATCAAAGCCGGGATCACACACACAGGAAGAACCAGAGAGAACAGAGTTAGCAGGACAAGAAGACTTGTAGTTAAAACTGAAGTTGTAGAAATCGTCCGGCCGATCAATCCGATAAACCTTGCAGGTACCGGCAGATGTATCGACGCCGTATTTTCGATATTCGGTCTCAAAGGTTGCAGCTGTTGCAGAGCATGCAGCACCTTGTGACGGAAAGTAGCCTAACGACGAGCAATGATCCGAGTAGTTGACGCAGTAGGAGTCGACCAACGGCACGGCAGCCGACGCAGAATTGACGGACAGCAGAGCGAAGAGAAAACCGACGATACGCAGCAGATAGCGGGCAGACTTACCGCCCAAACAGTATCCAGGCACCGCCCAAGAGCGCGATAAGAACATAGATTCCCTCTCCCATATTCACCTCTCAGAAGCACCCAACGGATGCTTTTGAAAGACGCCCCGGTCTGCAGCCCGGGGAGGCCTTCACCGTGGCGTTTAGCGCACGAAACTGCCGATCCACTTCCAGGCAGAGCCGCCCAGAATCATCAGCACACGCGCAGCGCCAATCAGCGCGAGAGCAGCTGCTACAGCCGTGAATCCGGCGATGATGGTTTCGGTATCAAAGCTCATGTCAGTCCTCATTTCTTTCATTGCGGGCGTCTACAGCGCGCGCGATCTCTGCCCAAAACAGAGCCACGGCCCAAACGGCGACGATCCCAAAACCGATGGTCATTGCGTCCTGGACAGACAAGTCCAGGCCGGGAATACGAAGCTCGACAGCGACCGTGCAGGCCTGCGAGCATTGAATGACGATGGGGTCAGCCATCGCTAGGAGGCTGCTGGCCGCAACCACGGCACCTGTAGAGCGTCACCTTGTCGCCTTCGACGACTGGGTCAAAGTCGTGCTCAGCAAACATGCCCCGACAGATCAATGGGCGGTCATCCACCTGTGCAAGTGCAGCAGATGCAAAGAAGGCGTCAGCCGCACGCTCACGAGCAGCCTTGATGCGTTTATGACGGTCGACCAAGTAGCCGATACCTGAAACCATCCCAAGCCCGGAGGCTTGAATCAAGTCCCAAAGCAACGCGCCCGCTAAGCCGCCCAGGAGGGCCACGAGGATCATCACGCGGATGAAGTGCTCAAACTGTTCAGGGGTGAGCGTGACCATGGTCAGGCTGCCTTAGCGGCAGGCACCGCAGTAGGCTTGGGCTGGGCGTGTTCGATTGGGCGAACGCCAATGACCACTTCTTTCGATTCCTTGCCGTTGCTGACGCGCTCGATTTCGAGTTCGCACATGAACGGCAGGGGGATATGCTGCATGCGGAACACGGTATCCGCATCGGGCATCTTCCACTCCTCCATGGCGATGCCGGTCTTGAAGTTCTCGCCTGGCTTGTTGTAGCGGGCGTCCATCTTCACTTCAGAAAACAGCGTGCCGCTGTTGATGCCTTCCTTGTTGACGAAGCCTTTGAAGGCCTTCATACCAACGACCTTAATGATGAGTGCCATTGCGGCTCCTTTCGATGGGGGGTAGCTCGTACCAATCGGGCATGGACACTGGGCCGAGCTTGATTACCCGTGTCCGTGGTTTCATTTGCACTACGTTGCTTTTGATGGCGATATCAACGCCCATAACCAGCAACTCGCGCCTGTGGCGGTAAAAGGTGGCGCGGCTGATCTTGCTGGTGATGTCGTCACCGGCCTGCCACATGCGGTAGGTGGACAGCACAGCTTTAGGCAGCAGAGAGAAGTCATCCGCTTCGGCGCTGCCACGCGACATGACCTCTGTGATTCGGTCGAATTCGATTTCCAGTTGCTTCATGTCGAAGCCTCCCAGGTAGTGGCAGCCAATCCGATGCAATTTGGTGGTTTTGAATTCCAGCTCCACGCGGATAAGGCCGACTGCATCGCACCAGTCGGCAAGTCGCAAAACGTATGGATTGACGATGCCTTTTTCGTAGGCATTGACGGTGCCGTTTTCAATGCCCTCGGCGTCCTGAACCTTCCCGGCATGACGGCGCAATTCCGGGCCTTTCAAATAGGCCTTGAGGTAGTAGTTGCGCGAGCCGCGACCAAACTCAACGGTTTCACCATCGCCATAGACGCCCGTTTTGAGGCGGCTGGCCTGCTGCGTTCCAAGGTGACGCATGTACGCATAGGCATCTTCCTTGCTGCCCACGGCGTAATTGCAGGTCATGTCGAAGCGCGTGACGATCGCACCAGTCCAGCAGGTGCGTGGCTCACCCTTCACGTTCGTGAAGTACTTGTCACCCTCGGTGAATGGTGGCAAGCCCAGCTTGATCAGCAGCTTGTTGATGATCTGCAGGCACTCCGTGAAGCTGTAGCCAAACACATTGTCTGGACGGCCCCACTTCGAAACGTTGCCATCAAAGAAGACGGTTTGACCATCACAGCGCACGAAAACAGCAGTCTCAAAGCTGCCTTCAATGCGGGACTTCTTGAGCGTGACGGTTTCGACTTCGCCTTCCTTGTCGATGCGCATGACAGCGCCGTCAGCGATCTTGGGCAGGTCATCGCGAAAATGACGTTGGTAGATGGTCAGCCAGTCGCAGAAGCCCACCATCTGCACTTTGGTGGGTTGGTATGGACGCCATTCGGCACGCGTGGACAGATCAACGACATTGCCCAAAGACAAGGCCGAAGAGGCCCCGCCAAAACTGGTGTTTGTCTCATGAGTGAGACTTGGTTGAAGTGTTACAGGCACTTCAACCCCTCCTGGCCCCCAGCAGCGCCCTGCGGGCTGCGGCGCTGCGCTTGCAGCCCACCTGGCTCGCCTGGGGCCTCCAAGCAGCTGCAATGTGCATCGCCACACAAACGCACTTGCTTGCAAGGAACCGTGAAATGCGCGATTTCCGGCGAGATGGATTCGACGGTCCAGCAGTCCAGGCCGTCAGGAGTCGTCCAGGACGAGCGAATGCGCGCACAGTAGTGCACGCCTTGCTTGATGACCTGGACATGTTGATGCGTGATGACCTGGCCGAGCTTTGCAGCCGCGACACAGCGCTCATAGTGCGCGGCGTGGGTGTAGGGCTGGCCGGTCATGAGCGCCCCAGACGGTGATCTACGAAGCGCATGTAAACACGCAACGCCGCTTGACACTCTCGATAGCTCGGATAGTCAGGGCTAGATGGCATGCCGTCCAAGCTGGCCAGCTCAGCAAAGAGCCAGTCAACGTACTCACCGATTGGGCGATAGATGGTGCCCTCCACCTGGCCGACCTCGGCGGAAGCCGCCAGGCGAGCGCTTTGGTCTTGCTGACCAGGCGGAGGACTTATCGAAGATATGAGAACGGTTTTAGACATGTTGGCGGCTCCTAGGTTTTTCTCAGGAGCCGCCTAGCTCTGCTTCTGGCGGTAGGGCGTGCTGTTGATCACTGCATCTGCCCGAGCTGGTCATCGCATTGCTGCGGATATGGCTCCTGTGTAAGATTCATCACAGGTGACTACTAGTCATCGATGACTAGTTGCGGAATGTATCAGTGGTGACTAGTTTTTAGAAATTGAGGATATCTATGGACTTGTCTGAAACGATAGATGAAGCTGTTAGGCGTGTAGGAAGCCAGCGCAAACTGGCGAGCATGCTCAACATGTCAGAGCAGAACCTGAGTGGCTTTAAGCGAGGCCGCCCATGCAGCTATCAGAAACATGCTGAAATCGCTGCAGCAGCGGGCATGGAAGAAGAAGCCCGCCACATACTTATTCAAGGCATGGCCGACTCATTGCGAGACGACCTGGAGCACGAAGCTCAAGCCAAAGCAGGGCTTTTAGCCATGCTCAAGGCCTTTCCAATTTCTAGTTATGAAAACCAAAACCAAAAGCAAGAAGGTCAATAAGAATTGGCTGCACGATCACATCAATGACCCGTATGTGAAAGCCGCCCAGAAGGACGGTTATCGTGCCCGCGCGGCCTACAAGCTCAAGGAAATTGACGAGTCGCTCAAGCTGATTCAGCCCGGTCACACCGTGGTGGACCTGGGCTGCGCGCCCGGTGCCTGGAGCCAGTATGTGCGCCGTCGTCTCTCGCCCAGCGGTGCGGCCGTGGGCGAGCTCAACGGCCGCATCATCTCGCTGGACCTGTTGCCCATGGAGCCCATAGAGGGCGTGCATTACATCCAGGGTGACTTCCGTGAGGAGGCGGTGCTGGCGCAGCTGGAGGAAGCCATGGGCGGCGGCAAGGCCGACGTGGTGGTCTCGGACATGGCGCCCAATCTGTCGGGCCATGGCGCCACGGACGGGGCGCGGGTCGCGGTGCTCATCGAGATGGCCGTCGATTTCGCGATCAACAACATGAAGCCTGAGGGTGCGCTGGTGGTCAAGCTTTTCCACGGCAGCGGCTACAACGAGCTGGTGGATCTGTTCAAGCAGACCTTCAAGGTGGTTAAGCCCATCAAGCCCAAGGCCTCGCGCGACCGGTCTGCCGAGATTTTCCTGGTCGGGATGGGGCTGAAGCAGGGCTCCTGATGCAGTTGCCTGCTTGCATAGGGGCATTTGACCTCATGCCTTGCTGCAGCAAGTCAGTGAAACTGATAGCGCAAAGCCCTGATAAAACACAGGCTTAGAGCCGATTGGCTGTCGGACCATGGCTTGCCTATGGCCGCTATAGGGGGAAATAGGCGTCCTGGGCGCTTGAAACACCTAAAATGAACCTCAACTAGGTCTGGAGTCCCCTCTGGGCCTTTACGTCTGAATATTCCATTGGAGCCCCGCTTGAACAATCAGTGGTTTTCAAAAGTCGCCGTCTGGCTGGTCATCGCCATGGTGCTGTTTACGGTGTTCAAACAGTTTGACACCCGAGGTGCTGGCGGTGCCTCTCATGTTGGCTACTCGGAATTCCTGGAGCAAGTGCGCAACAACCGTATCAAGAGCGCCACCATTCAGGAAGGTGCCGGCGGTACCGAGGTCGTAGCCACCACCACCGATGATCGCAAGATCCGCACTACAGCCACCTATCTGGATCGTGGCCTGGTGGGCGACCTGATCAACAACAACGTCAAGTTCGACGTCAAGCCACGTGAAGAAGGCTCGCTGCTCATGACGCTGCTCGTGAGCTGGGGCCCCATGCTGCTGTTGATCGGCGTATGGGTGTACTTCATGCGCCAGATGCAGGGCGGCGGCAAGGGCGGCGCCTTCAGCTTCGGCAAGTCCAAGGCGCGCATGCTCGACGAGAACAGCAACACCGTCACCTTTGCCGACGTGGCGGGTGCCGATGAGGCCAAGGAAGAGGTCAAGGAAGTCGTGGACTTCCTCAAGGACCCCAACAAGTTCCAGAAGCTCGGCGGTCGTATTCCCCGTGGTCTGCTGCTGGTCGGTCCTCCCGGCACCGGCAAGACGCTGCTGGCCAAGTCGATTGCGGGCGAGGCCAAGGTGCCTTTCTTCTCGATCTCGGGTTCCGATTTCGTTGAAATGTTCGTCGGCGTGGGCGCGGCCCGCGTGCGCGACATGTTCGAAAACGCCAAGAAGAATGCACCCTGCATCATCTTCATCGACGAAATCGACGCCGTCGGTCGTCAGCGCGGCGCCGGCATGGGCGGCGGCAACGACGAGCGCGAGCAGACTCTGAACCAGATGCTGGTCGAGATGGATGGTTTCGAGACCAACCTCGGCGTGATCGTGGTGGCGGCAACCAACCGTCCCGACATTCTCGACGCAGCCTTGCTGCGCCCCGGCCGCTTCGACCGCCAGGTCTATGTGACGCTGCCCGATATCCGTGGCCGCGAGCAGATTCTGAACGTGCACATGCGCAAGATTCCCGTGGGCCAGGACGTGAACCCCGCCATCATCGCGCGCGGCACGCCAGGCATGTCGGGTGCCGATCTGGCCAATCTCTGCAACGAAGCGGCTCTGATGGCGGCACGCCGCAATGCTCGCACCGTGGAGATGCAGGACTTCGAGAAGGCCAAGGACAAGATCATCATGGGCCCCGAGCGCAAGTCCATGGTCATGCCCGAGGAAGAGCGCCGCAATACGGCCTACCATGAGGCGGGCCACGCCCTCATCGGCAAGCTGCTGCCCAAGTGCGATCCCGTGCACAAGGTCACCATCATCCCGCGCGGTCGTGCGCTGGGCGTGACCATGAGCCTGCCCGAGAAGGACCGCTACTCCTACGACAAGGAGTACATGCTCAACCAGATCGCCATGCTGTTCGGCGGACGTATCGCCGAAGAAG
>Ga0067045_1030765_pt1 | contig 14171 bp, 11 predicted proteins | sample TerdegcTABiofilm_FD_59184 | JGI IMG/M metagenome (GOLD analysis project Ga0067045, IMG submission 59184) | Combined Assembly of (Gp0054472, Gp0054536) Wastewater bioreactor microbial communities from Singapore -Terephthalate degrading...
GGCCTGAGCGACGGCCCCGTCGAGGAGGCGGACTTCGCAGGCCGATGGCTCGGACAGCAGCCGGATACCCCCATCGCCTCGTTCCTCTACCTGCTGCAGGCACACCGTCTGCGCGCGGGATTCGAGGCGGCGCGCGCCGCTGGCGCAGAGGATCTGGCGGCGCGTCTGGCCGCCAGCTATCGCCAAGCGATCGACAAGGCCAGATCCTGCGGGATGCCGCTGATCGCGTGCATCGCCGACGATCTGGACGCCCGCCCATTCGTCTATCTGGAAGGACAAGGGAGGCCCTGAGATGACCGGGACCCGGGTGTGGTGCGCGTGGATCGGAATCGGCTCACTGCTGTTCCCCGCCAGCCTGCCGGCCTGCTCGTGCGGATGGAGCGGCCCCTTCCTGACGGTGGCCAACGAGGCTCCTTTGGTGGTCCGCGGCAGGATCCTCCGCCGTCATCCCGGGGCAGCACCGAGCATGGACGTCCTGCTGCTGGAGACCCTGAAGGGAGGCACCCTCGATTCGGGACTGGTCGTCCAGATGGGTGACGGGATGCACTGCCGCCCGCCGCTGGAGGCCTTCCCGCCGGACAGCGAATGGATCCTGGCGCTCAACGGGCCGGGTTCCAAGCCGGGCGACGGTCTGGCGCTGTCCGACTGCGGCGAGTACTGGCTCCGGGTGGATCACGGCGAGGTCGAAGGCAGCATCGACGGGACGCGCGACCAAAGCAGGCGAATGCCTCTCGACGAGCTGCGGCAGAAGCTCCGCTATCCGTCCTTCCGGGAGACGTTCGCCGGACGTGTCCAGCAGGGCCAGCGCTTCTATCGCCCGTTCGGCGGTCGCTTCGCCTTCGTGCTCGAACCCATGCCGGACGGCTGGGAAGTGCTCATCCACGAACAGGGGCGCGACGAGAACTTGGCGCGGCTGACCCCGCCCCTGCACTTTGTGCCCAGTCCACGGGATATCGAGGGGTGGCATCTGTGCGAAGACCCTGCCGCCTGTTCCTCGTGCCCGTACGCCGGAGACTCGGCTCCGGACAACCCGCGCGAGCTGATCTTCTCGCCCGAGGTCGGAGCAAGCATCGATGGACCGGACGCTGACCGAGCCGTGAGCGTCGAAGAGGTGGAGAAGGTCCGGCTTTTCGGCCGAGGTACGCTGAGCATCGACAGCTTCAGCCTCCAGCCAGGGGCGGACGGCTGCCCGGTCATCGAGTGGATGGAGTTCTCAGTCCACCTGGAAGGCGGATACTGACAGACCGCCGCGAGGACGGCGCCTGGATGCGGCAGGCGGCACTCTGGTCTGGCACGGGAGAAGTGGCCATGGCGAAGCGAACGGGCGAGAAGGCCGGATGGATCGGCGGCTGGGGTGGCGGATTCGTATGGGTTCTCATCCTCGCCGGGCTGCTGCTCTATCACGCGCGATTCTGGCAGGGATTGGCGGGGATACTCCTGACCGTTGCGGCCATGGCCGTGGTGCTGCGCGTGGCGCCTTGGCGGCATCCGTCGACCCCGTACTGGCGACTCATGCTGGGCCCCTACGGGCTGTTGCTGCTGGGCATCGCCTGGGCCGCATGGTCGTTCGGCGGATTCGAGCCCCTGGGCCTCGACTGGTGGAACCTGGTGTGGTTCGTGCCGCTGCTCAGCCCGTTCGGGATGCTGAGCAGCCGAAGATGGGACGAAGCCGAACGCCCGCAGAGCAGCTCACAGCATGCCAGTCCGCCGCCTCCGTCGCAAGAGTGAGGGCGAAACGGGCCCGCACGTCCCGATGATCTCCGCGAATGGCGAACGCCAGTAACGGGCTGGACGCGCTCCTGCAGGTCTCGGTTCGGCCAGCCGCCTTGGTGCTCGCCCGGCACCCTGGTTGACCGCTCCAGCATCGCTGCCGCATACTGCGGGCCGATATCGTAGCTGCCGGCGATCCGGACAACCCTGACGGCGGACCGCGTCCATGCGTGACGTTCGGGTCGGCCGCGCGTCGCGCGGGGCCGGAAAAGGTGTGCGAACTCCAGACGTACGGCGAACCTGTGGCTGTCCACCCTTCGCCGTCTGCCGAGGAGGAATCCGCTCATGCCCGTGTCGACCAGATGGCTGCTCGTCGCCGCCCTCCTCGCCGGCGCCAGCCGGCCGCTGAGCGCCCAGCGCGACCTCGGGATCGTGGCCCTGATAGTCCCGGTCAAGGGGGTCGTGGCGGACGGGGACTTGTCGGACTGGCCGCCGGAGGCCGGGCACTACGCCATCCGCCTGACCGAGAGCGGCCAGAGGCCCACGGGCCCCGAGGATCTCTCGGGCACGTTCAGGGCCGGGTACAACGCCGACGAGGGGGCGCTGTACGTGGCGGTGGAGGTGACCGACGAATCGCAGGTGCTCGACGGCCCCGACCCGCCCGCCTTCAATACCCGCGATGGCTGCGAGATCTATCTGTTCCTCGAAGCCGGCGCGCTATCCGGGGGCTATCAGTTCGTCCTGTGGGGGCGAGAGACCACTCACTTCACGACCCTCCCCGAGCGCAGCGGCCTGCCCGGCCGAAGACAGTCGACCCGATCGCCGCAGATGGACGGCGTGTACCAAGTGGCCGCTGTCCATCCACCCGGCAGGCACGTGTACGAATGGCGCCTCGACGTGGTGGGCATGACGCGCGGGAACCTGGCTCTGGTGCCCTGGTTGTCATTGGGCCTGGACGTGGCGGTCTGCGATCGCGACGAGGACGGCTCGTTCTCTTGGATGGCGTGGAGCCGCGGCACTCAGAAGCTGGGATCGCCCAGCCGCGTGGGCCGCGGGCTGCTGCTGAGCGGCGACCAGACCGACGGCACAGCCTTGACCGAGCAGATCGTGCGCGTGGCGCAGAACCAGTTCGAGCAGGAGCTGGCGCAGACGCGGGAGCGCACCGCCTACCAGATGTTCCTGACCGGCGTCCTGCTCTCGGTAACCTTCCTGCACCTGTTGCTGTTCCTCTTCTACCGCCAGATCCGCGCCAATCTGCACTACGCGCTGTTCACCGGCGTCACCGGCGGATTGATCTACTACGGCTACCGCATCACGGCGAGCGGCCCGCCTGGGCTGGTCCACCCCACCGACCCCATCAGCGCCTCCTTGGCCAGCGCGCTGGTGATCGGCGAAGCGCTGGTCGTGGTCTGCATCCTCGGCCTGCTCTTCCTGTACTCGCTGTTCTTTCCGCGACTGCCCCGCCGCTTCTGGGTACTGCTGGCACTGCTGGCCACCTCGGGCGTGATCGGCGGCGTGGCCCTCGTTGGCCCAGGGGCGACGGAATACGGTGCCCCGCCTGTCGGGCCGATCGCGGTCGTCGGCCTCACGCTGCTCGCCACCGCCTTGGAGATGCTCCGCGTGGTGCTGGGCGCGGTGCGGACTCGGCAGGAGGGCGCCTGGACGATGGGCGTCAGCTTCCTGGTCTTCGGCGGAGCCAGCATCATCGGCATCGGCAACGTGCTGCGCCGGGGCGTCTTCAGCGAGCAGCTCCTGCTGGCGGTGCTGTTCCCGCTGGCCTGCATGTCGGTGTTCCTGGCGCGCAGCGTCTCCCGCACTCGGCGCGAACTGCTGGAGCGCAACCGGGCCCTGGAGGCCGCCAACGAGCGCGCCCGCCAGCAGTACGCGCAGATCGAAAAACAGAACCGTCAGATCCAGGCCCAGAACGAGCAGATACAGGCCGCCAACAGGCTCAAGTCCGAGTTCCTGGCGCGCATGTCCCACGACCTGCGCACGCCGATGAACGCCATCATCGGCTACACCCGAATCCTGCTGCGCAAGACCCAAGGTCAGCTCGACGAACGGCAGTACCAGAACCTGCTCAACATCAACGTCAGCGCGCAGAACCTCCTGGCCCTGATCAACGATATCCTCGATATCTCCAAGATCGAGGCGGGCCAGCAGCAGGTGCGATACGAACAGGTGGCGCTGGCGCCGTTGGTGGCCGAGTGCCTGGCGCAGGTTCAGCCTCTGGTGCGGCCGGAAGTGAGGATCGTGCAACAGGTGCCGGCGACGATGACCCTGATGACCGACCGCGAGCACCTGCGCCGCATCCTGGCCAACCTGCTCAGCAATGCGGTCCGGTACACCGAGACAGGATCGGTGACGGTGCGCGCCGAGGCCCGGGACGAGCGGCTGCAGATCAGCGTCGCCGACACCGGCGTGGGCATCCCGGCCGCGGACCTGCCCCATATCTTCGACGAGTTCAGGCAGGTCGAACGGACCGGCGGCACGCGCGAAGGCACCGGGCTGGGGCTGGCGATCGTGCGCCGGACCGTCAAGCTGCTGGGCGGCGACGTCTGTGCGTCCAGCGAGGTGGGGCGCGGGTCGGTGTTCACGGTCCGGCTGCCGTACCGCCAGGAGGCGAGGGACGGAGCAGACAGTGGACCCGCACTGGCTCGGCCAGGTTCTTGAACCGGTGCCAGCCGAGGTCAGCCAGGCGCCAGCGCGAGGCGAGGCGTCGGGCGGTCTCCGGGCCCACGAGGATCTGATCCGCCGCGGCAGACGCGACCAGGCGCGCGGCCAGATTGGTCACGGCCCCGGTGGCCGTGAAGGTCCAGAGCGCGCCGTACTGGCCTTGCAGTCGGGTGGCGCCCACCAGCGCCACGCCCGAGTTCAGTCCGATGCGCACGTGCAGGGATTCGGCGCCAGGCGGGTCCGCCAACCGCTCCGCTTCGTCCAGCAACGCCAGCGCGGCTCCGGCCGCGGCGGCCGCGTGTGCCTCAGGCTGCGGCTGCTGGAACACCGCCATGAAGCCGTCGCCGGCGGTCTCGTTGATGTCCCCGCCCGCCCGGCGAATGCAGTCCAGACAGGCGGAGAAATAGCGCTCGATGCGCGCGTTGAGCACCGCCGGAGCCAAGTGCTCGCTGAGACGGCTGTACCCGCTGATATCGAGGAAGAGCACGGTCACGTCCTGCTCCACCTTGGCACCGAGGTCGCCAGCATCCGGATCGGCGGCCACCTGTCGCTGGATGGCCTCGGGCACGAAGCGCGCGAAGCGTTCGCGGGCCTCCTCGGCGCGGCGCAGCCGGCGATCCACGTCCTGCTTCAGCTTCAGCGAGGTCTGGATGCGCGCGCGCAGTTCGCGCGGATCGACCGGCTTGGTGAGAAAGTCATCCGCCCCAGCCTGGATGCCGCGCACGCGGTCTTCGACCGAACCCAGGGCGGTCATGATGATCACGGGGATGAGCCGGGTGGCCTCGTCCTGCTTCAGCCGCCGGCAGGTCTCGAAGCCATCCATGACCGGCATCATCACGTCCAACAGGATGAGATCGGGCGGGGCAGCCGCGGCTGCGGCCAGCGCCTCCCGGCCATTGCGGGCACTGGCGGTCTGGTACCCCAGGTCGCCCAGCTCCTGTTCGAGGTAATCGACGTTGAACGGCTCGTCGTCGACGATGAGGATGCGGGCAGGTGGGGTGCTCATGGTCTTCGCGGCCGGCGCCGCGCTGGGTCACCGCACCGGCACCGTGACTGGCAGCCGCGGACGAACTGCCCGGTGTCCGCTCGCGGTCCGCTGGGCGATGGGGGACGGGGTACGACGGCCGGGTGCGGGCCAAGTATAGCCGCACGGTGGCGCCCCAACAAGCACCGGAGAACAGCCGGCAGGCGCGGCGCGAACGCTCGCCAGCGCCCCGGCGTCCGACCCAGCGGATGCGGGGCAGCTTGACGCTCCGAGGCGCCTTGGCGATGGTCATCCTGTCGGCAGCCGGGTATCTGTCCGCCAGTCAGGAGCACGCCCATGAAGAAGATCCTCATCATCGAAGACGTGGCGATGAACCGCGATCTTCTCGTGCAGCTCCTGGAAGACCAGTACGAACTGCTCGAGGCGGAGGACGGCGAGCAGGGTCTGGAGTTGGCGGCCCGCGAACGCCCCGACCTGATCCTGCTCGACATGTCGCTGCCGCGCCTGGACGGGTGGGAAGTCGCCCGACGCCTGCGCGCCGACCCGAGCCTGGCCTCGATCCCGGTCGTCGCCTGCACCGCCCATGCCATGGCGGGCGACGCGGAGCGAGCCGCGGCCGCAGGCTGCCGCGGGTACCTGGCCAAGCCCATCGACGAGCAGCAGCTGTGGGACGTGGTGGCCCGTTTTCTGGAGACCTGAGCCAGCCGTGTCGCCTGCGGGCACCGCGCTGGACCATCGCCGCTGCCAGGATCGAGCCCACGCGCTCCGCCAGCGGTCCTGGGTTCGCGCCCCGTCGCAGCCGCGGCCGCCGCGGCGACGGCTCGCGTCACAGCGCGAACGGCGGCTCGGCAGCTACCGACGAGATGAGCTGGCGGGCGGTGGCCAGGTTCTCGCCGGTCCCGGTGACCGCCAACCACACGGCGCCCTCGGCGCCCGCCACGCCCCCGGCCGCCACCAGCTCCGCCCGCACGCCAGCCAGTGACTCCAGAGCTTCGATCTCGGTCACGATCTCGCCGGGGACCGGCAGCAGCCTGGCGCCCTCGGCATGCGGTGCGTTCAGCAGCGCAGCCAGCTCGGGGATGCGCTTGTGCACCCGTTTCTCCAGACCCACGGGCACGATGAGGCGAACGCGCCTGCCGATTACGGCCTGCAGGGCCATGGCCACGGTGCCGCCCTTGGGATCGCCGATGAGGACGCCAGCCTCTCGGTTCTGCAGGTCGACGGCGTTGGCGCCCTTGAGGATCACGTCGCCGCGCGCGAGCTGATCGACTACGTCGAACACGCTCTGGCCGGGCCGCCAGGCGCCCTTCGCGATCACCACGTCGCCGGCGAACCGACTCTCGTCCGCCAGGCGCCCGGTCGCCGTTCGGCGCACGCCCGGCGGCGTCGTCAGTCCCCGGAAGAAGCCCTCCCGGCGGAAGCCGTCGGCCTGGCCCACGGCGTTCAGCAGTTCCTCGGCCACATAGCCGTTGGTGGTCCCCGCGACGACCACGACCGTGCCGTGGTGCAGCGCCCACGCTACGTCCGGGTGGCGAACGATGGCCTTGGCTATCAGTCTCTTCCCCGCTGCCGGGGTGATCGCGAATTGCTGCGTCCTCATGGCTTCTGCCCTGCAGAAACGCGCTGTGGGCCAGGCGCCTGCTCCGGCGTGCTCCAGGGCCTGGCGCTGCCTGCTCCGGCGGGCTGCGTCCCGAGCGGCGATGCCGCCGCGCCAGACGCTCCGGTAGCCGGCCAGGCGAGGCATCGGCCCTACAATGTAGGGCCAGCGCCAACAGGCTGGCCACCCGCGCCGTGCCCGCCCAGCCTACCGAACAGCGCGATCACCGACGGGCGAGCCTGCCTCGGTGCGCCGTGCTCTTTCGTCTGTGTGTCGGTGTGCGTATGTTTCGCGGCCATTTGGCGCCGCCTGGCGGCCAGGGCGGCGCCCGGTCCGCCGCCGCCGGGGCTCCGCGCGGACGCGGTCCCTGCGGTCTGGCCCGCCCGGGCCCGACACCCCGCGGCGCCGCCCGGATGCGGCTCGCCCGGGATCCCAGGTCCGGACCTGGAAGGGGTCCCTCGTGCTGCCGGCCTGGCGGCACACGCGGATACACTAGGGAGCGCGCATGGTCCAGATAGGATGGCTCGATCGCGCCTTGGTGGTCGTGTACGGCGTGGCCATGATCGGGATCGGCGTGGTGCTGGCAGGCCGCATCCGCACGTTCGATCAGTTCCTGGTGGCCGGCCGCAGGATGTCGGCACCGCTGCTGATCTGCACGCTCGTGTCGACCTACTATGGCCTGGGAGTGCTGCTGGCCGGCTCCGAGATCAGCTACGAGAGCGGTGTGGTCAACTGGGTCTTCGACACGGCCCCGGCGTACGCGATGACCATGCTGACCGCACTGCTGCTGGCCCGCAAGATCCGTCTCCGCAGCGAATTCCGCTCGGTTCCCGACATCGTCGAGGCGCACTACGGTCTGCCGGCCCGCGTCTGCGCCGCGATCTCGAGTTTCGTCTATTCGCTGCCGGCGTTTTCGATCATGGGCATGGGCGGGGTGTTCCGGCTGCTGTTCGGGATCCCGTTTGAATGGGGGCTGGTGCTGGGCAGCGCGGTGGCGCTGGCGTACACCGTGCTCGGCGGCCTGATGGCCGAGGCGCTGACCGACGCGGTGCAGTTCGTGCTGATGGCGGTTACCCTCGCCATGGCCGCCTGCATCGGCCTGCCTGTGGTAGGCGGCGTCGCAGAGCTGGAGCGCCAGCTGCCGCAGCACTTCCATCCCACCGGCATGCGGCCGCTGGCGCTGTTGGCCGTGTACTCGCTCACCTCGCTGAGCGTCCTCATCGAGCCGGCGTTCTACCAGCGCGTGTTCGCCGCGGTGAGCTATCGGGCCGTCATCGTCGCCATGACCGCCGGCGTGCTCCTGTGGATGGCGTACGACTGGATCATCACCATGCTCGGGATCGGTGCGCGTGCGGCCGTGCTGCAGGGGATCATCGCCCAGCCCGCGGGTTTGGAAAGCGCGGTGACGGACTTCGTCATGCACGTGCTGCCCGTCGGCCTGAAGGGCCTGTTCGCGGCCGGCCTGTTGGCCACCGCCATGTCCACCATCGACACGTACCTGCTGATCTCGTCGAGCAACTTGGTGTACGACATCTGGTATCCACTGCGCGGCCGCCGCATGGACGATGCCGCGCTGGTCCGCTGGACGCGCCTCACCATGATCGTGTCCACCGCGGCCAACATCGGGCTCTGCCTGTACTTCCGCAATGTCGAGCGGCTGTGGATCTTCATCACCGCCATCCTCGTCTGCACCTCGCTGGTGCCGGTACTGGCCGCCTTCTACTGGCCCGCGGTCAAGCGCCGAGCCGGGGTGGTGGCCTCGGCGACGGGGTTGTCTCTGGTCGTCGCGTACTATGCCTGGGTGGACATCATGGGCAGATGGGTCGAGGACGAGGCCGCATACATCTGGACCGGCACCGCGTTCTCGCACGCGGTGCGGCTCAACCAGGATTACGGAATCCTGTATATCCTGCCGGTAGTGCTGATCGCCTTCCTCGTCGCGCAGTGGCTGCCCGGAGGTGAGCGCCGATGACCTTCTTCACGGTCGTCACCTGGCTGGCCGTGCTGCTGCTGGGCTGCGGCAGCATCGGCGTGTTCGTCACCTTCGTGGTCTCGGCGATCAGAAACAAGGACGACTGAACGAAGCGGCGGGTGGCGCCTGCCGGCGCTTGTGCACCCACGGGCCGGCGCCCCGGCCGGCGCGCGTCCGTTCCAGCCGCCCGCGCTCCATGCCCCACGCGCCGCGGTGCATCTCGCCCCGCCCGCTCTCACGCGCAATCGCCCCGCGTGCCGATCTCGGTGCCCAGTTCTGGTGCACCACCACCGTCTTCTCCACGATGGCAACGCCGGAGTGCGCCCCCGGCCCGCACGCCGGCGGGACCCCGGCACAGCGCGCGGCGCACCCACCGCCACACCGCGGCACGCACTCGTACACCACCGCGGGGGGCGACGGCGCACACCGCCGCTCCGGCCCGATCCTCACCGCGAGCATGCCGCCCCTGCCCCCCAAGACGAGCACGAACTGGTCGATCGGCTGCGCCGCCAGCATCGTTGGCCCGAGGAGGGCCGCCGCCAGCATGCCTACCAGCCTGTGGGGTTTCATCTCGTCACCTCCTGGCCGCGTCGCTGTGCCTGGACACTGCCGCGGCCGCCCTCGCGGTCGCACTGATTGAACACCGACCGCCGCCCCGAGCGACACTGCCGGCAGCGGGCGACTGCTCGCGGGCCGCCTGGCTTCAGGGAACCAGCGGCCCGATGCGCACCAACTGGAGGGCCGGGCTGCCGCGCGCCCGCGACAGCGCCAGGTCCACCTCGAACTCGGCCACCCAGTCGTTGTGTCCGGACGGATCGATCAGCATCTGCTGGACGTTCCACTGCTGGCCGTCGCCCGAGGGCCGCACGTAGGTGTGCCGCTGGTTGCGAGCCTCCGGGTCGAAACGCAGCCGCTCGTGCTCTTCGAGGTACGCCGGCATGACCGCCGCCAGGCGTTCGCACGTCCAGGCGGTCCCCTCGGGATCGGTGGCGACCGCCAGCATCTCGAGGGCTTGTGCGCAGTCACCGTCCGCCAGCGCGCGCAGGAAGCCGAACAGGATCGTGCGGATCGCCGCCGTGAACGCGCGCGCGTCGGCGGTGACATCCGCGCTGGCCGTCCCCACGACCGCGGGCGTGTCCGGCGCTGGCTCGACCTCGGGCAGCGCCCCACCGCGCATCTTCTCCCACTCCTCCAGCAGGCTCGAATCGGCCTGGCGGATGGTCTCGCGCAGGTAGAGCTCCATCTCGCGCAGCGTCTCGTCCTTGGCGGTATCGGGCACGGTCTGCACCAGCGTCTTGTACACGCTGTGCAGGTGCCGCAGCAGCAGCCCCTCGCTGCGCTGCAGCTCGTACGTGCGCACGTAGTCGGCGAAAGAGCAGAAGGACTCGAACATCTCCCGGGCGATCGACTTGGGGCGGATGTTCTCCTGTCCCACCCACGGATGGCGGTCCGCGAATTCGTTGAACGTGGAATAGATGAACTCCCGGTGCGGCTTGGGGTACTCCAGGTTCTCCAGCTCCGCCAGGCGCTGCTCGTAGTCCAGACCCGCCAGCTTCATCTCGGCGATGGCTCGCGCCTTGATCCGGTCGAGCTGCTTGCGCAGGATGATCTCGGGATCTTCGAGGATCGATTCCACCAGGGTCAGCACGATCAGCGCGTAATCCTCCTGGAGCGGATCCACCCGCGGAATGGTCTCCAGCAGGTACAGCGACAGCGTCTGGTCCATGGAGAAATCGTCCTGCAGCTCCACGTTGACCCGCAGCTTGCGGCCATCCGCCAGGCGCGCCGGATCGACGAATTCGACGATGCCGCGCGCCAGCAGCGAGCGGAACAGCTGCCAGGCACGCCGCCGGTGTTTCCGCTTCTGCACCGGGCTGTCGTGGCAATCTCGCAGCAGCGCGCGCATGGCGCCGCAGCCGTCGCCCGGCCGGCTGAGCACGTTGAGCAGCATGCCGTGCGAGACTTGGAACTGCGAGGTGAGCCGCTCCGGAGGCGCGTGGACCAGACGCTCGAACGTGTGCTCGTCCCACGGCACGAAGTTGTGGTCCGGGGGCCGTCGTTTGGCCGCCTTCCTGCCGCTCTTGTCCGCCTTCTCCTCCTGCCGACGGTTTTCGACCACGTGCTCCGGGGCCTGCACGACGACCCAACCCCGTTCGTCGAAGCCCTTCCGTCCAGCCCGCCCCGCGATCTGATGGAAATCGCGGGCGCTGAGGATGGTCGTCTTCTCGCCGTCGTACTTGCACAGCCGCGTGAACAGCACGGTGCGGATGGGCACGTTGATGCCCACCCCCAGCGTGTCGGTGCCGCAGATGATCTTGAGCAGTCCCTTCTGGGCCAGTTGCTCCACCAGCACGCGGTACTTCGGCAGGAGCCCGGCGTGGTGCAGGCCGATGCCCTGGCGCAGCCAGCGGCGAATCTCCGGGCCGTACGGACTGGTGAACCGGAAGTTGGCCAGCTCTTGGGCCAGCGCCGCCTTCTCTTCGCGCGAGCACACGTTGATGCTGGTGAACGCCTGGGCGTTCTGCGCCGCCTCCAGTTGGGTGAAGTGAACCACGTACACCGGTGCCTTGCCGGTCTCCACGAGCTTGATCAAGGTGTGCGGCAGCGGGCTGTACGAGTAGGCGTATTCCAGCGGCACGGGGCGTTCGCGGGACTTCACCGTGACCGTCTCCAGGCCCGTGAGCCGCGTGAGCTCCTGTTCGAAGAAGTAGGTCTCGCCGAGTGTGGCCGACATGAGCAGGAAGCGGGCCTGCGGCAAGGTGAGCAGCGGCACCTGCCAGGCCACGCCCCGCTCGCGGTCCGCGTACCAGTGGAACTCGTCCATCACCACGTCGTCGACCTCGGCTGCGGCACCCTCGCGCAGGGCGATGTTGGCCAGTACCTCGGCGGTGCAGCAGAGGATCGGGGCCTGGCGGTTGACCGTGGCGTCGCCAGTGCACAGGCCCACGTTGTCCGCGCCGAAGTCGCGGCACAGCGCCATCCATTTCTCGTTGACCAGGGCCTTGATGGGCGAGGTGTAGACCGAGCGGCGGCCATGGGCCAGAGCGTGGAAATGCAGGGCCGCGGCCACCAGGGATTTCCCCGACCCGGTCGGTGTGTTGAGGATGACGTTCTTGCCGGCGTACAGCTCGAGGATGGCCTGTTCCTGGGCCGGATACAGGCGCAACCGCCGACTGTCCACGTATTCCAGGAAACTGCCCAGCAGCGCGTCCCCGTCTGCCGCATGGCCGCGCGCCAGCAGTTCCCCGAGAGTCAGCACCGAAGTCGACAAGGCTCGTCTCAGGCTCGTTCGAGCACGAGCACCCAGTCGGCCATGGTGGCCGGCATCGGCACCTGCCACTCGCCGTGACAGCTCTGCACCGCCGGCAGCAAGCGCTCCGCGCCCGTCTTGGGGTCGTACCAGAATGCCCGATAGGTGACGCCTGTCTCCAGTCCCTTGACCACCGGCAGGCCGCTCCAGGGAGCCAGCGGACGGAAGAAGTAGAACACGCGCACCTGCCCGGGGATGCCGGCCGCGTAGTGGCCGCTGGGATCCTCGTCCGGGGTGGCATGCGGTTCGATCCACTCCGGGTGGTACTCGAACTGCCACCAGGGATAGCGCTCCAAGAGCCGCTTGCCGATGCCCACCTGGCGCGACCCGGGGAGCTGGTACGCCTGCGACCAGGGCGTGTCGCCCCAGGAGGCTCCGTGCGGCGAGGGGCCGTACGGGGCCTCCTCCCGATTCAACTGCCAAATGCCATTGGCGCCGTAGGTGAAGCCGCGGGCGCCGAGCAGGATGTTGCTCCAGAACATGAAGCGCTGGATCTCCTCGCGGCTGCTTTCGAGGATGCCTTCGTAGCACACCTCGCCATTGACCACGGGCATGACCGGCTCCGCGGCCAAGCTCCGGCTGACTCGCTGGATCGTGTTCGGGATGCTGCTGGCGCCCCCGTGTCCGGTCTGCAGCATGTCGTAGTCCAGCACGGTCGGGTCGGTGACCGTGTTGCGGGCCGTGTCTCCCGGGTGCAGCGTGATGGGATGGCCATAGGGATCGAGTCCGTGCACGTACCGCGCCAGCTCGGTCCAGCCTTCGCGCTGGAACTGCGCGGCCGCCTGCTTGTCCTCGGCCAGGTAGTAGGGCATGGTGGCCTCGCCGGCCAGGATCCAGACCACCGGATACGCGCCCCAGCGCGCGATCAAGTTGCGCCAGTGCTGCTTCATCTTGGCCATACCCAGCCACGGCAGATGGTACCCCCAGCAGCCCACCACGGCGGGCACCAGGCCCGCGTGCACCAGCCACTGCAAGCGGAGATCCGCCATGTCGAAATACGCCGGGTTGAGGCGCGCGTACTCCGCAACCCAGGGATGCCCGGCCTCGTTGAAGCCCCGCGGATCGTACGCCGGCATGTCCGGGTACAGCCCGGCGACGATCTGGACCACGCTGAACCCCTTCGCCCGGCGATCCGCAGCCAGCAACTGGAACTCGTCGGGCCAGCGCAGACGCCGCGTGAAGCCCATCCACCAGGTGTCGCCCAGCCAGAAGAACGGCGTGCCGTCCGCGTGTTCGAAGCAGCGTCGATCGGCGCTTACCCGCACGGGTCCGTGCTGCAGCAGCGGATCGTCGCCACCGTAGGGACTCACTTCCAGCAGGCCTTCGTGGCCGTGCAGGTCCGGGTTGCCCGGATCCGAGCAGACCGTGCGGAACGTGTACCGCCCGGGCACTGGCGGAGCGAAGCGCACCCGCCATTCCTGCTCTCCGGCCCAGTACGCGGGAACGCGCCGCTCGCCGCCATCCGGGCCCGCGAAGACCACGTCGAGCTGGACCTCGTTGAACGGATCCGCGTACGCCTTGCCCGAGACATAGCCCCACTCCGTGGCGCAGTTCTGAGTGGCGTATCGATGCACCGGCATTGTCGTCCTCCCTGGCGTGTTGTGCGCTCCTGCGAGCCGTGGCCACCCGTCGGTCGCTGGCCGTGCTGGCGGCCTGGCCCACGCGTGACGCGCCATCCTCCGCTTCGACGGGCTGCGGACCGAGCCCTGGTGGCGCGGGGCACCCGCAGCCTGCGACCGCCGGCCAGCGACTGGGCCGCAATATAGGCTCGGGCCGCCGATCGCGTCGAGAGCCGTCGCAGGCCAGCAGGATCCGCCGCCGCCGGGCTGGCTGGGCGCGGAGATCGACCCGTGGTGCACGGTGCCCCCGACGGTCGCCAGCCGCTGGCGGCTCGCGTGGAGGCGGCAGCCATCGGTCCCCC
>Ga0067045_1004469_pt1 | contig 14170 bp, 15 predicted proteins | sample TerdegcTABiofilm_FD_59184 | JGI IMG/M metagenome (GOLD analysis project Ga0067045, IMG submission 59184) | Combined Assembly of (Gp0054472, Gp0054536) Wastewater bioreactor microbial communities from Singapore -Terephthalate degrading...
GATCTAATTTTTTGAAATCTCCTTTTTGAATACCCTCTTTAATTATATTTAGGAAAGTTTCTTCATATCTCTTCTGCGCTTCGCGGATCTGCTTCTGACATTTTTCAGATAAGTGTTTGGTATCTTCAAACATAATGGCTACCACCGCCTGGTGTTCCATCGAATACCTGACATGAAATTCCATTGCCCGGCGTAGTTTTTCTGCAGGCGGGAGGTTTTCTTCTTGTATCTTTTTAAGCGACTCCATACCTTTTGACACCGGCCGTTCAACGATACGGTACAGTATTTCTTCTTTACTATTGATGTAATGGTAAAGGCTGCCGCGGTAAATCCCAACCGCTTCAGCAATATCCTGCATTGACGTACCGTGATAATTCTTTTTACGAAATAGCTTTATCGCCGTATCAATAATTTCAGCATGGCGTTCTTCAGATGTTAGGGTCATATAAATTAGTCCTCTCTGCAACAACCGTTTGGTACGCTAATATTATATTACCAACTTAGGGTAACATATGTCAATAACTATTTTTTATTTTTTTAAAAGGTTATGTATCGCGGAAGCAACGCCAGTAAAAGATGTCTGAATTGACAAAAGCGTCTATTTTGCATAAAATGATGCTCAGGTAAACGAAAGCGATGACCGGGCCGAGTAAATATTATTGTTTTAATTATTACCTAAACAGGGTGGCACCACGGTTCAATAACCCGTCCCTGGCAATGTTTATGTATTGGCCGGGGACGGGTTCGCTTTTGAAAGGGGGTTAATCATGCTGACAACGCGGCCACGCGGCACCAACGATATCATGCCCGGTGAGGTCGAAACATGGCAATACCTTGAAAGGCAGTTGCGCCACATTTGCGAGGAATACGGCTATGCGGAAATCAGGACGCCAATCTTTGAGCATACGGAGTTATTTTTGCGTGGTGTGGGCGATAGCACTGACATAGTGGAAAAGGAGATGTATACTTTCACCGACCGGGGAGACCGCAGTATCACTCTAAGGCCGGAAGGCACCGCATCCGCCGTCAGGGCTTACCTGGAAGGCAAGCTATATGCCGGTCCGCAGCCTGTCAAGTTATATTATACCGGGCCGATGTTTCGTTATGACCGACCTCAGGCAGGCCGTTACCGCCAGTTTCACCAATTCGGGGTTGAAGTCTTCGGTTCGGACGATCCGGCGGTTGACGCCGAAGTAATCGCAATGGGCATGGATTTTTACAGCCGGCTGGGTCTCAAAAATCTTGAGCTACATATCAACAGCGTCGGCTGCCCGGACTGCCGCCCGGTTCTACGCCGGAAATTGCAGGATTATTTCCGCCCCAGGCTTGAAGCCCTTTGCCCGAACTGCCGGGAGAGATATGAAAAAAACCCGCTACGCATCCTGGATTGTAAAGAAAGCCGTTGCAACGAACCCGGTTCAGACGCTCCAACAACTGTCGACTGCCTGTGTGATAACTGTCTGAACCACTTTGAATCAGTAAAAAAACATCTTGATTTACTTAACCTGCATTACCTTGTAGACCGCCGGTTGGTCCGCGGTCTGGACTACTACACCCACACAGCCTTTGAGATAATGGTGCCGGATATCGGCGCCCAGAGTTCCATCGGCGGCGGCGGGCGGTATAACGGGCTGGTGGAAACCTGTGGCGGACCTCCCACTCCGGGCATCGGCTATGCCCTTGGTATGGAACGGATCATTCTGGCCATGAAAAACCAGGGTTGCGTCATGCCAGGGTCACACGGGTTAAACGTATTCGTGGTCACAGCAGGAAAAGCGGCAGCCATTGCGGCTTTCCGCCTCCTTTTTAAAATTCGCGGCGCCGGTATCTCCGCCGACAAGGATTACCTGAACCGCAGTCTTAAGGCACAAATGAAATACGCCGGAAAGACCAGGGCCAGGTTCGTTGTCATCATCGGTGAAGAGGAATTGAAACGGGATACTGCCGTAGTCAGGGATATGGGCGCGCAAGAGCAGACAACCGTAGCTATGGGGGAAGTAATCGGATATCTGCTGGATAAGATGCAACATACACTGCGTCTTCCTTGACACTTCAGATACCGGCGTGACAATATCAGAACACATCTCACATATATTAGGGGGATTTAAAAATATGATTGATTTCATGAATGAATTGAAGCGTAGTCATTATTGCGGCGTCTTGCGGCCTGAACAGGCCGGTCAGCAGGTGGTTTTGATGGGCTGGGTACAGCGCAGGCGCGACCACGGCGGCTTGATTTTTGTCGATCTCAGAGACCGGTCGGGTCTGGTGCAGGTGGTGTTTAGCCCGGAACTGAACAAAGAAGCTTTTAATAAAGCCGGGAGCGTGCGCAACGAATATGTGTTGGCAGTAACCGGAATGGTGCGTGTGCGTCCCGAAGGTACGGCCAACCCAAATCTGGCAACAGGGCAAGTGGAAGTGCTTGCCAATGAATTGCGTATTTTAAACCAGGCCAAAACACCGCCTTTCTACATTGAAAACGGCATTGATGTAGATGAAAATGTACGGCTGCGCTACCGTTATCTCGACCTGCGCCGGCCGGAAATGCAAGAGGCGTTGATCCTGCGCCACCGTGTCGCCAAATCGGTCCGCGACTTTCTTGACGAAAATGGTTTTCTGGAAGTGGAGACCCCGATGCTGTCCAGGAGCACCCCGGAAGGAGCCAGGGATTACCTTGTGCCAAGCCGGGTCAATCCTGGCAAGTTCTATGCCCTGCCCCAGTCGCCGCAGCTTTACAAACAGATTTTGATGGTATCCGGACTGGACAGATATTTCCAAATCGTCCGCTGTTTCCGGGACGAAGACCTCCGGGCAGACCGGCAGCCCGAATTTACCCAAATCGATATAGAAATGTCTTTTGTGGATGTGGACGACATTCTGAGCCTGATGGAAGAGATGGTGGCACGGTTATGCCGTGATACAATCGGTCTGGATATACCCCGCCCGTTCCCCAGGCTTTCCTACCAAGAAGCGATGGAACGCTTTGGTTCGGATAAACCGGACACCCGCTTCGGGCTTGAGTTGAAAGATATTTCCGATATCGCAGCGGGGTGCGGGTTCAAGGTTTTTTCATCGGTAGTGGACGGCGGCGGACAGGTCAAGGGAATTAACGCAACCGGATGCGGCTCCTTCAGCCGGAAGGAGATAGACGACCTCACCGCTTACGCGGCAATCTACAAAGCTAAGGGGTTAGCCTACTTTATCGTTACCGAAGACGGGGTTAAGTCAACCATTGCCAAATTCTTCAATAAACAGGAACTTGGCGCCATCATCAGCCGGCTGGAAGCCAAACCCGGGGACCTCTTGCTTTTTGTGGCAGACAAGCCGCAGGTCGTTGCTGACTCATTGGGAGCGCTGCGGCTGCATTTGGGCGAGCGTCTTGGCTTGATCCCTGAAAATACTTATAACTTCCTGTGGGTGGTGGACTTTCCCCTGTTGGACTACGACCAGGAAGAAGGCCGTTATGTGGCAATGCACCATCCCTTCACCTCGCCAAGGGAAAATGATATTCCTTTACTGGAAACCGACCCCGGCAAGGCGCACGCCAAAGCGTACGATATCGTTCTAAACGGCGTTGAGGTAGGCGGCGGCAGTATCCGGATTCACCGCAGGGATATTCAAGAAAAAATGTTTGCGGCCATTGGTATTAGTGAAAGTGAAGCAATTGAAAAATTTGGGTTCATGCTGGAAGCTTTCGAATTCGGCACCCCGCCGCACGGGGGCATTGCTTTTGGATTGGACCGGTTAATCATGCTTTTGGCCAAGAAAAATACTATCCGGGACGTCATTGCTTTTCCCAAAACACAAAGCGCAACTGATTTGATGAACTCGGCGCCGGGCACTGTTTCGCCAGCGCAACTCAAAGAGCTGAGTATTAAACTTGATTTAAAAAGCAATATAAAGAGAACATTACCCGGGAAAGGGTAATCTAGTAAAAAGATGTTTATAACTGGCCCTTGTAAATGGATCACTGATATGCTAACATAAATGTGTAAAAATAATACCCTGCTGTGTGCGTGACCAACCTTGAAGTTTTGAGCCAACACCATAAAAAAGGGAGTCCGGCCTCTGGATGTGGCTTGCATGCCTCCCAGTTGAGGAAACGAAAATCATTCAGGAGGACACCCACCTGTGAGAACAGGTTCGAACTTTGGGGGTTCACGGCACAAGTGGGGTTTTTATTAGCCGAGCGGTGACACGGTTTTCGGTTCGCGGTTGTCATACACCTGACTGAAAACCTTTTGATTTACGGGAAGCGTATCTTCTGCCCCATCAGGTCTGATCATTGCCGGTATAGTGGTGAGAGGTTTGTTTGAGGGAACCACCGTTGGAAGTTGTCGAGTGATGTCATAGAAAGATAAATGTTAGTAATTGACAAGGCATTTTATAAGACATTATAATTAACAACATATAGAGGTTATAAGTAATTGAAATTATAATTATTGTTCTTTTTCTAATTATTAAATTTATCCTTATAGGTAACAGTCTAGAAAAATTGTATTAATTAATGTGAAAGGGGAGAGTTAATTGGCCAGCGAGAGAGTCCTTGCTTTAGAGGATACCAATTTTAATAAGGTAGTTAATGAGGCTAATGTTCCGGTACTGGTGGACTTTTGGGCAGCTTGGTGCGGTCCCTGTAAAATGATTGCCCCGGTAGTGGAGGAAATCGCGGAAGAATTTGAAGGAAAAGTCAAAGCGGGTAAACTAAATGTTGACGAAAACCAAAATATCCCGGCCAGCTTAAAAATAAACAGCATCCCAACTTTGATTATCTTTAAGGACGGCAAGGAGTTAGAGCGTTCCGTCGGCTACAAGACTAAAGATGAAATCCGACGCTGGTTAACTAAATATTTATAATAAAATAAAGCTATCATATGCTGTCATACTTAATGCACCGGCATACTTATTGTAAGATCCAAGATTTGGTGGACGGACATGGGAGTCCGTCCATGTGTATTTAAAGAGGGAGCGTCTGATGAACCTTTTCGAACAAGCCATGGAAAAAAATATGCTTGTGGCAGCCCCATTGGCTACACGGATGAGGCCCAATTCCCTGGCGGAATTTGAAGAGCAGACTTCCGTTGTGGGAAACGGGACTTTGTTAAGGCGTTCAATTGAGTCAGACAGGCTAATGTCGGCAATATTTTACGGCCCGCCGGGTACAGGTAAAACCACCCTGGCTTTGATTATTGCCGGAATTACAAAAGCACAGTTCATAACAATCAACGCGGTAATGGCTGGTGTAGCCGACATCAGACGGGTAGTTAACGAGGCAAAAGAAAGACGTTCCCTATATCACGAAAAAACTGTACTTTTCATAGATGAGATTCATCGCTTCAATAAAGCCCAACAAGACGCCCTGCTCCCATTTGTGGAAAACGGCTTGATCACCTTGATTGGTTCAACGGCAGAAAACCCTATGTTTGCTATAAATCGCCCTCTCCTATCCCGCTCTCAACTCTACCGTTTCGAGCCTCTCTCCAAGGAAGCAATACGCCGCCTCCTTTTACGGGCCTTACAAGATACAGAAAGGGGACTGGGCGGGTACCAGGTTGACGTTCGGCCGGAAGCGCTGAATCACCTGGCTGAGGTGGCCAACGGCGATGCCAGGGCTGGGTTGAATGCTCTTGAATTAGCCGTCCTTACCACACCTCCGGGAGCCGACGGGGTCCGGCAAATCACCCTGGCAGTGGCAGAGGAAGCAATTCAAAAAAAGGTACTAAAATACGACCGGACTGATGAACATTACGATGTTATTTCAGCATTTATCAAGAGTATGAGGGGGTCTGATCCGCAGGCTACGCTCTACTGGCTGGCAAGAATGCTGTACGCGGGTGAAGATCCCGGGTTCATCAGCCGCCGGATAATGATCCACGCTGCGGAAGACGTAGGCCTGGCAGACCCCCAGGCTCTGGGTCGTGGCAACCTCCGCAGCTCTCGCCGTAGAGCGGATCGGTATGCCGGAAGCAAGAATCGTCCTGGCCGAGGCCGCTCTTTATATTGCCACTGCCCCTAAAAGTAATTCCGTTATTGCGGGAATTAACGCGGTGCTTTCAGAAGTAGAAAACAAAAGGGCTGAACCAGTCCCGCCTCATTTAAGGGGAACCGGCTACAAAGGCGCAGCCGAGTTGGGCCATGGCAGGGGTTACAAGTACCCTCATGAATATCCCGGTAATTATGTTAAACAAAGCTACTTGCCGGGCAATATAGAAGGTAAAGAATTCTATAAGCCCTCTGAAAACGGTTTAGAAGCGCAAATAAAAAAACAGATGGATAAACGGAATAATTGATAGTTTTTTTCTTGACTTATAAATATGGAATGACATATGCTAGAAAAGATTACTATACCAGTAAAAGCAGGTGTTCTTTTTTGGAAGTCTATGCTCTAGTCGGTCCCAGCGGCACGGGCAAAAGCCACCGTGCCGCCATTGTAGCCAACCGGTTGGGGGCGCAAGCCATCATTGACGATGGCCTGCTTATTCAAGGTAACCGCATAATCGCAGGTTCATCGGCCAAACGTCAGCCTACCAGAATAGGCGCGATAAAAGCGGCTCTCTTCATGGATAATCAATATGCGCAGGAAATAAAAGAAGCAATTTCTCAGGTCACTCCTGAAAAAATGTTGATTTTAGGTACATCNGTCGGTATGGTTCAGCGAATTGCCAAACGCCTTGAATTACCACCACCGTCAAGCATAATGAAAATCGAAGAAATTGCCAGTGAAAAAGAAATTAGAAAAGCCAAGTTTCACCGGACCCGGTTCAGCAGACATGTTATCCCTGCTCCTATTATGGAGGTTAAAAAAAGTTTTCCAGGTATCCTGGTGGACCCACTCCATATTTTTTTAAGAAAAAAAGAAACACCCGGAAAAAAGGACTGGCTTGAGCAATCCGTAATACGGCCTACATACACATTTAACGGAAAGTTAACCATAGCCGACAGCGCAATCAGCGCGATAGTCAGCCAGGCATCCCGTTTAGTCGAGGGTGTTACAAGCGCCGGAAGGATTACCGTGAATGTAGAGCAAGAAGGAGTTATAAAAATCGATATTTCACCNACAATTTCTTTTGGCTGCCCCTTGCATAAGGTTGCAGGCAAACTACAGCGCCAAATTAAAGAAGTAGTGGAGAATATGACCGGTCTTCAGGTTAAAGAGGTAAATGTCAAAGTAAAAAGTTTAAGCTTTAATTAGCTGACGCAAATACATGATTGCCGATCCGGGTCATCACCGGCAGAGTACGAATCCATTGGTCCCTGCTGATATCCGGGTTGTAAAAGAATAACGCTCCACCCGTAGGATCTGTTCCCTGAAGCGCCTGTACGGCCGCTTGAACAGCCTTTTCATTGGGCTCAAGGTTGATGGAACCATCACCTACCGGTGAAAATTGGTATACCCGGCTACTCTTTTGATAAATAACCTCCCGGATCGTTTTCGGAAAGTATGGGCTCGATACTCTGTTCAAAATTACGGCGCCAACGGCAACCTGCCCTTCAAAACTTTCTCCTCTCGCTTCAGCGTGAATTAACCTCGCCAGAAGCATTAAATCCTCCCTGGGAATATCACCCCGGGATAATGAACCCTCATCCGGCTGTTTTTCAGGCAATATTAAAACTTGCCCGGGTATGATTAAACTGCCGGCTAGATTGTTGACCTTCATCAATTCACGGACTGTCACTTGGTGATCTCTGGCAATATCATATAGAGTATCACCCTTCAGGACGGTATAACTCAAAGTGGAATCGGTATGGTCCGCAAATAGAGCATCTGTGTCCTGGAAACACTCGCCGCTCGGCATAGCAATATTCAAAACCGCTATTGTCGCCAACGTTAATAACGTTACTTTTGAAAGATTTACGGCAAGCTTTGGAACAAATTTACTCATTTTCTCCTCCTTTCCCGAATCCAAAAAATATTTTGCGCATATATCAGGTTTGTATACATTCTTTTTTATCCGCAAAAGTTATTTACTCTATCTGAAATTATTACCATATTTAATAAAAAAATACCTCCCTCATTTGGAACGGTACTCCTGTTTAATGCATATTAGCTTTTACTGACACACCTTCAAATTTAACCGGCCATTATGTTTTGTGACAACGGTCACAGAAAATATGTAAAAAATCTATAAAATTTTATATAAGGCTACTCAGGAGTCAGGAGTCAGAATGAGAGAATGGTTTATCGTCTCGAAATATTCTGCCCTGAAAATAAATTTTTACCATTTTCATCCATCTGATGGTGAAGCGAAGCTTCATGGGCGTCTGAATTCTGAATACCTGAATAGTAACAAAAAAGACTTAAGTTGGCAGGTGGGACAACGATGAACACAGCAAAAGAACAACGCCTGGAGGAAAAAACAGCGTCAATTTTAAAAAACAGAGAAGAACACCGTGTATTTACTGAAACATTAGAGCAGTGTTTGGAAAACATTAAAGAAAATGTTCTCGGGGAAAGTGAGAAAAAAGTTGAAAATAGTATTGATCCCAAAGATATGTTGTATTATGTAAAAACTGCCTGCCCGCTTTGCGGGAAGAAATTTGAATCGCCAAAGGTTAGGTCCAAGTATCTGCACATTAAACAAGTTGATAAAGATTACTGCAAATATTATGAATCCATCAATCCACTTTACTATGAAGTGATGGTCTGTCCCCAGTGTAGCTTTGCTTATAATGAGGAAATCCAAAAAAGTATACACATGAGTGATAAGCAGCGTCAAGAGATAAAGTCGCGCTTACAAACGGTCCTGCAGGATCGCTCACTAAAAGATTATAGCGGCGTCCGCAATTTGGATCAAGCTATTGAAACTTTTCTGCTGGCCTTGTTTGCGCTGGAAGGCAGGCACGCTCAAAGCTCAAAAAAAGGAATGCTATACTTAAAAATTGCCTGGCTGTACCGCTATAAGAACGATGAAACTAAAGAATTAAAGTATATTGAGAAGGCCCTTTCATCCCTTACGTCGGCTTATGAAAAAGAGATTTTCACTGATCCGCAAACAGAAATAAATACCACGTATTTAATTGGCGCCTTATATTTCAAGACAGGCAATTATCAGGAAGCAGCCAGGTGGCTGGACCGGGTCTTACGGCGTCAGGGCAAGCCGGCTCTCCCCGCAGTGGTGAAACAAGCCAGGGAACTATGGGTTGAATTGCGGCAAGAGTTGCGAAAAAAATAATGTTTAGCGAAAATAAACCCGCCTGTCTGGAAAAGGGCGGGTTTATCAATCTTTTTCTTTTCGTTGAACAGCACGGATATCTATATCTACCAGCAAGCGGTAGGGTTTGCACATCTCCAGCAGACGGGAGGTAGTTCTTTCCCCCAGGTATTCTTCCAGATCCTCCGGTGTGATGTTGGTTGTTACAATGATTGGCAGGGAGTGGTTCAGCCGGTAATTGATGATAGAATAAATCTTGTTCCGGGACCACTCTGTATAGTTGTGAGCGCCCAGGTCATCTAAAATGAGCAAGGGGACCTGACGGGCAGTGTCTACAAGATCAAATTCCGTGTAGTCGCTGGAATAGCGCGCAACATCATATGTCGACCTGATCTGATCCAACAGATCAGGCACTACAACAAAGAGGGCAACCTTCCCCTTTTTTAGTAAAGCATTGGCAATGCTACAGGCCAGAAAGGTTTTACCGCTCCCCACATGACCGGCAAACAGTAAACCATCCGTATGGGGATCTTGCAAGAATTTTGCTATAAACTTTTTAGAGGCCTGAAATGCCAGCTGCGCAAGCTCATAATAAGAAACACCCTTATCCATATCCAGGCAGTTTCTGGCGTAATACTTAAAATTAAAGTTGGACAATGAACAGTTCAAAAGTTTTTGGGGTAAACGGGAATTTTTAAAAAGCCTTGCTATAGCTTTTTGCCTGCTGCAACTGCAGGGCACTGCCACTTCTCCTTGAAGGATAATCCCGCGGTCCCCGCACAGATCACAGGCCGTGCCCAATGTTTCCTACCTCTTCTCTNAAATTATACTTATATGTATAACGTTTTAATAAAAGCTTTTTTCCGGGAATTACTTTTGTTGCCCGTAATCAAGTCACCAGTTNCCCTTTCGCCCCCCCGGGCGGTACGGTTTGAACGGCGGCTCTGAAATTCGCGGTCATACTCTGCTATTGCTTCCAGCGTTTTAAGGTTGTTCTTTTTCCAGCCCATCAGGATGCTGTTTATATATTTAAAGTTATGCTTACCTCTTAATACAGCTTGTTTCAACGCTTCAACAACCAGTCTGGCATCTCCTTCTGCGGCCCATTGCTCAATTTGCTCTATTTCCAATGGTGACAATGCCCGGCCGAACTCATTTTCAAATACCTGGATTAAGCCGGCCACATTATCATCAAACTTTTTATTGTCAAAATCACGGCCGTTGGCCATAATCCTCAAAAGTCTTTCGGACTCCTCGATTTCCTTTGCCCGAATCCCAGCCCATATATCCGAAATCTTTAAAAAAAGCGGTTCAAAGTCATATCCTTCAAAAATTACTTNCCGGTTGCTGTCAAAATATTCGCTGACAGTGATAATCTCTTTTTACCATTAAACCTGTCCAGTTTCCTTTTTGATCCGGGAAGGATCTGCCTCCATGTAGTCGGCCAGCATTTCGGGGCTTGGGTATAACTCCTTCTCCTCGATGTAAAGTCTGATCATTTGAATTAACAACATCATTTGAAAGTCGGAAATACCGATTTTTTTATAAATTTTTAATAGTATATTAGGGATAGCCGTTGAACCTTCAAGCACCAGTTCCGATCCAAAGGCGGCTGTAATATTGACCTTTTGGTCGCATTTGATGATTTTTTCCTTATGCCGTTCAACCATAAGACCATAAAACCTCCCTTGGTTTGTCCTTGTATTTATTTTATGGTAAGGCTGGATATTTGTCCACCCTTTTCATCTTACCATCGAACGGCATCCTCCGGTTGCTTTATAAATAGTTGGCCCGCACGGCGTGCGGGCCAACCGACATGTTAACACTAATAACTATTTTGGAAGCGATTAGTTTTAATATACCTTGGGAACTATAAAAACAATAAAAAATGACGGGGTATCGGAGTGAGCGGGGTAACGCCGTGCCAATCCCGGGTTCACTTAATAATTATTATTTAGATAAAGGGAGGCCCAAATATGTCTTTAAAGGTTGGTATCAATGGTTTCGGGCGCATCGGCCGCACTGTTTTCCGGGCCGCAATGGAAAGGTCAGATATTGACATTGTGGCCGTAAATGACTTAACCAACGCATGTACTCTGGCACACCTCCTGCAGTATGACTCGGTACATGGTTTCCTTGACGCCGATATTTATGCAAACGAAGAAAGAGAATTCAGGGTTAACGGCAAAGAGATCAAAGACTTCGCCATTCCGGAACCTGGCGCTATCCCCTGGAGCGATTACGGTGTAGACATAGTGATTGAATCCAGCGGCCGGTTTACCGACCGTGAGAATGCTTCAAAACACTTTAATGGCGGCGCAAAAAAGGTTATTATCAGCGCCCCTAGCCAAAAATGAAGACATTACCGTCGTAATGGGGGTAAATGAAGACAAATATGATCCGGCCAGGCATCAGGTTATCTCCAACGCTTCTTGCACTACAAACTGCCTTGCGCCCATTGTCAAAATCATCCACAGCAAGCTAGGTATTGTGCGCGGTCAAATGACTACTATCCATTCCTACACTAATGATCAAAAGATTTTAGACTTGCCGCATAAGGATCTTCGCCGGGCAAGGGCCGCGGCCATGTCCATAATCCCCACAACTACCGGAGCGGCTAAAGCGGTGGCACTGGTTATACCGGAACTAAAAGGCAAGCTCAACGGTCTTTCCTTGCGCGTGCCGACTCCCAACGTTTCTGTAGTAGTCTTTGCGGCNGAAATAGCCAGGCCATCCACCGTGGAAGAAATTAATGAAACGCTAAAATCTGCGGCGGAAGGTAAACTTAAAGGGATTATTGCCTACAGCGAACTTCCTCTCGTTTCACGGGATTATAATGGAAACCCTCACTCAGCCATAATAGATGCTCTTTCTACAATGGTCATTGACGGCAGCATGATCAGCGTAGTAGCCTGGTACGATAATGAATGGGGCTATTCCAACCGGGTTCTTGACCTTGTCTCTTACATAGAAAAAAGGGGCATATAAGCAATATGAGTATAAAGTAATAAGGCCTCCAATATGGAAGCCTTAGTCATTTTGCTTTTATTCGTTAAATAAAGCAACAGAAGCAACCGAAAATCAGCAAGATAAAGATCAGGAATACAAAGATGCCGATGCCGCCCAAACCTTCAGCTTTACCTTCCATACTGCTACCTCCTTATTTTTTTTATTAATATACGTAGTTCCTGATCAATCGGTGCTTGTCCCGGTTTTCGTTTTCGCTTCCATGTAAAAAGGAGCTTCGCNCTCCTTTTACACTTTATTTATATTCAAGATGTATTTAAACGATTTTGGGCCGGGGGGTACAGCCCGGAGCGCCGGACAATCTCCGGTATGATTTCCGGCCAGGCGATGGCAATGATATGAAACCCGGATACACCTTTAATCTTATCCTTAATATATTTAATTTGTTCAACACAGATATTAACGCCCTCTTCTTGCGGGTTTTCCGCATTTTTCAGGCGCTGGACAATTTCCTCGGGCACAATCATGCCCGGCACACCGGTTTGCAGGAACCTGGCCGCCCGCCAAGTCTTTAGAGGAGTAACTCCGGCTAGAATATAAGCTCTTTCGTGCAACCCGCGTGCCACGCACATTTCCATAAACCGGGCGAAACGTTCCAAATCATAAATGGATTGCGTCTGAATGAACTCAGCCCCGGCGTTAATCTTCTTTTCCAGCCGGTCAACCCGGTATTCAAACGGGTCGGCGAACGGGTTGGCTACCGCGCCCACGAAGAACTTTGGTTCCCGGCCTTTGAACGCCTCCCCGGAAAAAAACAATCTTTCATCCTTCATCCGTCTGACCAGTCTGATCAACTGGATCGAGTCGACATCGAAGACATTCTTGGCCGTGGGATGGTTGCCGAACACCTGGTGGTCGCCGGAAAGGACATAACAAATTGCGCATACCAAGGCTATAGGCCCCCACGCAGATCACTCTGGATGGCAATCCGGTTACGGTCCCGGCAGGTCATTTGTATAACCGGTTCAATGCCCTCCCGGAGTATATGGATTCCGGCGCCGATGCTCGACATCCGCACCACGGCAGTCTGGCAGTCGGTGATATTGGCCGCGTCCACAAAGTCCCCCAGCAGGCGGGTCTGCTGAATAATCATTTCAGCAGACGCGTGCTTTGGCGGGCTAATCTCGGCAGTTACCGCAAGCCGGCCGCTTTTGAGAATCTGTTCTAGTTTGCTGTTTCCGGATTCGATCCGTTCATCACATCCTCGATGACCATTTTGCGCGGCCCGCCGTCCCGGGACCTGGACCAGTCCTTTGGCGGTACAATCTCTTTGAGCGTGTCCAGGCGTCCGAGAATTTTTAATCTGTCGTAGATTAATTGCCAGGCGCAATCAATCTCCCTGTTGATCTCACACTTACCGTCCTGAGAACCGCCGCAGGGACCGTTCAGGATGCTTTTGGCGCACCGGATGACCGGGCATATGCCGCCGGTCAGGCTCAGGATACAGTCACCGCACAGGCCGCAGTATTCCTCCCAGACACCATGCCTTTTAGCACCGCCGGCAANCCTGGTATTTAGAGCGGGAACCACATATTTATCTTGATAGCGCCCGGCCAGGTACTGGGGACCGATCCCGCAGGCCAGAGATATTATGGCGTCCACATCCCTGACAACACTTTCCAGGGCGTCGATATATTCCGGCTCGCACTGGCGGGTGGCCACGCAAGTGATAGTTTCCAGCGGTTTGCCTTCCAAACGGCGCTTTATCCTGAGCGCGCCTGCCAGGATCTCTGTTTCCTTCTCTCCCCCGGACAGGCAAACGGTAACACACCCGGCACAGCCAACGAGCAACACTTTGTTACAGTTTTCGATATAACCCGCGATCTCGGCAATTGGTTTTTGTTCAGCGACGATCATGTTTGAGGAACCCTCTTTTTAATGTGTAGAAGTATATTCAACGTATATATTCAGTGAAACCGGTATTAAGTCATGGCGTTATCACCGCTTACTCCAATGCTCCGCGCCGACAGCACTACGGCTCGCTTCGGACC
>Ga0067045_1030767_pt1 | contig 14162 bp, 8 predicted proteins | sample TerdegcTABiofilm_FD_59184 | JGI IMG/M metagenome (GOLD analysis project Ga0067045, IMG submission 59184) | Combined Assembly of (Gp0054472, Gp0054536) Wastewater bioreactor microbial communities from Singapore -Terephthalate degrading...
CATCATTGTAGTAGCTAAAACCTAAAACCCTGTCCGAATACAATATCCCGGACAGGGTTTATGAGCAATACTGATGGCCATAGAATGTGATCAATTTGCGGTCAAATAGTGCGAGTAGCGACACTTAATATCGAAAATAAGGCAGCATTCATCAATGTGCTGCCTCGCATAATCGGTCAGTTCCGCATAGCCGCTTTCGTTTTGGCGGATATACTTGGTGTCATTAATGCAAAAGTGGGCGTCAACATAGACATATTTGCCTGAGTCAATTAATTGGCGAAAGTCTGGGTTTAGAGCATATTCAACAAGGGCATCCTGCATCCCGATGGTAAAAGTCTGGTTGTTTTTCAGCGCAGACCGCTCAAAAGCATAATTGGAGATATAATGGTCATCAACGTAAGTGAAAACGCCGATAGCCTCTGTGTAACCCAGATCAATCATGCGGATTTTGGCGGCCTGCTTTGAGACCTCAAAGAAATCGGATAATTCGAAAACCACAGATTCCATGATATCCGCCATGTTTTCGGTCTGCAATACACGCTTATTTTTCTCTATGAGTTCTTCTATCTTCTGCCGCGCCTGCCTTATAGGCATCAGTATTCTTGGCGCTAATGCGTTGGCCTGCCACTCCATCCAGTCCAGGGGTGTCCGGTTCCTTTCCGGCCTTATGCCTTCTTGAACCTGGCAGCTGATAGACCGTGCTTCTTTGTTATACAGCTTTTCCAGCTCAAAAAACTTTTTGTGCTTATCCCAATGGACACACTCATGAATGATTGTATTATTGACGGACCCCACATTGCGCATAAAGTACACGTTCGGGTCCACCAAGATTGTCCCTCTTTTTACGGTTAAAGGCTTGTATGCTCTGGCGTCATCGTCATAATATTGTATTTCGCAGTCTGAAAAGTAAACTTGCCCGAAAACAGAACAAGTTTTCGTAATATGTACTCCCTGAACGTCAAGTCCCATTCGCCTTGCGACTTCGCGAGCAGGGACAGGCTTTGGCTCTGTTAACGCTTCCGGATAATATTTCGCCAGAAATTCCTCCGCGACATTATCAAGGTGTTCCTTATAAATAATGGGGACTAAATACTCGGACAGGTTATTCTGTTTACTCTTCCTGTTTTTGCTATATAATTGTATGTCGGATATACGAAAATTATGGAGTCCATCGTCCAGTTCCGCGGAACAGGAAATCCGAAACCACTGCTGTATACCATCGGTTTCACGGTTTCTCCTAACCGTTTCAGCTATTTCAACCTCTGCGGATACCACCACATCAAAGAGAATTTTGTTTTCTTCGGATTCGGTAATATCTACAAATTGGACTTTAAAATCAGATAATGCGGCTTCATCCGGGCTTTGGACACGATACGTATTACTTTCCAGTCTGCTGGGGTTATCTTCAATAAATGCTGATAATGCGCTGAAGATATCGTCATAAAACATATCTTCAATTACTCCCTGAACGAATTAAGTTTTCCCATTGGCGCACCCCCAACAACAAAAGGTTAAAACTCCCCTTGTTGATCCGGAATGGTTAATTCATTTTTTGTAAGACAGCATCTTTGTGCGACTATAGTTTATTTATAAAACCTCATGAAAAAGCCGACTTAGTGAGTCGACTTTTTCCTATGGTGATTTATCCACGGGGTGGGAATTTATCATTCCCATAACTATTTTTTTGGCTTATTTGCCCATTTTTGTTGTGGATTACATGCTCTGTTCCATCCTTCTTGGCTTGCTCACGTCCAATTGCTAATGCTTCGGCTTTTGTTCCCGCTGAACTAATCGGAGTCTTAACACCCTCTCGCTTATTAGCCCAACCGCCATTTTCACCAGGTACGGTATGAATAGGTTTTTTAATGTTTGCCATCCTTGTTTCTCCTTATCTCTGACGGCAATTGATAATTCTATAAAACCTGCTATATTTTTTTGTAGGACAGGTTTATAAAATAGGAATCCGTCAGTATTCCTAAGCCGGAAAAAGCTGCAACTTTATCCGCTTTATCTTTTTAGTCTTTTCTAAAATCAATGTGTATGACCTGCCCCTTTGAACTTAATGTCCCTTCTTCAAGCTCGCAAATTTGTTCAAGATCCTTGGCTGGCCATTTAAAGATATCCAATAATTCAGCCGGGGTCTTAACTCCTTTATCCATAAACATAGTAATTGCAGTTTTAAGAAGTGCCGGTGTTTCGGGAACTAATTCATCATCGAGAGGTTCGTTCTTATTCCACCTTTTCATAGACATTTGTTTTCTTAAATAAAGTACTTGATTAGGAGTAAAAAGCTCCAACTCCTGACAACGGTATATCATTGCCGCTATTGATACTTTCCAACGTCGTTTTAAAGAGATGAAGTGTTCTAACGAAACTGACATCACTTCATTTGAAAAACTAGCCCTTGGCATTAAAAAAGCTGAAGCAAACATATTAGCCTCTTTTTCTACTCTGTCAAGAATAGCCTTTTCTTTTAATTCCTCCTCACTTATATAAGGATGCAGGAGAATATGGCCGAGTTCGTGTGCAAGATTAAAACGTGTTCTTACTGCCGACTTTTTATCCTTACCTAAAAATATAAACGGTCGCGCGCCACGCCTTTGGGAACATGCATCTGCTTCTCTTTTGCCTGTCTCCGCACCGGAAATAACAACACCTTTTTTTTCTAAAAGCAGGGCGACATTGCTTATTGGCCCCAAACCAAGACCCCAGTGTTTTCTTACAGCAACTGCTATTTCCTCTATATCATCTAGGTTCAAATTCTCTTTATCCAAATAAATTTCAATATCAGGTAAATCAACCGGGGGAAACTTTAAATAACGGTCAAACTCCATGAATACTTCTTCAGTCCATTTGGTTCTAATCCTAATCATGTCTCTTAAGTCAGCATCTGCAGATTTTAAACTTCTAAAATAAGTTGTGCCGCAGATTGCAGATGACTCTTTAATTTCTTTCGTGAAAAAAGATAACGGAAAATCCAACAAATCGGCCATTTTACTTAATACTGTGGCACTTGGGCTTATGTCTCCCATCTCATATCTTGATACTGCCTGCCTAGTTACACCTAGCTCTTTAGCCAATTGGGATATTGAAAAACCTCTTGACAGTCTGGCTTCCTTTATCCTTTCAGGCAAAGGGGCTTTTATTTCTCCGAAGGCACCTTTGCTTCTCATTTGATTAACACCCCTTGTTTTTCAATATGCTCCTTAAATTTAAGAACTAGGTCATCGCCCGCTATTACTTCCTCCGGAACATCAACTGCATGCGGCTCAGCAGTCAAGTCTATTATTTCAGCCCATTGTTTAACATCAGGGCATGGTAACCCTAAACTAATAAATTCCGGCATCCTGCTGTTTTGATTATTTCCACACCCATGCGTCAAGATAGCATAATACTTATCTTCATAAAAAGAATCTGGAAAAAAATCAGTTATTGAAAAAAGCGAGAGCTGATTGCTGAAACTTAAATTGCTTCGAAATTCTGCCTTACGTGGAACAGAATACTTAGATTGTACCTGGCTAATTGTCATTATGCATTTATCAGTAATAATCTCAATATGGTGGCAGTTTCTTCTACGATTCATAGCAACCTTATATCTTAAATCCAGCAAGCCATTATCGATGAGCCGTTTAAATTCAAACTCAACAGCAGCATTTCTTAAATATGGAAGGACATCCCTCCCTACCTTCCAGTTAAGAAAATCGTTCTGTTGAGCCAACTCATTTACAAGCGAATAAGCTCTTTTAACCGCAGGGACAAACTGCGCCCTCTCCTTAATGGGAAATTCTTTCTTTAAAAACTTAACACCATCTATGTACCGCATAAAAAACCCCCTTCTTGTTGACAAAATATCACTGAAACTATTTTACCAATATAGGTTCAATATGTCAACTACAAAGGAAATATTATTGCACTATGTAAACCGGTATTTATTACTTCTAACTTTAATGGATTTAACAAAAAATTACTTTCTAGAGCAAGTAATGACATATCGCTTGGTCGTTATCTACCTTCTAACAATAGGTGAGCATTCTTTACAACTACGATTTTTACACAAATTTTAACACCACCGTTTTTCCGCAATTCCAATTTTGGTCTCAACCAATCCGCAAGTACAACTTATTTAACTGAAAATTAATTAATCGAAAGTAGAAATAATATTTGCTTTCGTAAATTGAAATTTCACAAATTATATGTTATGATGGAAAAAATATGAAAACAGTGAGGTTAATCTCATGGCCGTTAGCTATAAAAAATTGTGGAAATTACTTATTGATAAAGATATGAAAAGAAAGGACCTGCGTGAAGCCGCCGGTATTAGCACCGCTTCCATGGCCAAATTAGGCAAAAATGAAAATGTAACAACGGATGTGCTTGTGAAAATATGCAAGGCTTTAAAATGTGATATTTCAGATATTATGGAGATCGTTAATGATGAGATGGAATAATGAGTTCCAGGCTTTCTAACATATTCTAAAATTATTTGCTCCGGAGGAGAAAAACGTGCGATGATTACCCCTTTCCATGCCAAATATTATGCCCATGAGCTTTTACATAAAAAATCATATAACAGTAATGAACGAATATCCTCATCTTTATTTGACGCCGCCCTGGCTATAAACCCCCATCAAATTGACGCGGCATTATTTGCCTTTAAATCCCCGCTTTCCAAAGGTGTTATTTTAGCCGACGAAGTCGGTCTGGGTAAAACGATTGAGGCCGGTTTGGTTATGTGTCAATTATGGGCAGAACGCAAACGCAAACAGCTGGTTATATGTCCTGCGGCCCTAAGAAAACAATGGAGCCTGGAATTGCTGGAGAAGTTTAATCTCCCTTCGGTCATATTGGAAAGCAAAACTTATAACGAATATAAAAAGCTGGGAGCAGAAAACCCGTTTGATCAACCGGCTATTGTGATTGTTTCCTATAATTACGCCAGTAAAATGAACCTCGACATTGCCGGTGTAAACTGGGATATTGTGGTCATTGACGAAGCCCATAAACTGCGCAATTCCTACCGGCCGAGCAACAAAATGGGGCAAAACATAAAACTGGCAACTGCAAGACGAAAGAAACTTTTGTTAACCGCGACGCCCTTGCAGAATAATCTGGTGGAGCTTTACGGCTTATCCACCATGATTGACGAGCATTTATTCGGCGATCTGAAATCTTTCCGGGACAATTACGTTAACAGTCCAGACTTTGATGATTTGAAAGAGCGGCTCTCCCACTTTTGCAAACGCACCTTGCGCAAGGATGTCGTGGAATATGTAAAATATACTGAGCGATTACCAATTGTAAAAGAATTCACCGCCACCGATGCTGAGCAGAAACTGTATGATATGGTTTCCGCCTTTTTGCAAAGGGAGAATACCTATGCCATACCTTACCGGCAGAAACAGCTTACCACCTTGATCATCCGCAAACTCCTGGCCTCATCCACCTGGGCCTTATTGCAAACCCTGGAGACCATTAGGGATCGGCTGGTCAGCATTCGTGACGGTGTGCTGGATGCTAACAGTGACTTAGAAAACCTTTTCGACGAGGATCAGTATGCTCTTATAGAAGAAATACTGGACGAAGCCGATGAGGATGACTCATCTCTATACAATAAACCGGATTTTGACATTAAGCAACTGAATGAAGAAATAGCCGAGTTAAACTCCTTTATTGAAATGGCCAGGAGTATTGATACCGATACCAAATCCAATACCCTGCTGGATGCGCTTACTACTGGATTTGAAAAGATGCGGTTAAAAGGCGCCAACCGCAAAGCTCTAATTTTTACCGAAAGCCGCCGTACCCAGGACTATTTAAAACGCTTTTTGGAAGCCAACGGTTATGCCGGCAGGATTGTTCTATTCAACGGCAGCAATTCCGGCGCTGAAACCACGCAGATCTACAAAGATTGGGTAGAAAAAAACAAATACACCGGGCGGATCAGCGGCTCTCCCACTGCCGATAAACGCAACGCGTTGATAGAATATTTCCGGGATGCCGCCGACATTATGATTGCCACTGAGTCCGCCGCCGAAGGCGTCAACCTGCAGTTCTGCTCCCTGGTAATCAACTATGACCTGCCCTGGAATCCCCAGCGCATCGAGCAGCGTATCGGCCGCTGCCACCGCTATGGCCAGAAAAACGATGTGGTGGTTATCAATTTCATTAATAAAAGGAATTACGCCGATGTCAGGGTGCATGAGCTTTTGGACGAAAAATTCAGCCTGTTCAAGGGAGTATTCGGTTCTTCCGATGAGGTCTTGGGAACAGTCGAGTCAGGCGTCGATTTTGAAAAGCGCATTTTGGAAATCTATCAAAAGTGCCGTACCCCGGAAGAAATTGAGCAGGAGTTTAATCAATTGCAAAGAGAATTAGAGGACAAAATCAATCGTTCCCTGCAAAAAGCGCGGGATACGCTCTTTGAAAACTTCGATGCCGATGTGCATGAACGGCTCAAATTAAGTGTAAATGAGTATCTTGACCGTTATACCAGATATTTTTGGGCCTTGACCGTGTTCGAACTGGGCCCCAAAGCAGTATTCGACGACGTCAGTCACACTTTTAACCTGCTGGATGAAGCGGCATCTTCCCCACCGGGCCAATACTGCCTGATAAAAAAGGGGACGGATGAAACGAGTGGAATACTTTATCGTATGTCCCATCCGCTGGGACAATATGTACTAAATCAGGCAATAAATGAAGCTGTATTTTCCGGTAAAGTGACTTTTGACATCTCCCGCCATACCGGTTACCGTATCAGCCAGGTGGAACAGTTAAAGGGACATAGAGGTTATCTCACCCTTTATAAATACATAGTCTCATCTTTTGACAGCGAAGAGTTTCTGCTCTTTGCTGGTTGCTTGCAAGACGGCAGCCCGATTACCGCCGAGCAGTGCCAGAAACTGTTTGAGTGCGGAGGTTCTGCCGATGCCGGGTGCCAGGTGCCGCCCGATATCGGAAATAAGTTAAAAGCGGAAATCGATATCTATGCCGGCGGAACGCTGGAAAAAGTCAACCAGCAGAATCTGCTCTATATCCGTGAGGAAGAAGAACGCCTGGACAAATGGACCCGGGACATGATCCTGGCCCTGGAAAAGGAACTGGAGAATGTGAAACTGCAAATCCGCGAAACTGAACGCCGACTGCGCCTGGCTACCACCACAGCGGAACACGCCGAGCTCAATGAAAAGCTGAGCGAACTGGGCCGCAAAAAGCGCAATATGCGGGCCAGGCTGGAAGATAACGAAGAAGAAATCGAAGCCAGGCGGCGGGCCTTGATTGATGATATCAAACGGCGCTCGCAGGCGGAGTGTGAGCTAATAGAATTATTCACCATCGAATGGGAGGTCATTTAAAATGGCAAGTTTAACTGAGAATCAGAAAAAGTTGATGGACAAGCTAGCCGAGATGTTCCAGTTTGACCAGGCTGACTTGGATTTCGGCATCTACCGGATCATGAACTACAAGCGCGATGAAATCAAACGCTTTTTGGAAAATGATTTAATGCCCCAGATTTCAGCCCAGCTTACGGTGCTTACCCAGAGCAGTAATAATGCCGAGCTGGAAAAGATTGAAAAGGACATAAAAAACGCCCAGGCCATGGATTTGGACGAGGACATCAAAGCCGGCATGATAAGCAAACTGCAGGAAAAGAAAGCGGCTTACATCGTTAATACCGATATTACCGCCATGGAAGCCGATATTTATTCTCATTTGACCGAATTCTTCTCCCGCTACTATGATGAAGGAGATTTTATCTCCCAGCGACGCTATAAAGACGGGGTGTACGCCATCCCTTATGAAGGCGAGGAAGTGAAGCTGCACTGGGCTAATTCTGACCAGTACTATGTGAAAACCAGCGAGTATTTTAAGGACTATACCTTTAAAACCCCCTATGGCCAGACGGTACATTTCAAGATCGTTGAGGCGGAAACGGAAAAAGACAACAACAAGGGCAAAAACCGCTTTTTCCAGCTCCACACTGAAACACCCTTTGCGCTGGAAAACGGCGAATTGATTATCTACTTTGAATATAAAGATGGGGAGAAGAAAAAGCAGGCTGACTATAATGCGATAGTAATCGCTGAATTTGGCAAAGTGGTCTCGCAGTATCCCGACTTTGCCGGCCTTTTGACGGTTAAAGACGGCAAAAGCCTGCTGGAAAGGCAGTTAAACCGCTATACCGCCCGCAACACTTTTGACTATTTCATCCATAAGGACCTGGGCAAATTCCTAAACCGGGAACTGGATTTCTATATCAAAAATGAAGTCATCTTCCTGGACGATATCGACGAGCAGGACGAACGGAAAACCAAAGAGTACCTGTTGAAAGCGAAAATAATCCGCAGTATCGGCAAAAAGATCATCGCCTTCCTGGCTCAGATCGAGGACTTCCAGAAGATGCTGTGGCTGAAAAAGAAGTTTGTGGTGGAGACCAACTACTGCATTACCCTGGACCGCGTGCCGAAAAAGCTCTACCCGCAGATAATCGCGAACAAGGCGCAGGTTGACGAATGGGTGCGGCTGTTTGCCATCGACGAGATAGAAGCGGGCAAAGATGCTGCTAAAGTGGGCTTCTCCGACCCGCTCACCATTGAATTTTTGGAGCAGAATCCATATTTGGTCCTGGATACCGCCTTCTTCTCCGCGGAATTCAAGGAGCAGCTTATCGACAGCATCGACAACCTGGATGACACCCTGGACGGGCTGTTGATACACAGCGAGAACTTCCAGGCGCTGAATCTGCTGCAGGAGAGGTATCGGGAGCAGGTTAAGTGTGTTTATATCGACCCGCCTTTTAATACCTCAGCCAGTGAAATCCTTTATAAAAATAGTTATAAACATTCCTCTTGGCTTAGTTTTATTGATAATCGTGTTAAGGCCGTAATTCAGTTGTTAAATAATGAATCAATTTTCTGTATAGCAGTTGATGATGCCGAATATACCTTTCTTTCTGCCTACCTATTAAGCTTATTCGGGGAGGACAGAAATTTAGCTAGTGTGACAGTACGTAACAACCCACATGGTAGGGCAATGGCTGCAGGATTTTCTAAGAATCATGAATACGCATTATTTTACGGGAAATCTAAGCATTCTAATATTGGGCGATTACCTAGAGACGAAAATAAACTAATTCGGTACCCTGAAAAAGATGAGGAGGGAATATTTGCCTGGATGAATTTTAGGACTACGGGTGCCAATTCCAGAAGGGTTGACAGGCCGAAACTTTTCTATCCAATATTTGTTTCAAATAATAGAGACATTCGTATTTCTGAAATGGAGTGGTCAGGAGATAACCAAGAATGGATTCCAACCGAACCGTTAAAAGAAAATGAAATGCTTGTTCTACCAATTGATTCAAACAAAACCGAGAGAGTATGGAATTTGGGTTGGGAAAGGGCCCGTCAAGAAGCAAATACTAATCTTGTTGCTAAGTCTGTTAAAGGACAATGGGAAATATATAGAAAATATCGTCCTAACCAAGAAGGAGCTTTACCTGGGACATGGTGGGATCATGCAAAGTATTCTGCAACTGAAAGTGGAACACGAGTTGTAAAAGATCTTCTAGGAGAACGAGAAGTATTCTCGTATCCAAAAAGTGTGTACTTAGTTGAAGATTGTATTAGAGTAGCAAACTGTACCGGAAATTCTATTGTCCTCGACTACTTCGCCGGTTCCGGTACTACCGCCCATGCGGTCATCAATCTCAACCGCGAGGACGATGGCGGCCGCAAATACATACTGGTTGAGATGGGTGAGTACTTCGACACCGTTACCAAGCCCCGCATTCAAAAGGTAATTTATTCCGCAGACTGGAAGGACGGCAAGCCGGTTTCACGCAAAGGCTCCAGCCATGCCTTCAAATACCTGCGCCTGGAAAGCTACGAGGACACGCTAAATAATATAAAATACGATGAGGACGGCCTTTACTCGCTCTTTGACAGTACCGCTGTCAAAGAGCAGTACATGCTTCATTACCTCCTGCCCAATGAAACCAGGGGCAGCTTGAGCCTGCTCAACATTGACAGGCTTGAGCATCCCTTTGACTACGCCATGAACATCACCCGCCGGCAAGAAAGCAAAGTGACCACTATCGACCTGGTGGAGACCTTTAACTACCTGATCGGCTTAAAGGTGGAGCGCAGCTATGCCCGGCAGAGCTTTGACACAGAATTCACCACCGGTGAATATGGGGCGGTTACTGCCAGACTGAAAAGCGGCACCACCTACCGCTTCAAAATGGTGGAAGGCACCACCAACAGCGGCGACCGGACCCTGGTCATCTGGCGCGATCTGACCGGGGATAAGATCAAGGATAATGCCGTCCTGGACGCTTTCTTCGAGCGCAAAAAAATCAGCACCACCGATTTTGAGTATAAGAAAATCTATGTCAACGGCGACAACAACCTGCCCAACTTGCGGGCTGATGAGGAAAGCTGGAAGGTTATCCTCATCGAAGAGGAAATGAGAAAGCGTATGTTCGGCACGGAAAACATATAGGGGGGAAGCTAAAATGGCCAAGAAAAAAACTAAAACTGCTGCTCCCCCGCTGGAGTTTTATAAAAAGCTGGTTTTAAACCAATACCTCTTGAGGCAGTTTGGCGTGGAAAAATTCGATGAGCTTTCCCGGCAGATGAAGTCGCCCCAATATGAGACCATCGACAGCGAAGGCGTGAGCGGTTTTTACAAGCGGCTTATCTCCGAGTTTCAGGATACCCTGAAGATTTCCGCAGAACGGCTTGCCCAGTATGATCTGAATATTATCAGCCATACCCGCAAGATTAACGAAAAACGCGATGAGAAGATTACTTTAAAGTATTTTCAGTACCTTTCCCTGCTCTTTACCGAATACTACCTGGACGAATATTTCAACAACCGCCGGGGCCTGCTGGACGCTTTAAACGCTTATGTCGCAGACTTTAACAGCCGTCAGGAACCGGTTAACCGGATAGAACCTTATAAAGAAAGCGACCTTAATAAAATAGCGTTCTGGAACGCCACCGGCAGCGGCAAGACCCTGCTTATGCACATCAACTACCACCAGTTCCGTCATTATGCCCGGGGTAGCAGGCGCAGCGAGGACGGCTCATTTATCCTGCTTACCCCGAAAGAGGGTTTGTCCCTGCAGCATATCGATGATTTTAAAGCCTCCGGCATCCCGGCAGACATCTATCAAAAGGGCACCAGCAGAATGTTCGCCAATGCTGATGAAATAGCTATCCTGGAGAACACCAAGCTGGGCGACAAAGACGGCGATAAAACGGTAGCCGCCGCGCGTTTCGGCAATAAAAATGTGGTATTCGTTGACGAAGGCCACCGTGGGGCTTCAGGCGATACCTGGTACAAATATCGCAACATGCTCTGTGAAAACGGCTTTTCCTTTGAGTACTCTGCCACCTTCGGGCAAGCAATCAAGGCGGCCAACAACAAGGAATTGACCCAGGAATACGCCAAATGCATCCTTTTTGACTATTCCTATAAATACTTCTACAGCGACGGTTACGGCAAGGATTACAACATCCTTAATCTGGCGGATGACAGTGATGAGTATAAGCGGCAGTTGTACCTGGTCGCCTGTTTGCTGACCTACTATCAGCAGAAGAAGCTCTATCTGACCAGCAAGAAGCAATTTGAGTTGTTCAATGTTGAGAACCCGCTCTTAGTCTTTGTCGGCGGCAGCGTCAATGCCGTAAGGAAAGAAAACAAACGAGAGGTTTCTGACGTTGTGGATATACTCCTGTTCTTCTCGGACGTCGCAACCTGGAGTTCGACGATAATTTCTATGATTGAACACATCCAAAGCGGCCATACCGGGCTATTAAATGAACGCAATGTTGACATATTCAGAAACGCCTTTACTTTTTTAGCCAATCTCAACATGCCGGCTGAAGCGGTCTATGCCGACCTTTTGTCAGTGGTGTTCAACTGCCCTGCGAGCAGCGCCGCCCTGCATATTGAGAACCTAAAAGGCATACCGGGTGAAATCCGCCTGCGCCTGGGTGAAAACGACCCATTCGGGGTGATCAACGTCGGTGATGACGGCGCCTTGCTCAAGCTTTGCGCTGAGAATGGCCTGCATACGGCCAGTGTTGATTTTACTGAATCTTTATTTCAAAACATTACCAGACCCGATTCCACCATCAACCTTTTGATCGGCTCGAAAAAATTCACCGAAGGCTGGAACTGCTGGCGGGTTTCAACCATGGGACTGATGAATGTGGGGCGCAGTGAAGGGAGCGAAATAATCCAGCTTTTCGGGCGGGGTGTTCGTTTGAAAGGCTACGGCATGTCGCTGAAGCGCAGCAGTTTTTATGTCAAAGACAATCCATCAATCAAGGTTCCGCAGTACATTTCCATCCTGGAGACCTTGAACATATTTGGCGTCCGGGCCGACTACATGAATCAATTCAGGGAATACCTTAAGGACGAAGGCGTGCCTGCCGACAAGGAGCCGCCTTATGTAATAAAACTGCCGGTTATTCGCAATAAAAAATATAAAAAGTCTAAAATACTAACCTTAAAAGTGCGCGGCGACCTGAACTACAAAAAACACGGACCCAAGCCGACCCTGGCCGAAAAAAAGAACACCGGTGTCATTACCTTGGACTGCTATGCCAAAGTGCAGTTTGAATCCTCCAAAAAGACGGCTACCGGGGCGGAGATCACCAAGCAAACCGGTTACTTTAAAGAAATGCACCTGGCCGGGCTCGATTACGAAGAGATATATTTTGAACTGCAGCGCTACAAAAATGAAAAGTCCTGGTACAACCTGAATATAGCAAAGAATGATATTAAGCCCTTGCTGGCCGACAATAGCTGGTACAAGCTGCTTATCCCGAAAGAGGAACTGGAGCTTCACGACTACAGCGATTTTTCCCGCTGGAATAAAATTGCCACCGCCCTGCTGAAAAAATACTGCGAACGCTATTACTATGTGCAAAAAAGCGCCTGGGAAAAACCACTCCTAACCTATGAGCTGGTGGATGATGAGAATGAAAACTTCATCAAGGAGGACCAGTATGCGGTCAGCATAAGCAATGTTGAACTGCATGAAGAGGCGAAAATATTTATTGAAAACCTGGCTAAGGAGATGGAGGCCGCTAAAAAAGCGCGCGCTATAGTGGATTTCGTGAAATCAAAAGATGACCTCATAGCGGCAGCCTTCCCGGCTTCAATGTATAATCCGGTCATGTACCTGGCTAAAAACAGTATCGACATTGCCATCTCACCGGTACCTCTTAATGAAAGCGAGATTAACTTTATCCAGGCCTTGCGACTTTATGCAGAGCGCAAGAAAACCTTTTTTACTGATAAGGAATTATATATAATCCGTAACGTCAGCAAAAAAGGCATCGGCTTCTTTGAGGAAGCCGGCTTTTATCCCGACTTTATCATGTGGCTAGTGACAGCGAACAAACAGTATATAACCTTTATTGAACCCCATGGCGCCAGGGATATGTCTATCGAGGATGAAAAGGTAAAACTCTTCACCAGGATTAAAGATATAGAACACTCGCTGGGAAATGACTATGTTATCTTAAATTCCGTCATTCTTACCCCCACAAAGCACCTGGAAATGGCTAATAAGCATATTCCTAAAACCGATTGGAATACCCGCAATGTTATCTTTATGGAAGACTCTGACTATATCGACCAGCTGTTCAGTAAGATCCACTAAAGCAAAATGCCGCTTGTCCAGACGCAGTAAGCCGAGGCAGGATCAGTAGCCCTGCTCAGAATGGGGGTGGGATGCCAGGATCTTTTCCACATTGGTGGTATGCGGGCCTAAACCTCTCGCCCAAGAGATAATACGGGGGGTCCACTCCAGAAAGGACCAACAGACAAAACGTGCAAAAGTGCACCCCCTGACAAAAAAATGCACCCCCCATTCGGATTTCTCGAAGGGTGGGTGCATAATTGCATGATAAGGGTTCAAAATTTCGGGAACAATGCCGTTCGCAATGGATGAATTTTATCCCCAAACAACGAAAAAGCCCAGTATTACTGGACTTTTCAGCAAATCATAATTGTATCAATTATGACGTTCTTTTTTGGTGGAGGCGGGGGGAATCGAACCCACCGTCCGGAAGACCGACCACAGGAGTGTCTCCGAGCGCAGGCTGTAGTTTAGATTTTGCTCCGCGGGCGCTTACAGCCAAGCT
>Ga0067045_1030768_pt1 | contig 14160 bp, 4 predicted proteins | sample TerdegcTABiofilm_FD_59184 | JGI IMG/M metagenome (GOLD analysis project Ga0067045, IMG submission 59184) | Combined Assembly of (Gp0054472, Gp0054536) Wastewater bioreactor microbial communities from Singapore -Terephthalate degrading...
GCCAGCAACGCCCCGTGAACGGGGCTACGGCAGCCCGGTTTACCGGGCGTGGCTTGGGTAGCCGGGCGATTGATCGCCCGGCGCCCCACCGGGAAAAAACGAGTCACCTGGTGTTACCGCATCTAATTTTTAAAGGCCAGCAGGCGTTTCTTGGCTGGCCGCTGAAAGGGGGAACGCCTAAAGGCGTCACTACACTATGCTATCTATGTTACGCCTTCTAAGCCGGCTGGCCCATGACCGAATCTAATTTTTAAACTTCATCAGCGCGTTGGGCGGCGCTAAAACGTCCCACTACAAACTCAAACATTATTTCCCCAGGGAAAAATCTCCCGTCGTTGCCCCGCGGCGCCGGTTATGCCCGGGAGGCCAGAATGGCTCTCAACAATTCTTCGGTGGGGCCCCCCTTGACCAGGAAAAGATCGGCGCCGGCGGCCAGTGCTGCCTGCCGGTAGGCCGGGTGCAACGTCAGCGCGATGACCCGGCAGTGAGGCCACTGCGCCTTGATCCGGCGAGTGGCCTCCAGTCCATCCAGCACCGGCATCAAAACATCCATCAGGATGACGTCGGGGTGCACTTCGGCGACGGCCTGTACTGCTTCCAGGCCATTGGCAGCCTCGCCCACCACCTCAATGGCCGGTGTTGGCTCCGACGGCAACACCCCGGTGGCCGTTTGAGCGCGCGTGGTGGTCAACAGCGCCCGTAGCCCGTCCCGGCTGCGAGCGCTGTCGTCAGCGATCACCACACGCACGGAGTCTGTCATGATGGCATTTTGCTCCCTCAGGACTTACGCCAGCCAGAGCGAGCGCGTAAGTCCTATCCATAAAGCCCTGAGCTGTTCTTAGTGTATTCGGATCGGGAGCGGTTGTCATCGGATAAAAGGGGGATTTCACGCCCTATAAAAAGGCCGCCCTGAGGCGGCCTGGACTCCGCATCCCATGGAGAGCTCAATCAAAAGGCGGAGGGCAGCTACAACAAATGTCGTAATCAGCGGGCCGGAGTGTCCGGGCAGGTGTCGTCGCCGACCTCCAGGTCTGCCAGCGAAGCCAGCCCTTCACGGAGCGCGTAGAGGACGGCCTGGGTGCGGCTGACCAGATGCAGCTTGCCCAGGATGTTGCTGACGTGAGTGCGCACGGTGGCTTCACTGATCACCAATTGCTGGGCGATCTGCTGATTGCTCAGCCCCCGTGCGACCAGTTTGAGCACTTCCACCTCACGCTCGGTCAGAGCTTCGACCGGGGGGAAGGATACACCGGCACCGGTCAGGGCCGGTGGCTGGCTGACGCTGGCAGGGGGCGGAGCCGGTCGGGCCAGCTCCTGGAGCAGCTTGCGGGCAATGGTGGGGTGCAGCGAGGCCTCGCCCTGATAAACCTGATGGATGGCACGGATCAGCTCCTCCGGCCCGGAATCTTTCAGCAGATACCCCATGGCACCGGCCTTGATTGCCGGAAAGACTTTGTCATCAGCGGCAAAGCTGGTCAATACCAGAATCAGGGCTTCGGGACGGCGGGCTTTGATCCGTTGGATGGCTTCAATGCCGTCCATTTCCGGCATCACCAGATCCATCAAGATCACATCAGGGCGCAGGCGCTCTGCCTCAGCGACGGCCTCCACCCCGTTTTGCGCTTCTCCCACCACCTCCAGATCCGGCTCTGTCGCCAGCAAGGCCCGAATGCCCTTACGGACAATGGCATGATCATCGGCTACCAACACACGAATGACGCAAGTCATAGAGGCACCTCCACCTGGATACAAGTTCCGGCACCGGGCCGGCTGTTGATGATGAGTTGTCCGCCCAATTGGGTCGCGCGCTCTTCCATCCCGCGCAACCCCCAGCCGCCACAGGCGCGGGTCAGCTCAGGGTCAAACCCAACGCCATCGTCGGCGATTTCCATCCGTACCCGGTTGTGCTCGCGCCCCAGGGTCACGGTGATCTGGCGCGCCTGGGCATGTTTGAGGACATTGTTGAGCGCTTCCTGGGCGATGCGATAGAGGCCGACCTCCAACTCGGCAGGCAGTCGCTCGGCCACCTGGGGCACGAAGTGGATCTTCAGGCCAACCCGGCTCTCCACCGCTTCCAGGCGCGCTTCCAGGGCTGCCACTAAGCCCTCTTCCTCTAAGGTTGAGGGGCGCAGTTCAAAAATGAGCAGCCGCATTTCTCGCAGGGCCTCTTGGGCCGTGTCGCGCAGGTCGCGTAGATGTTCGGCGGCCGGCTCGGTTTCCCCACCACTCAGCAGGCGGGCGGCGGCCTCGGCGTACAAGGTCATTCCGTAGAGTGTCTGAGTCACCGAGTCGTGCAGATCGCGCGCCAGGCGGTTGCGTTCAGCCGTTACGGCCACCTGGGCGGCCTGCTGGGCCAAAGCCTCTTCAGCCCGCTGCCGTTCAGCGATTTCTTGCGCCAAGCGGGTGTTGGCTTGCGAGAGTTCAATGGTCCGCAGGGCAACCTGGTCTTCCAGGGCCCGGCTGCGCGTCTGGATGGTCCGCACCCGCAACCGGTAGCCCCCGAACAGCGCCCCGGCCAGCGCCAGGGTGACCAATCCACTGAACCACCAGGTCATCCAAAAGGGAGGGACTACGGTGACAGTGAGCGGCGTGCCTTCATTCCAGGTCTTGCCGTCACCAGACCCTCTGAGGCGTAGGGTGTAAGTTCCGCCCGGCAGGTTGGTATACTGACCGAAGTGGCGCGTGCCGATGTAATTCCAATTCTGGTCAAAATTTTCCAGCATGTAAGCGTATTGGTTTTTTTCGGGTTGTAGATAACTGAGGGCAGCAAACTCAAACTCAAAGGAGTTAGCCGACCAGGGCAGGGTGAGAGTATGGATCGTTTCAGCGGCTTGCCGTGGGTAAAGGGGAATCCCGTTTTGGGTCAACGCCGTCAATATCACCGGCAAGGTCGTTGCTAACTCCTGGACCTGCCCGGGGAAAAAAGCGTTGAAACCGTTGACGCCGCCGAAAAACATTTCACCATCGGCACTTTGCATGAAAGCACCGGGGCTGAACTCGTTGCCTTGCAGGCCGTCGCTGACGTCGTAATTGACGAAGGTCTCGGTCTGCCTATTGAATTTGGACAGTCCCCGGTTAGTGCTGAGCCAAAGGTTGCCCTGCCAGTCTTCCAGGATTCCGTAGACGACGTCGTTGGGCAAGCCGTCCGCCTCGCGATAATAGGTGAAGGTTTCCTGTTCCCGGTCCAGCCGGTTCAGCCCGCCGCCAGAGGTGCCAATCCAGAGTCCCCCATCCTGCCCTTCGTGGATAGAAAGGACGTAATTGCTGCTCAAGCCGCGCTGATTATTAGCTGAGGCCAGATAGCAGTAAAAACGCCCCGTCCGCCGATCCAGCCAGTTGAGGCCGCGTTTAGTCCCAATCCATAAGGTTCCCGCCTGATCCTCCATGATCGCCGTGACGTAATTACTGCTCAAGCTGTAGGGGTTGGCCGGTTCATTGCGGAAAAAAGTGACCTGCTCGGTCAGACGATTAAATTGCGCCAGCCCGTTCCCGTTCGTGCCCACCCACAAGACGCCGCGCCGATCCTCGTAAAGAGCGGAGACGGCACCGATAGCAGGATAATGTCTGAGCATCCTCATGCCACGATCCAGACGGTCCAGCCCGCCGTGCTCGGTGCCGATCCAGAGCACGCCGTTGCGATCCTGGCGCAACGCGGTCACGGTGTTATCGCTCAAGCTGCCGGGGTCCTGAGGGGAGTGTACATAATGGGTGAATTGTCCATTACTCCGATTCAACCGGTTGAGGCCACCGCCGTTGGTCCCAATCCAAAGCCACCCCTCCCGGTCCTCGTAGATGGCCGATACCAGGTTGCTGCTCAGGCTGTTGGAGTCTTCTGGATTGAACTGGTAATGGGCAAAAGGCACGACCAGACGATTGAAGTGGTTGACGCCGCCACCGAAAGTGCCCACCCAGAGCCCGCCGGTGCGGTCCTGGTGGATGGACCAGACAAAGTCGTTGCTCAGACTGTTGGGATTGCCGGGAGAATGGCGGTAGTGAGTGAACGAGCCCTGCTTTTTATCCATCAGTTCCAGCCCGCCGCCGAAGGTCCCAATCCAGAGCAATCCCTCCCGGTCCTCGTAGATGGCCCGTATGGTGTTGTGGCTCAAGCTGTAGGGAGCATTCGGGTCATGCTGGTAGCGCGCAAAACGCTCAGTCGTGCGGTCAAACCGGTTCAGTCCCCCGCCATCGGTCCCCACCCAAAGTGTGCCTTCCTGATCTTCATAGATGGCTCGGACGGCATTCAGGCTGAGCGTGGTTGGGTCTGCCGGATCGTTCCGGTAACTGGTAAACCGGCCGGTCTCCCGATCAAAACGATTTAACCCATCTGTGTCAGTTCCTAACCACAGCGTCCCCGCTTTGTCCTCATAAATGGTCCAGATGACGTCTTCCCCTAAGCGCCCTGAATTACCGCTATCGTGGCGATAACGGATGAACCGGTTGCGTTCTCGGTCAAACTTGTTGAGGCCGTCCCCGGTCCCGACCCAAAGCACCCCCTGTTGATCCTCGTACAACGACCAGACGAAATCGCTGCTCAGGCTATAAGGGTCCCCAGGGATCGTGCGGTAATGGGTAAAGGTTCCGGTCTCCCGGTCAAAACGGTCCAACCCGCCCCCGTCGGTACCGATCCAGAGCGCGCCGGAGCGATCCTCCAGCAGGGTCCAGATCAGGTTGTGGCTTAAACTGGTGGGGTCGTTGGGCTTGGGTTTGTAGACGGTGATCTCATAGCCATCATATTTGTTCAGCCCGTCTTGCGTACCGAACCAGATCAATCCCTGGCTATCCTGGATAATGCAAAGGACAGAACTCTGCGAGAGGCCTTGCTCCAACGAGATATGCTCAAACCTGACGGTGGGGGTGGTCGTTGAGGAGCGCCTTGGCTGGACCGTTCGGGGAGCAGCAGTGGCAGCAGCGGCTGGGGCCGGCAGGGGGGACGCGGTTGGCAGCACAGTAGCCGGCACAGAGCTGACCGATGGCCGGCAGCCCACCAGCACGGCCACCCCGCAGGCGATGATCGCCCCCCATCGCCGCCAACCATGTTGTGTTTGTGATCTGTTCATCCTGCTGTGCCCTGGCGGGGCGAAGATGCCGGTCAGGATCATCCCTTCCCGGCAGACGCAGCCAGCCTGACCGGCCGTACAATTGCCCTACATACTTACTGCTCCAGCGGGCAGCAGGTTCACTAAAAGATTGAGAGGAATTCCCCATGCACTGAAGTTCACCAGCGGTGGAATGAAAATTAGAGCAGTGAGCAGTGAACAGTGAGCAGGAAACAGGAACTTCTACCTGCTGCTCTCTGCTCACTCCTTAACTGGTTGCTATTTTCAGAGGAGCTTAAGATTCCCCCAGGGCGCCGGAGGAGGCTTTCACCAGCGGCAGCCAAACCGTGAACGTGCTCCCTTGGTTTTCCTCGCTCTCTACCGTGACCCGCCCCTTATGCAATTCTACAACCTCTTTGACAATTGCCAGGCCCAACCCGGTGCCGGGAATTTGCTTCTGGCGAGCGGTCTCGCCCCGGTAGAAACGCTCAAAAATGTGCGGCAGGTCGGCCGGAGCAATGCCAATGCCGGTGTCATGCACAGCAACGGTGGCCCATTGTTCCTGGTCGTCTTGCGCCGTGCTCACCACCACCTCTATCTCTCCATGCGCTGGCGTGTAATGCATGGCATTTTCCACCAGGTTATTCAGGACCTGGATCATGCGGTCGGGATCTACCCACACTTGAAAATCCGGGATGAGGGCCCGATAGCTCAACTTCAGATCGCCGGTTTGCGCCAGGAGTTGATGCCCGGTGATCACCGGTGCGACCAGGTCCCTCACAATCCAGGTGGCCCGGAACTGGAGCTCCAACTGCCGGGCATCCAGGCGTGAAATCTCCAGAATATCCTCCACGAGTTTGGCTTGCCGGTCGGCCTCCTGCACCAGCAGATCCAGGTACTGCTCAGATTTTTCCACCTGGCCATGGCGCAGAATATGAGCGTAGAGCTTGATCGCGGTCACGGGAGTGCGTAATTCGTGAGAAACGTTGGAGACCAGCTGCGACTTTAGCCGGTCCAGCGCCTTGAGCTGGCTGATGTCGTGGGCCGCAATGACCACTGCCGCCGGGTCGGCCTGGGCGGTCAACACCGGGGCAGCCTGGAGCTGCAAGTCTAACCCCGGTAGCTCCAAGACGGCCTCCGGCCGGTTGTCGGCCTGGCGCGCCAGCGCCACCAACGTCTGGCGGAGCTGCGTGGCCTGCGCCGGTTCCAGCTGCTCATCCAGCCAGCGCTGCACGACCGGGTTGGTCAGCAACAACTGGCCCTGGGCATCGGTCACGACAATGCCGTCGGCGGTGCTCCGCAGAATTGCTTCCAGGCGAGCTACCTGAGCCTGGATTTCGGCGGTACGTTCGCGTACCTGTACCTCCAGCCGGTCGGCGTGACCTTGCAGCTGTTGATACAGCCGGGCATTGATCATGGCCACGGCGGCCTGGGTCGCCAGCAGGCTGAGCCGTTCACCGTCATCTACGGTGAAGCCGACCGGCGCAGGGGCACTGACTACCAGCACGCCGAGGAATTCGTCTCCCCATTGGATAGGAGCACCGACCAGCGCCACCGCCGGTATCCGTTCTGGCCCTGAGGCGAGGGAGGGTCCCCCTTCCTCCCCGTCGTGGCTGGTCACCAACGGCCGCCCCTGTTCCCAGATCTGCCCCACAAAGCCCTCACCGCGGTGGAAAACCGTGCCGGTGGACATCTCCGGCGGGGAACCGATAGCTGCCACCGCTTCCAACCGGTCCAGCTCAGGCCGGTAACGCATCAGCGCCCCGGCGTTCCCGCCCAGAAATTCCATCGCGTGCGAGACAATGGAGCGCAGCAGGGTGGGTAAATCGCGCTCAGCCGTCAGCGCCAACCCCACCTGGCGCAGGGTTTCCAATTGCGCCGTCCGTTGCTGGAGGGTTTCTTCCGCCTGCTTGCGGGCTGTCACGTCACGACTGCCGAACACAAAACCCACCGGTTCGCCTGTTTCGCTCTCCAATACACTGGCGCTCGTCTCCAGCCAGAGATAGTGTCCGTCGGCATGGCGGTAACGGAACTCCGCCCGCTGCACCCGCCGGGTTTGCAATAATTGCTCCCGAAACGGCCGGGTGGCCGCTGACGAATCCGGATGCACATGCTCAAAAATGGAGGTACCGACTAACCGCTGAGGGGGGTATCCCAACACGGTTTGGTGCGAAGGGCTCACATACTGCAGGATACCGTTCAGGTCGGTCTGCGAAACCATATCCAGCATCGTATCGGTGATGCGCCGGAGTTGAGTTTCCGACTCGTGGAGCGCCTGGTACAGGCGGGCGTTGACGATGGCAGCGGCCGCATGTCCGGCGGCCGCTTCCAGCAGCGGGATGTCCTCGGGCCGGTAGGCATTGGCGGTGTAGCTCTGTGCCTGGAGGACGCCGATGGTCCGCCCCTCCATGCGCAGCGGCACATAAATGGCAGACCGCGTCACGGGTCCGGGCGTGCCGAAGCGGTAAACCGCGAGCCCTTTCTGGCGTGCCCCCAGATCGGGGATGATCAGACTGCGGCCGGTGTGGATGACTTCGCTCTGAGTCCCTTTGCCGGGTGGTTGCAAGGCCACGGGTGGATAATGGCTCACATCGTGCGCCGTGCCGTCTTGCAGGGAAAAGACAGCGTGAATCAACCGGGTTTCGGGATCAAACAACGAAAGGATAAAAGCGTCACAGGGGATCAGGGTGGAGAGGTGCTCGTAGATGGTCCGGTAGAGCGCCTCCGGCTTCAAGGTAGCCGAAACGGCCCGCGCTACCCGCGCGACGGCGGTCAGCTGCTCCGCGCGGCGCCGCTCCGCGAGGTAGAGGCGGGCGTTTTGGATCGCCACCGCCGCCTGCCGCCCCAAAGCCAGCAGGAGATCCTGTTCAAGGGGGCCAAAGGCATGGCTATGGGGAGATTCCACCGCCAGCGCACCGATCACTGTGTCGCCAAAAACAAACGGGATGGCGGCCACGCTCTGGCTGGTCGCCTCCACCGGTTTCAGCGCTTCGGGCGCTGAGACCATCCCCAGGTCGGTCAGGACGAGCATCTGCCCGGAGCGGCTGACCCATTCGGCCACGGTACCCTGCATTTCCGCCGCCTCAAGCGGGCCGCCGTGGGGTTGGCAGCTGGTGCAGGCTTCCGCTCGCAGGGCATCATCCTCACGTAAAATGACCACCGCCGTCGGCACGTGAAACAGAGCCGCGGTTTGTTCTACCACCCGCCGGAGACATTCGTCCAGGTCCAGGGTCAGGATGGCGCGATCAATCTCCTGCAGCGCGTCCCGAATGGCGACCTGCCGTTTGAGTTCATCTTCGCGGGTGAGCTCCTCGGTCACATCCTCAATCATGGTCAGGGTGCCGATCACCTGATTATCTTCCAGCAGCGGCGCAATCTGAGCGCGCTGCTGCATCTGGGTCAGGCCCGCGGTATTGGTGGCAGCGGGCATTGGCAGGAGGTAACCATGGAACCGCTGGGCCAGCATGACCACCTGTCCGGTCAGCGCGCGCCGGTAGAAGGTCGCCAGCTGGCGCGCGATGAGTTCGGGGTAGAGGTTCAGCAGGTCCCGACCGATGACCTCGGCGGCACGGTAACCGCTGTGGCGTTCCAGCCAGCGGTTCCAACCCCGGATGATCAATTGAGCATCGGTAATCAGAACCCCCCGGTCGGCGCTTTCGTTCAGCCAACGTAAGGTGGCCCCGGTTAAATCCATCTATGTCCCTCCTCGGCAACTTTTATGGCCGTTTCATGGATGGTTACATCAATTTTGATAGCATACAGGGCAAAACAAAGGGGCGGAACGGGTTGCCGACCGTTCCACCCCGCCGGTTAACGCATTCCTGAACCGGTTTTGTTGTCCCCGGTTTTCATGTTTGATGAATCGTCAGCGTTGTTCATCAAGATCGGCGTTCTCAGCGCTCTCAGCGGTGAAAAAGACCTTCGGCAGAGATCCGGTTACGGATCACCCATGCTATGAACACTTGTTTATATGTTACATCATCATGCCATTCCATGCAACCAATGATTATTACTAAAGCGTTTCAATTGCGGGGCAAATTCTATCCATTATCAACAAAAATGTTAGAGCAAAGTTTTATTTTGGCGCTCGGAAGTCCATTGCCAGTCCCCTGGGGGAAGTTTTTTAGGAATATTTTAGGAAATTCAAAACATGAGTCCTGGCAAGGTGAACTTTTCCCCTGGGGCCGCCGTGTAACCATCAGTAAGCAATCGCCTAAGGGGAACTTGATTTCTTGCTGTAACGTCATAACTTTGACCAACATGGGTAGAATCGTCGTTCGCCCTGCAAGCACCAGCGCCAAGGGTCTGATTAGCAAAACGGCCGCCTGACATATCTTTGATCAGTCGGATAGTTCGGTTTTCGGTTAAGGAGGAGAGCTATGCACGCTAAACGTTGGGTATCAGTTTTCTTTGTCCTGGTGGCGGCAGTAATGATCGGCCTGTGTGGCCTCAGCTTCTACGCCGTGCGTTTGCCAGACCATGCCCCTGACCAGGAAACGCTCATCTACGGGCAGAGCCGCCTGACGCCAGGACTGCCGGCGGCAGCGCGCGTCGTGGTCCGAGAGGTGGGCGGCAGCCAGCCCATTGCCGGCGCTAAAGTCAAAGTGGCGCTGCGACCGGCCGCCGGCGGCAAAACGGTGACCCTCTACGAGGGGACGACCGACGCCACCGGCAGTGCCGACGTTGCCTTCACCGTGCCGGCCGAGGCCGCCCCCGAGAGCATCCTGATTGTGGAGACCAACTCCGGCCGCGGGCGCGACCGGACCGAGCAGCCGGTCACCATTGTGCGCGACTACAAGACACTGCTCACCACCGACAAGCCCATCTACCAGCCGGGCCAGGTGATCCACATCCGCGTCCTGGCGCTCGGCGCGGCCGATCTCCAGCCGGCCGCGGAGCAACCGGTGGAGTTGACCATCACCGACGCCAAAGGTAACAAGGTCTTCCGGCGCACGCTCACCACCTCCGCACACGGCGTCGCCGCCGCCGATTTCCAGCTCGCCAACGAGGTCAACACCGGCGATTACAAGCTGGAGGCCGTGATCGGCAACGCCCCCTCCGAGACGACCGTCGTCGTCAAGCCCTACGTGCTGCCCAAGTTCAAGGTGAGCGCCACGCCCGACCAGACCTTCTACCTGCCCGGCGAAAAGGTGACCGGCGCGCTGGAGGCCGCTTACTTCTTCGGCAAACCGGTGGAACGGGGCAAGGTCGTCCTGACCGGCTACACCTTTGACGTCCAGCTCAACCAGGTCTTCCAGATTGAGGGCGAGACCGACGCCGAGGGCCACTACGCTTTTGAGTTCACGCTGCCCGATTATTTCGTCGGCGGCGGGCTGGAACAGGGCACAGCCACCTTCATCCTGGAGGCCGCCGTCACCGACAGCGCCGCGCACACCGAGCGGGCCAACGTCACCATCCCCGTCGCCCGCGAACGCATCCTGATTGAGGCGGTGGCCGAAAGCGGCGAGCTCGTGACCGGCGTGGAGAACATCGTCTACATCATCACCGCCGCCCCCGACGGGACGCCCGTCCCCACCACCCTCACCATCCAGGCCGAAGGGCGCGAGTACACCGTGCCCACCGATGCTTACGGCCTGGGCCAGTTCAAGTTCATCCCCTCCACCCCCTGGCAGCAGATCACCTTCACCGCGCGCGACGCGCAGGGCCACACGGCCCAGCGCATCGTAGATTTCCAGGCCCAGAGCTACAGCCCCGTGCTGCTGCGGCCGGAGCGCGCCGTCTACCGCGTCGGCGAGACGGCGCACGTGGACATCTTCAGCAATGTCGGGACCGGCGCGCTCTACCTGGATATCGTCCGCGCCGGGCAGACCGTCTCCACGCGCGCGCTGGAGCCCCAGAACGGCCACGCTCAGGCCGATATTGACCTGACGCCGGAGCTCTACGGCACACTGGAACTGCACGCCTACACCCTGACCCAATGGGGCGAGATCCAGCGCGACACTCGCCTGATCGTGGTAGATGCGCCGCGCGACCTGACCGTCACCGTCAACCCCGACCAGACGACCTACGCGCCCGGCGCGCAAGCGGGGCTGGATTTCAGCGTGACCGGGACCGACGGCGCGGGCGTCCCCGCCACCCTGGGCCTGGCGGCCGTGGATGAGGCCGTCTACGCGCTCCAGGAACAGGACCCCGGCTTCCTCAAAGTCTACTTCCTGCTGGAAAAAGAGCTGCTGGAGCCGAAATACGACCTCCACGGCTTCACCCTGCGCGAGGCCGTCCTCCGCCCGGAGACCGAGACACAGCTGCGCGCGGCGCAGGAGATCGCCGCGCAGGCCAGCCTGGCCGGGGCCATCGCTTCGCCCTTCTCGCTAAGCGTCAATACGCACAACGAGGCGGTTAACCGGGCCTACGAGCGGCAGGCGGCCATCTTCAAGACGCTGACTCAGGTGCTCTTCCCGTTGGCCCTGCTGCTGCCGTTAGCCATCCTGGGATTGGCGCTCTGGCAGCTGGCCCGCGAGCGCGTCATCGGCGCCAGCCTGCTGCTCGGCGCCGTGCTGCTCGGCGGCCCGGCCCTCTTCCTGGCGCTCCTGCCCACACCAGCGGGGGCCGGCACCGCCTTCCTGGACCGGCTGAGCTACTGGTTGGGCGAGCTTTTCTCCAACCTGAAAAGCCCGCTCGGGCTGTTGCTCCTGCCGGTGGCCGGCCTGGTGGGCTGGATCGCGCTTCTGGTCTACGGGCTGCGCCAGAAGGAAGCCGGGCGCGTGGGAGCCATCCTGCTGCTCCCCTGCTACGCCGGGCTGCTGCCGCTGCTCGTCTTCGCCGCCGTGCAGGGGCAGGGACAGGAGCCAGCCGAGAGCGCCGTGATCGCCGGGGTGATTGCCTTCCTGTTGCCCGCGTTCGCTTTTCTCGTCTGGGGCATTGGCGAGGTGCTGCAACGGCGGGTAGGGGTGGCGCTGGCCTCCTTCGCGCTGATCGGGCTGACCCTGGCAGGGCCGCTCGTGGGCGTCTTCGCCGTGGCAAGTCTGAGCGGCGGGGTAGGGGCCTCCGCGCCGGCGCCGGGCTTCCGCGGGGAACAGGGAGTGATCTTGGAAGAGGCCATGCCAATGGAACCGCTGGTCGCACCGCTGGCGATGGCGACCCCGGCACCGGCCGTGGATATGAGTGCCAAAGGCGAAGTAGAAGCGCCGGCCGGACAGGCCGCCGGCAACGCGGCTCCGGCGGCGCCCCGCCTGCGCACGCTCTTCGGTGAGACGATGGCCTGGCTCCCCGAGCTTCGCACCGACGAGCAGGGCCGCCTGCACGTGGACCTGCCGCTCTACGACAACATCACCACCTGGCGGCTGACCACCTTCGCCCACTCCGACGATGGGCGTCTGGGCGCGACCACCACCAGCCTGCGCGTCTTCCAGGACTTCTTCGTGGATTTTGACCTGCCCTACGCGCTGACCCAGCACGACGAGGTGGCGCTGCCCGTCGCCGTCTACAACTATCTGGCCGAACCGCAGACGGTGCGCCTGGTACTGGAACAGGCCGCCTGGTTTGAACTGTTGGGCGCGCCGGAACAGACCGTGACCTTAGCCGCCAACGACGTGCAGGTAGTCCGCTTCCGCATCCGCGTCACCGCCGCGCACGGGCGCTACCGCCCCACCGTCTGGGCCTACGGGACAAAGTTGAGCGACGCCACCACCGCCACCCACGACGTCCTCATCCTGCCCGACGGCAAGCCATTTGAGGAAACCTGGTCGGATCGCCTGAGCGGCACCACCGAGCGCCGCTTCACCCTGCCCGCCGACCTGATCCCCGGCACGGCGCAGGTGGAGGTCAAACTCTACCCCGGCATCCTCAGCCAGGTGGTGGAAGGGATGGATACCATCCTCGTCATGCCCTCCGGCTGCTTTGAGCAGACCAGCAGCGGCACCTATCCCGATGTGCTGGCGCTGGATTACATGAAGACGACCGGCCAATCCACGCCGGAGATTCAGATGAAGGCCGAGCAATACATCAACATCGGCTACCAGCGACTTACCACCTTTGAGGTGCCCGGCGGCGGCTTCTCGCTCTTCGGCGACGCGCCCGCCGACCGGATGCTCACCGCCTACGGGCTGATGGAGTTCACCGACATGGCGCGCGTCTACCGGATTGACGAAGCCTTCGTGGAGCGCGCCGCGCAGTGGTTGATGGCGCAACAGGCCAGCGATGGCTCCTGGGAGAACGACCGGGGCCTGGTCCACGAGCAGAGCTGGTCTAACCTGGGCGACGACCGGGTCCCCGTCACCGCCTACATCGTCTGGGCGCTGGTCCATGCCGGCTACGGCGACGAGGAAGCCACCCGGCGCGGCCTGAGCTATGTCCGCGAGCACGCCGGGAAGATCAACGACCCCTACGCGCTGGCACTCGTCGCCAACGCGCTCGTCGCCGCCGACCCGAGCGGCGACTTCACCCGCAGCACGTTAGACCGGCTGGCGGGAATGGCGAAGACCGACGGCGACGCTGTCTACTGGGAGAGCTCCATCGCCACCATGATGGGCTCCGAGGGGCAGACCGGCTCGCTGGAGACCACCGCCCTGGCCGCCTACGCCTTCATCCGCGCCGACAGCCACGCCAACCTGGCCAACGGGGCGCTGCTCTACCTCATCCAGCAGAAAGACCCGCGCGGCACCTGGCACTCCACGCAAGCGACAATCCTCGCGCTCAAGGCGCTGATGGCCTCCATCACCGCGGGCAGCGAGCAGACCGACGCCACCGTCACCGTCAGCCTCAACGGCGGGCAGCGCGACCCGGTGCGGATCACGAAAGAGAACTACGACGTAGTGCATACCTTCACGTTTGACGACGTCGGCCCCGGCGAGAACCAGGTCCGCCTGGCCGTGGAGGGGAAGGGCCAGCTGATGGCCCAGGTGACGGTGCGCTACTACCGGCCCTGGTCGGCAGTGCCAGAAGTGGTCACCGGCACGGAGCTGCTCGCCATCCAGGTGCACTACGACCGGACGCAGCTGGCCGTAGAGGATACCGTCCAGGTCACGGCGACGGTCACGTTGCAAGAAGGCAAGGTAGATTGGGCGTTAGTAGACCTGGGCGTCCCGCCGGGCTTCACCGTCCTGACCGAGGAGCTGGAGGGGCGCGTCGCCCGCGACAGCGACCTGCCGTTGGACTACACCGGCGG
>Ga0067045_1030761_pt1 | contig 14156 bp, 10 predicted proteins | sample TerdegcTABiofilm_FD_59184 | JGI IMG/M metagenome (GOLD analysis project Ga0067045, IMG submission 59184) | Combined Assembly of (Gp0054472, Gp0054536) Wastewater bioreactor microbial communities from Singapore -Terephthalate degrading...
TCTTCTCCGGCCAGGCCACCTCCCTGGTTGGGAATAGGGTTGAGGTGGATTTTGGAGTCTTCTCCAAGAGCTTTGAAAGCTGGAGCGGCAGGGCAAAGGAGAATAGCTGGGTTACTGTAACGGTACGGCCGGAATCCCTAAGGTTGCATCATGCCGGTGACAAGAGCTCCTTTCCCCTGAAGGGTAAAATCTCCAAGATCGTTTATCTGGGTGCGGTAGTGGAGTATGAGATCACCTGTTCAGAGCTGGAGAAACCGGTTTTAGCGGTTACCCATAATCCCGTAGAGGAGGGATTCTTCCAATCCGGGGAAGAGGTTTTTATTGACTACAATTCCAAGGCTGCCCATGTGCTCTTTGAATAATAAACCGATAGATATTTTTGAAAAATTCCCACAGCTTGAATCCCAGAGGTTTAAAACAGAAAGAGCTGTAGAGCTGATTAGGGACTGCTTCCTTCGGGGTGGAAGCCTCTTTGTCTGCGGCAATGGTGGAAGCTGTTCCGATGCGGAGCATATAGTGGGAGAATTGATCAAAGGTTTCAGAAAACCGAGGCCCGTTGATCAGACGTTGAGAGACAGGATCCAGAAGGAGGATCCGGAGGAAGGAGCAGCTATTGTTCTGGCCCTTCAGCAAGGATTTCCCGCCTTTTCCTTGTGTTCCCAGGTTTCCGCCCTCTCTGCCATTGCTAATGACCAGGGAGGGGAGGCGGTTTTTGCTCAGCAGATCGCAGCCTACGGCCGACCGGGGGATCTCCTATGGGCTATAAGCACCTCTGGCAGATCCAGGAACATCCTTTGGGCTGCTATAACCGCAAAAGCCCTGGGGCTTGTCGTCCTGGGGCTTACCGGGGAGTGGGACGGAAAGCTTACAGAAATTGCAGATCCCTGTATAATCGCCCCTTCCAGGGATACGGCCGAAATTCAGGAGTATCACCAGATTTTGTATCACCATATCTGTGCCAGGGTGGAAGATTCTGTAGTTCTCTAAAGCTTGCTGCAAGTCGATCCATTAGATAAATACTGGTAATTCCCCGCTTCTCCCTCAAAGACATAGATCCGTATTACCCTTTTTATTAACCCTTCTATGGGAAATCCCGGGGGGGTAGGAACCCTCGGGCAAAAAAGTTACAATAGAAAGGTATAATAATAGATAGGGAGTAAAAAATGGCATTGATAAATGTATCCAACCGCTTACCGGTTACCCTGGGGAAGCAGATAAAGAAGTCTTCCGGAGGACTTGTAAGCGCCTTGGAGGGTGTAACAAAGAGTTACGACAATTTTCTTTGGCTCGGCTGGTCCGGAGGGAGTGTTTTCAGTGAGGAGAAGCAGAACCAGCTTAGGAATAAGCTTAAGGAAGAATATTCCTGTGTTCCGGTGTTTTTGAGCAGGCAGGAAGTAAGGGATTACTATGAAGGTTTTTCCAACTCCAGCCTCTGGCCGGTGCTTCACTATATGCATAATCTTATGGAATACCGGGAGGAGTGGTGGGAGGCTTACAAGAAAGTTAATGAGATCTTTGCGCAGGTCGTTCTGGAAAATAGTTCCACGGGAGACACGGTTTGGGTTCATGATTATCATCTGATGCTTCTGCCCTCCTTGATAAAAAGGCACAATCCGGAAATAAAGGTGGGATTCTTTCTCCACACCTCCTTTCCCTCCTATGAGATCTTCCGTTGTCATCCAAGAAGGAATGAACTACTCGCAGGGGTTGTAGAATCGGATTTAATTGGTTTTCACACCTTTGGTTATTTAAGGCATTTCCGTTCCTCGGCCATGAGGCTGCTTTCCATGGATACGGAGGAAAACCAGCTTTATTATAAAGGGCATCTCTGCCAGCTGGGGGTGTATCCGATTGGTGTGGATGCGGAGAGGTTTATTAAGACTCTACCAAGCCGGGAAACCATTAAAAAGAGGAGAGAGCTTGCAGAAGCTTACAGGGGTAAAAGACTTGTGCTAAATGTGGAAAGACTGGATTACACTAAAGGGCTTCTCCACAAACTGCAGAGTATAGAGGAATTTCTTGCCTCTTCCAGGGACAGGGACTCTTTTATATTTCTCTTTATTGCTGTTCCCAGCAGGGAGGAGGTTAAGGAGTATAAGATTCTCTTGGAACAGGTAGAACGGCAGGTGGGGCGTATAAATGGATTGTATTCCACCCTGGGTAACACGCCGATCCATTTTCTGCATAATTCTGTAAAATTTGAGGAGCTCTGCGCTCTATATTCCCTGGCGGAGGTTGCACTGGTTACCCCCCTCATGGATGGTATGAATCTTGTTGCCAAGGAGTATGTGGTCTGCCAGGAGAAGGGTAAAGGAGTCCTTATTTTAAGTGAATTCGCTGGAGCAGCTATGGAACTCTTTAATGCCGTGGTGGTGAATCCTTATGATACTGCCTCGGTGGTAAAAGCCTTGGAACGGGCCTTTTCCATGTCGGAAGAGGAAAAGATTAAGAGAATGGAAAAGATGCGCAGCCGGGTTTTGAAATTCGACTCTGTTTACTGGGCGAACAGTTTTCTTAAGGATCTCCGGAAGATATCTCTGGCAAAGGAGGAGATTCCTCAAAACAGGGTTGCCCTGGAATCCCTTATGAAGGATCTCTCTGGAATCAAGGATTTTGCTCTTTTCCTTGATTACGACGGAACCTTGGTGGATTTTACCCCCCAGCCCGAGGACAGCCTCCCCTCTGGTGAGCTTTTGACTCTCCTTAAAGAGATAAGACGGCTTAAAGGACTTTATCCCTACATAATCAGCGGTAGGAAAAGAGAGGATCTGGAAAAATGGCTTAAGGAGACAGGAATACCTCTTTTATCGGAACATGGGAATTCCCTTTTCAACCCGGAAACCGGTATATGGGAGGCTCTCAATTTTTCCATGGATCTTAGCTGGAAAGAGTATGTAAGGGAGATCCTCGCCCTTTACGAAGGCTCTACTCCCGGTAGTTTTATAGAGGAAAAACAGTACTCCCTTGTGTGGCATTATCGGAAGTCGGATCCCGAATTCGGAAACTGGAAAGCTAGAACCCTGATAAGCGAGCTACTCGAAGTTGCCGCCAATCTTCCCGTACAGGTTCATCACGGAAAGAAGATAGTGGAAGTCAGTTCAATTCATATTAGCAAGGGCAGAGCCGTGGAGCAGATTGTTAACCGGGAAGGATATGATAAGGTGGTCTGTCTTGGGGATGACCAGACGGATGAAACCATGTTCTTTCAGGGGGATAAAAGATTTCTCAGTGTAAAGGTTGGCAAGGAAGATACCAGGGCAATGTACAGATTCACTTCTCCGGGAATGGTTCTGGAATTTTTAAGAAAACTAGTGGAGAAAGGAAGGAAATAGATATTCCAGCTTTAGAAAAAGGGCAAAATTTTTACAATCTTCGGGACACTTCAAAAGTGTTGCCCGAAGGATCTGTATACCACCCCCCGGCAGGAGTCCCCTTCTCGAAAAGCCCCTGATAGATTGAGCCATCGGAATATTTATAGATTCCCACGCCCTGCATTATCCCCTCTTGCCATTGGCCTTCGTACTCCTCGCCCGAAGCGGACCTGAAAAGCCCTTCGCCGGAGGGTTTATCCCACTGCCATTGACCCTCGTAGGAATCTCCGTTTGCCCATTCTGCAATACCGACCCCGTGGCGCATCCCCTCAAACCATTCTCCGCTGTAGGTCTCCTGCGAACTAAAAAAAACACCTAAGCCCTGGGGTTTACCGGAAAGCCAGTCGCCAGAATAAACATCTCCATTAGACCAGGTATAAGTACCCTGGCCGTTAAAAGTACCTTGAGAGAAGCTTCCCTTGTAACTGTCCCCGGAGGCTTTTACAAGGGTTCCCTCCCCGGAGATCTGATTATCCTTCCAGCCTCCTTCGTACCAGCTTCCGTCAGGCCATTCAATTTTCCCAAACCCCTCCCGTTTCCCATCCTTCCAGGTTCCAGTGTACGTTTCTCCGTTGGAGCTTCGGAAGGTGCCGTAACCATGGCTTACTCCTCCTTGTACATCCCCGGTATATACCCCTTCCGGCAGAAGTATGGAAACCTTGGTGCCGGGAGTGATCTCCAGGGGATCGAAGAACAAAAGGTCTTCAAATTCCTCCGATTTTACTTTTCCAGCTTCATCCTCTTTTGGAGGATTAGTTTCCTCCGGCAAATTTGATGGGGCTGTTATCTCTGGATTAAAATTTACAACCTGAGATGCCTCCTCTATCTGAATTCTTCTAAATGTTTCAGCACCATCAGGATACACCAGGCTGATCACATAAGAACCCCTGGACAGGGGGATCTCAAGGAGACCCTCTTCATTACACAATCCTTGGAAGAGACCATTTAGATACACCTTGGAGTTTCTAGGGCCTTGAACCTTCAGAAGAGATGGAGGAATACCCTCCTCTTCCTGGACCGGGGAGGGAGTTGTTCCGCATCCGGTAATTCCCAAGGACAAGAGAAGCAGAAAAATAGAAAACCTTTTTAAGAACTTCATTTTTTTGCTTTACATCCTACAGTTAAAGTATACAATAATATTTGAGAGGTGAACTATGAAAAAGTATCTATTATTTTTTGTATGGTCTATCTTTGTCCTTCTTTCAGTCTTTGGCCAAGCCGTTTCCCACGATATCCCCTTGGAAAACATTAATACCTCTCTTGTTGATCTTGAAGAAGCCCGGTTTTTCTTTCTCGGGCCCATGGATATCTATGTGGAGGGGCTTAAATATGGAAATAAGGAGTATGTCGCTGTTTTAAGGCATGACGGCGCAGGGAATTTTTCCATTAATGCTCCAGCTTTTTCTCCTGCCGAGATTCCTCAGGCAATAGATCTGTCTTCTATTAAGATTGCGGTCTCCCCCGAGGGCAAGATAAGAGTTTCAAACCTGATCATAGACAATATGCTGTGGTCAGGAAACCTGCAGATAGGATCCCAGGGAAAGGTACTGGTATCGGAAGGTTTTCGGTATGAAGGAAAAGTTCCAGAAACCCAAGCCCCGGATCAATCTGCTCAGGTCACCCGGCTTCAAAACCAGGTTACATCCCTTAACACGCAGGTTTCTGATCTGAAAACCCAGAATCAGGAGATTCCAGTGCTTAGGGAAAGGGTACAGACTCTTAATCAGAGGATTCCCGAACTAGAAGCCAGGGTAAAAAGCCTCAATACCCAAGTAGATACCCTGAACAGGGATCTTGCGGAAAGGAACAGCCGGATAGCCGATCTTCAGAACCGGCTGAATAACTGCATCTACATAACCCTGCCTAAGCTCGAGAGGGAGCTTATTCGTGGGTTTGCCCAGGGTAAACCGGTTTTTGGAAGCTGGAGTCATTCCGGTACTCTGCTTCAGCAGGAAGAGGCGGATCAATATTTTGCCAAATATGTCATTCCTGTGGATCAAAGGGGCAATGAATTTGTGTATACCTTCAAAGGTAGCTCTTCCTACGATGGATGGGTTGGTTTAGGCCTGCATTTTTTAGCTTCCGGATCCAGTGCAGTAAATGGCTATGGTTACGGCTCCTCCTATATGGTTTGGCTTACCAGGGATCCAAAAAACCAGACGGAAAGTAGTTATATTCAGCTTTACCAGTCCTTCAATGATGTTCACATGGTGCAGATAGCCAGTGCGGCCATACCCTTCAATGTAAAGGAGGGGGTCAAAGCTACAGTGTATATCAACCGGTTGGACAAGGAGATCCGGGTTTTTGTAAATGATTACTATGCCTTTACCTTTCCCCTAGAGGAGATGATTCAGGGCGGCACTAATGTGGTTCTGCGGGGATTGGGAAGAATAAAATTTGAATCCCTCTCTGTCTGGGGAAAATAACAGGTTACAAGATCAACTAGGCAGATGTAAAACCCCGGTTAAAAGCCGGGGTTTTTTCTAGTATCACTCCTTTACCCAGAGAAAATCCAGTCTTTCTGCTAGGGCTTCCTTTGTCCACTTATCCGGAGCAGAAAGGGAATCACGGAAAAGGAGAAGCCCCTGCTGAACAAATTGGGGGCTACCCCAACGTTCAAGGCTAGGTAGAAGGTGGGAAGCCTCCATAAGAATCTTTGCCGATCCCTCTGCTGCAGGGGGTAAGGATTCTCCTGGGACTAATAGGGTACGGAAGGAGCTGCCGGACATGCCCGGTGCCCCCTTTTGGATAAATTTCTCCGCTAAGGCTAGCGAGCCTTCCATATTTTCTGTGTCAAAGAAGAGTGCGAAGCCCAGCATCTGACCTAGCTCCCCCCGGTCACTCTCCCTTTTGCCTATCTCCGGAAAGGGTATCCATCCGATCCCTTTTGTCTTATCCACCCTGTCCCAGGCGAATCCGCCTAGAAGAAGAAATCCTGCCTTTCCATTCATAAGGTCGTTAAGGCTTTCGATCCAGCCCTTGCTTGATGCGTCTGGGCTAAAGTAACCTTCCCGCCCCAGGTAGAGATAAAGGTCCAGTGCTGCAAGCACCGAGGGATCCGTCGGTCGGCGGACTCCCCGGAGAAGCTCCTCGTGGGCCTTGGCACCGTTCAGTCTTAGATCCAGATAGCTGAACCAGGCCGAGGCCGGCCAGCCGAAACCGGAACCAAGAGCACAGGGGGTTATACCGTTCTCCTTTAATTTACTGCAGGCTGCGGTAAACTCTTCCCAGGTGTCGGGAGGCTCAATTCCCAGGTCGGAAAGGATCTTCTTGTTATAGAAAAGACCCCAGGAGTAGACACTTATAGGAACCACATAATCCTGGGCATTTCTGAAATAGCTGAGTCTGGAAAGAGGGGCTGCCCTTAGGGAGGCCAAACTTTTCTTCTGCCTTTTTATATCCAGTAATTTACCTTCCTGTAGATACTGAAAATTCTGCCAGTCCCCAACCCAAAGGAGGAGATCAGGCCTTTCGACTGCACCAGGGACCCTTCCGTCTAAGGGATCCAGCCACTGGAAGGAAACCTCCGGGTAATCCCTAGAAATCTTTTCCAGGGATTGTATCAGGGGGTTCTTAACTGCTACGACCTTTCCGGAGGGCTCAAAGATCTTTTTCCCGGAGCAGCCTGAATAAGAGAGACACAGGAGAAGGATAAAAGGGGTTAGAATAGATAAACCCAAACCTTTTTGTTTCATACAGAGTAGTATAGAATAGAGAAATGGAAAGGTAAATCCAGCTTGAGGAGTGATCAATAATTGTGTAACCTTCTGCCTGGGCTACAATAAAAAACTGAGGTGAATATGACGGATCTATTGTTGCAGAAGGAATATAAAGCCAGGATAAACAGGGTCATGGATTACATACAAACCAGGTTGGACAGGGAGCTTACCCTGGAAGAACTGGCGGGGGTGGCTAATTTTTCCAAGTATCATTTTCACAGACTCTTTTACGTAATGACCGGGGAAACCCTTTTTCAGTTTATTCAACGCCTTCGGATGGAGAAGGCGGCCTATTCCCTATGCAGTGAACCCTCTAAGCCGATTACTGTAATCGCCCTGGATTGTGGTTTTTCAAGTTCTGCCTCCTTTGCAAAAAGATTCAAGGATTACTATGGGATTTCCGCTACACAGTGGAGAAGAGGAAAGGGAGCAGATCACCGCAAGGAGGAACAACAGATAAGCAATCTGGACAAAGGAGAAAGCAATTTGAGAAAAGATGGCAAGATCTCTTCCATGTATGTTGATTACAGAAATAACAAACAGATCTGGAGGATAAAAATGGAAAAGGAAGAGAAAACCGTAGAGATCATCAATTTCCCAAAAACCACAGTTGCTTATGTTAGGCACGTGGGGCCTTACAAGGGGGATGGAGCCCTTTTTGAAAGGCTTTTTGCAGCCCTTTTTTCCTGGGCAGGCCCAAGAAACCTGATCGGAGGGTCGGATTTCAAAACCCTTATCATCTACCACGATAATCCGGAAATCACGGAGGACAACAAACTCAGAGTCAGTGTATGTATTTCCGTGCCGGAGGATACGCAGGTAAGCGGAGAGATAGGAAAGATGGAGATCCCGGCAGGCAGTTATGCTGTTGTGCCTTTCCTCCTTGCGAATGATGAATACCAGGGCGCCTGGGACTGGTGTTATGGTGAATGGCTTCCCAGAAGCGGGTATCTCCCCGATGATCGGCCCTGCTTCGAACTATATCCGGAACCTGCAAATGACACAGGTAAGACAAGGGTGGATATCTATATCCCTGTGAAACCTCTCTAAAATTAAAAAGATAAAAACTTCTGCCGGGAAGGGGGCAACTATTCTTCTATTCTTGTTTTAAGTTGCCCAATCTCCCGGTAGATGGTTTCCATATTCTGCAGATTCCTGTTTCCAAGAATCTCAATCTCTGCATACTCCTTTAATAAGGAGTTAAAGTCCGTAAAAATCCCTTGCAGAGTTTTTTGTATACCCTGCCGTAGACCATTAAATACTGTGATTATCCTTTCGAAGGAGCTGGAATTTTTGGATATGGCGCTGGTCATGTTATGCATGGAGGAGGAAACCTCCCCGGATAACTGGGAAAGCCGGTTAACAGTATTTAAAAGGGATTCTGCACCTTGGGACATCTCCTCCATGGAAATTATTATCTCCTGCAAAGCTCCGATAAGGGTGTGAACCTCCCTGTCGATCCTTTGAAAATCTTCTCCTGCAGTTCCGCTTTTATTGGCTGCAAGACGGGTGTTTTCCAGATTGGTCTTTAAAGTAGTTATTATTGTTTTGGTGTTTTCTGTGGTCTGTTCGGATAAGTTTCTGATTTCATCCGCCACCACGGCAAAGCCCTTTCCGAAGTTTCCTGCGTGGGCAGCCTCTATAGCCGCATTCATGGCAAGAAGGTTGGTTTGATCGGCTATGTTGCTTATAACATCAATAATTTCCAGAATAGCAGTGCTGGTCTTGTCCGCCTCTTCTATGTAGGATACGGACTCCATCATCCTTCCTATACCCGAGGAGGTTAGATCTTTCAGGGATTCTACGGCACTCTTCTTTTTTATACTTACATCGGAAACCATCTTAACAGACTGGGAGATCTCCTCTGCTGCAGCGGACTGTTCCGATATAGCATTGTTCTGAATATCCACATTCTGTTTTACCTTTTCCGTATAAAGCAGCATCTCTCGATTCTCCTTCTGGCTCTGGTCCAGCTCATCCTGCAATTTTTCTATATCACTGCTTACACTGCTCAGGCGGGATTTAAGTTCATCCATCACCGTAGTCATTCTGGTGGAAAGGGTAAGAAGGGTATTGCCTATCTCCATATCCTTACGATTGTTTACAAGGATCCCCTCTAGGGAGGAGAACCGGTTTTTATATTCCTCGGTCTTTTCCTTCTCCGCTAATAGAGCCCTCTTGGTAATAACCATTCGGATCAGTGCCAGGGTAAAGGAGAGGATGAAGATTATAAGCTCATTGACTAGATTGGGGTAATCTATAGCAGAAGCATCTCCATATAAAGAAACAACCTGGGGAAGATGAAAAGCAATGAGAAAGGCAAGGTTAATCAGGAAAACACTTGTAAGCTGATACCTCTTTTCGCCGAATAAAACGATCAGGAAAAATACCAAAAGGGTATTCCTGGTGATAATCGAAACAGGACGGGCCTGGAGCATAATGGGCATTACTGCGAGGAGGGTAATAATGGACCAGAAGATATAGATAAGCAGAGTGCTGGCTGCGGTGTACCAGCCCTTCCTAAGGAGATGCAGATCAAGTAATGCTAAAAGGGCTCCAAAAAGGGTTATGAACCCCATTTGAGGCTTTTTTATCACTATAAAAGCCAAGGCGGCGTACAAGAGTGCAAAAAGGATCAGTATTGAGCATATTATTAGAATAGCCTTGGCCTTCTGCCGCCTTTCCACAGAGGCTTGCTCAAAATTGTGCAGAAAAAAACTATAAAACTTCTTCAACATAAATTACCCCCAAAAAAAGAATAGGCACTCAAAATAGCTCTGTCAATGGAACTTTTTGTATTATTAGGCGAGAAGGAGAAAATCCTTATTTTCATAAAGCTCCTGCAAAAGGGTGTTTAGAGCAAGGATAGTTCCATCTTTTTTACATTGGTCTGTACAAAATCCATTCCCTTTACATATTTCTGGCTAAATTGGTAAACCCCTGTTATTATCTAAACAGGAGTAAAGCGTAGGTGATGCCCGGAAAAATGGGAATAAGTGCAAAGTTTACCCTTTTTATAGCCCTTGCCCTGGCAGTATTTTTTATTGCCTTCTTTTCCATCAGTTTCAATATCATGCGGAATTATGCCTTTGATAATGCCGAAGCCCTGGCCGCCACCATTCTGGAGGAGACGGATAAGAGGATAAATTACTTTTTTGATGAAAAACAGGCCTTAGCGGCAGGATTGGCTGCCTACTCGGCGGTTTACACAGTGGATGTGGAGAGGATGAAGGAACTCTTTATTGCCATGGTTTTGGCAAGGAAGGAGTACCTTCGGGCCATCTATCTCGGAACCGAGGACGGCCGTATGTTTGAATGGGGATATGGCAAGGGTTTTGTGGATTATACTCCCACCCTACCAGAGGATTATGATCCCAGAAAAAGACCCTGGTACAGGGCTGCTATAGAGGCCGGGGGTTATACAATTTCAGAACCCTACCTGTATGCCAGTGTGGAAGCCCTTGGAATAACCTGTGTGCTTCCGGTTTATAATCCCGAGGGGGTGTTGATTGGTGTTCTTGGTCTAGATATTCTTCTGGAGGATCTTAAAAACATCCTGGAAAGTCTGGAGATCCCCCTGGGAGGGAGGGCGATTCTCCTAAATGAAAAAGGGGAGATAATTACCAGTCAGATCGATTTTATAGAGCCGGCGGAAAGGAATTTCCGGGAGTTTGATTCGGTAACCATTGACTGGGTTCTTAGGCAGAGAAGCGGCAGTTTTGACGGTTATGCGGAGGGAGAAAAGACCCATTTTGCTTTTCAGAAGAATGATATAATTGGATGGACCCTCGTAATCGCCATGCCCTATGTATCAATAATGGAACCGGTAAATAAGATCTTTACTCTTATCATGTTCCTGGATCTTGTCCTTGTACTCCTTTTAATTGTTGCTCTGGGTTTCATCACAAACTGGATAATCCTGAAGCCCCTGAACGAAATTATAATGGTAATAAACAAAATAGAGGCCGGAGATAAGACCCTGCGGGTATCGGTTAAATCAAAGGATGAGTTTGCCCAGCTGGGGCAAGAGTTCAACACTTTGGTAAATACCGTAGCAGAATACTCCAGCAGTTTGGAAGATAAGGTTAAAAGAAGAACTGAGCAGATTGCAGAACTGCAGCAGGAGAATATGCGTCTTAGGATAATCGAGGAGAGGAAAAGGATTTACAGGGATATGCACGATTCTTTGGGGGCAAAACTTACAAATATCTCCATCTGTAACAATGTTGCCCGCAGCAGCTTCCCGCGAGATCCGGATAGGATGGTTGAGATGTTCGACAGGATCGATTCCAACTGCCGCCAGGGGATTAGCAATCTTAAGGAGATTATCTGGGGGATGAGGGAGGATGAAAAGATACTTCAGGATTTTACCAAATTCCTTGTGGTGAACTCCCGGAGAAGCCTAAAACCTAAGAATGTCGCCTTTGAATACAGAATTTTTAACCGGGAGTCTATTAACGAGCTTCCCGTTACCATCCGAATGGAGATGGTTAAGATTATGGATGAACTGGTTAACAATGTTCTTAAGCATTCCCAGGCCACCAAGGTAAAGGTGGTGATGAAAATAAAGAAGAACCAGCTTTTCTTCCTCTTCTCCGATAATGGAATTGGTTTTAATATAAGGCAGGATGAATCGGAAGGCTCGGGGCTGGGCAATATTGAATACAGGATAAGAAAGATCGGGGGTATAAAGGAGATCTACTCTGCCCCGGGCAGGGGAACCAGGTACACCCTTAGGATCCCTGTCAAGGAGACCTAGGAAAAGGAAAATGAAATTCAGGAACAGTTCATCAGATTTAATACCTGTGGTAATTGTGGAGGATGAAAGGGAGGTAAGGGACGGTCTTCAATATCTCCTTAATCTGGACAAGCAGATCAAGGTTCTCTGTACCTATAGCAGCGGCGAGGAGCTTCTTGAGGGTTTGAAGAGCATAAAAAAACCGTCGATCATCCTTATGGATATAGGCTTGCCTGGAATCAGCGGCATAGAGACTACAAAAAGGGTTAAGGAAAAGCACCCGGAAATTGATATCCTTATCCTTACAATCTTTGAAGATGAACAAAAGATCCTGGATTCTATCCGATCCGGCGCAACAGGATACATATTAAAAAACACAAAACCGGACCTGCTCCTCGACCAGATCAAGTCGGTTCATTCCGGTGGTTCCCCAATAAGTCCAACGGTGGCAAGGAGAATTCTAAATGAGATTAAAAAGGATAATCCTTCGGTGCAGTCCAGGGACTACAACCTTACTCCTAGGGAAAAGGAGATTCTTAAAGATATCGTGGAAGGGTATACCTACAGAGAGATAGCCGAGCATCATTTTATTGCAGCTTCGACAGCAAGAAAACATATTCTTCACATCTACCAAAAACTTAATGTTACCTCCAAGGCGGAATTTGTAAAAAAAGCACTTAAGGAAAACCTGGTCTAATCCAGGCAATTATTATTTATCTCGTTCCTGCATTTGGTGTATAAAACCAGGGATTTCTTTAAATATTCCTTAAATAAATACAACAAATGGTGTATTTCTGAATTCTTTTCCTGACCCTATCATAAGCTATTAAAATGCCCTTTGGGCAATTACGGATCCAGGAGGTAAGGAAAGAATGGAAAAACAAAAAAAGAAGGGGATACTGGGATGGTATTTTAATACCAATCTGCTACTCCGAATCCTTATTGGTTTAGTTTTAGGAGCCATATTAGGCTTGATAGTGGGGGAAAAGATTGCGGTAATAAGCCCCCTGGGGGATCTCTTTGTCCGCCTGCTTAAAATGATTGTTATGCCTGTTATCTTTTTCAGCCTTGTGGTCGGCGCTGCCAGCATAAGTCCTGCAAGGTTGGGCCGCGTAGGTGTAAAGATAATCGTCTATTATCTTCTAACTTCCGCTTTTGCGGTGGTGCTTGGTTTGATCGTAGCTAATATACTTAGACCTGGCGTAGGGCTTAATCTCGCCGCTGCCGAGGCTGCGGGAAGGGAACTTAAGCAGCCAAAGGTGATTGATACTTTGCTTAATATTATTCCTACAAACCCGATCGAATCTCTGGCCAAGGGCGATGTTTTGCCGGTAATCTTTTTTGCCCTTCTCTTTGGTCTGGGGATTACCTATCTGCAGCTATCCCCCAACGAGAGGATAAAGAATGCCGCAACAGCCCTTTTCAATATTTGTGACGGTGCTGCGGAGGTTATGTATAAAATGGTGGGCGGAGTCCTCCAATATGCGCCGATTGGTGTTTTTGCCTTGATTGCCGTGGTTTTCGGCCGCCAAGGAGCAAAGGCCTTCGGACCTCTCGGTATGGTCACCCTTTCAACCTATATCGGCCTGCTTCTCCATCTTTTCATAACCTATGGAATCGTTCTGGCCCTCTGGAAATTCAATATCTTCAAATTCCTCTCCAGAGGTAAAGAGGCCATGGTAACCGCCTTTGTAACCAGAAGCTCCAGCGGTACTCTGCCTGTTACCCTCAGGAATACCGAGGAGAATATGGGCGTTTCCCGGGCCATAAGCTCCTTTACCCTGCCCTTGGGGGCTACCATCAATATGGATGGCACCGCCATTTATCAGGGTGTCTGCGCTCTTTTTATAGCCTTTGCCATAAACATGCCCTTAAGTTTTAACCAGCAGATGACTGTAATAATCACCGCAGTTCTTGCCTCCATAGGAACCGCAGGAGTTCCCGGTGCAGGTGCCATAATGCTCCTCATGGTATTGAATTCCATCGGTCTGCCGGTGGAAGCAGGAACCCCCGTTGCTGCAGCCTATGCCATGATTCTTGGAATCGATGCCCTACTTGATATGGGAAGAACCTGTCTTAATGTAACAGGGGATATGGTGGGAACCACCATAGTTTCCAAATCGGAAAAGGAGATAGATCTAAGCAAATGGGAAACAGTTAAAAAATAGGTAAAAATGGAGGACAGACTGTCGAAAGACAGTCTGTTTTTTTTATGGATCTTCTCGGTAATTTATTGTACGCTGCTTGGGAGAAGAAGTAATGGAAAAGGAAAAGATTATTGTACTAGGAGGGGGTGTCGGACCCCTGGCGGGAACCCTGCTGCATAGA
>Ga0067045_1005125_pt1 | contig 14154 bp, 10 predicted proteins | sample TerdegcTABiofilm_FD_59184 | JGI IMG/M metagenome (GOLD analysis project Ga0067045, IMG submission 59184) | Combined Assembly of (Gp0054472, Gp0054536) Wastewater bioreactor microbial communities from Singapore -Terephthalate degrading...
TGAGACCGTCACAACCACCGGATATGGAGAGCTTCTCCCGTTCTCGCATGATTATCTCTGGATATTCGTCCTTGTCATGATGATATCCGGTGTTGTGATGTTCCTGATGCTGATAAATCTCTTCATCACTCCAGTCATTCAGAACAAAGTCCACCCGGTTCCTCCTGCCTCGCTGACCTATCCCTGTGCCGGTCATGTTGTCATTTTCGGGTATAATCCGGTCATACTTGAGGTACTGGAGCATATTCATTGTCTGGGTGTTGATATTGTTCTGATAGAGGAGGATAAGACAAAAGCCCTCATGGAGACCGCTTCTCTTCCCAGACTGGTTCAGGTCATCTATGGCCGGTTTGATGAAGAGAAGACATGGAATAGTGCACGAGTCTCTGAATGCCGGTACATCCTCTTCTGCCTTGAGGACTGGATATCTGCCGAGGTTATTCTGGGCCTCTCGAAGAAGACCGATGCACGGATTATTGTAATAACATCCGGTCATGAGGCTGATCAGCTATTACCCCTCTGTGGTGCAGATATCCTGGTCCATTCCAGGGATATTGTCGGGACCCTGACCGCCCGGCATGCCCTGCTTGCAACAGAACCAGATACCCTTGAGAAAAATCCTCTTATGCAGGAGATCCTGCATGAAACCTCCTCTGCATTTGGAAGTTGCAGGTTTGTCCGTATCCCGGTGATACCAGGCAGTATTGCTGAGGGAAGGACCATCTCCTCACTCCGGTTTGAAGAGGATTATCAGTTCAGGCTGATTTATCTTCTCAAAAGAGGTGAGATTATCCTTTCTCCTCCTGGAGATATGATTATTGACCGGTCAATGGTGCTCTTTTTCATAGGACCGGGTGCAGGATTATTCAGGCTTATCAGCGGTGCCTTTCTGGCCAGGGCAGGGGATGAGAACAACGCAATTGTTGCCGGTTTCGGAGATATGGGCTCTGTCATCACCAGGGATCTTCAAAAATTTGGTATTTCCTGTATCAGTATTGACAGCAATCCTCAAAGCGGGGCTGATATCATCGGGACAAGCCGCTCTGTTCTTGCATCTGCGGATGATCTCATCGGGAAGGCCCGGTTTTTCCTGGCAGTCACCCATGATGACCGGGAAAACCTGTTTACCACGCTTATGGTGCGGCATGCGAACCCTGATGTCTGTATTTTTTCACGGTGTTTACGACCTGAACTCATCCCCCGGATGTATGAAGCCGGTGCTGATTATGTGGTATATGTCCCGACCATCCTGGCCCAGGCAGTCTGTCGGATGATGCTGTACCATGATGCACAGATTCTACACATCATCGGTCATTCTCTCCATATCGCAGCAAAACAGGTCACCTGCACGAGACCTGCTGATGTGGGTACCCTTCGAAAAAAGACCGGGATATCCATTCTTGCACGTGACCGGCGTAAAAAAGTGGTCTTTTTCCTCTCCGATGCAGAAGAGATATGTCAGGGTGATTGTCTGTACCTGATGGGAACCGAGGTGCAGATTCAAAAGGCAATAAAAAAACTCTCATAAGATCATGTACTAAAGACCGGACAGCCTTATGAAAATCCCTTCATATATGAAAGAACACCCGGTGTTAAAACTGATACTGGGTCTGGTTGTTTTTTTCTTTACGATATCCTCACTCCTGTATCTCTCCTATACGAGTTCCTTCTACCCGGAAGAACTTGATTATGTTGGAGTTTTTACCGAAAAAAATGAGAATGCAAAGTATTTTATCGGTCTGTATCCTCTTATCGAGCAGAAGACCATGGGNATTGTCATCACCGAATGGGGCGGATATGATCATCAGTCCAGATGCCTTATGGTCGTCCCGGATAATGCAGAAAATATCTCATTTTTACAGATGCCTGANNGAGAGGNNATTACCTATCCAGATAAGATTGCTGAGAGTACTGATACCATCCGGATACCATATGATCACTATGAAAATCTGAGCCTTGCAAAAGAGAACGGCGGGGTTCTCGTTGTNAAGCCTGATGCTATTGATGACTATTATGGGGTTGAGGTATTCGTTCCNGGCTGGATTCGTCAGACGTCCCTTTCCCAGGTCTCTATTGTGATTCCCCTGTATGCGATGGGGGATGAGCAGATCCCTGGTGTAAGCCAGGTGACGAAATACATAGTTCAGGTGCAGCTCCCAAAGAATTACGAACTGATAAACTCGGTCCCGAAACCGACCCGGTTTAAGGTAACCGGAAATAACCTTGCCGTTTATCAGTTTGATGTCGATGCTTCGGAGAGTGATCTGATGCTGACGCTGGAAAACCGGCTTATCACTCGGGACTTAAATAATATCAGGGTCATACTTGGAACGTTGCTTGGGTTTTCAACCATGTTTTCCATTACAAATACGATAGAGATCCTTACTCGAAAGAAGGAGATTTTCAGGAGTAAGTAGAGTGCAATATTTTTGCCTTATGCTCCCACTCTGATAGTATGGGTGTTCATCTGGTAAAGTTCAGAGGTCTGGTTTTTATCGCCATTTTTGTATCGATTGCGGTATCTGCTCCCTCACTGGCATCCCCGCTTCTGGTGTCAGGAGTGGAGAATCCTCTTCCGATCTTCATTCCTGAACTATTGACTGCTCCTGCCCCTTCCTGGGTTACTGAAGGAGTCAGGTTCTCCTATAATACCATGGTCTCCTATGGCGGGGCAGAGGTGAATCAATACGGATTTGCTCTGTCAAGTGATAATGCCGGGACCGGAGCTGGCATTACCCAACTGACCGTTGTCGGGATAAGCGGGGATACCATCGCGGTTACCACAGACTCATATGCCCCGAAGCCTCCCTATGATACCATGCACCTGGTGCACAGTCATGGGAGTGTGTACCCTGCCGGATGTGGTCCGTTTTGGGTAAATCCTGATGTTATTGCTGCAGTAGCAGACAGGTCAACCCAGACGTTTGTAGTTACCCATTTACCCTATTCAACCGGAGGGACTGCGTATGAAGCAATTAAGTTTGACTTCTCTTCAGATGGAGCTGGGGGAATTCTGACGATTATATATGATCTGAAGACCGGTATGCTCCTCTATCATAAACTGGATATTAAGAATAATGCCTGGTTCCAGGATGGGGGTGAGCAGTATCAGCGCCAGTCCGGGAGTTACTCTGTATTTGCTTTACGAAATATCAGGACCATACAGGTCCCCTGGATGGGCGGAAGAATACCAACATGGGTGACAGATGGACTTCGTCTCTCCTATTCGGGTGCGAAGGTTTTCTCGGTGGATGGACAAATTGGTCCTCCTGCGCAGTATCCCCGTAGCAGTTCGTATATTTTTGGATCGGTGACAAATCGGTATGTCCCGCTTGTAGTGTCCACAGTCTCACAGGATATGGTCACATCCCAGAGTTCAACTACCACAGTATCTGGTATGGCCCATATTGGAGGAATTTTCATACCTCCAGAAGCATTTGGCCTTGGTACCGGTACCTTTGATCAGGATCCTGATACAGGAATCATAACTAGTATTACAAGAAATGATAATGAAGGGATAATTGTCACCAAAACGAATGGCTATGATTATACAACCGAGTTTTGGTATAATTCTTTCGGGAAACTGATTCAGATGGTCATCACAATAATGACGACAACCAGTAGTGGATTTAGGAGTATGGAACAGACCACGATGAGTTTAATCTGACCCTAAAAATATTTTTAGAATTATCGATACTGAAACTTCCCGATTGCCCTGGATACTTCAATAATTATTTTATTCAGATCCTCAACCACCGTGACAATCTGGCTGGTCCCGGCTGAGCTCTGCTCTGCTGCAGATGCTGCGGATATTGCTTCGGTTGCAATCTCCCCGACCAGACTGTTCACTTCATGAGCACTTGCGGTAATCTCTTCAACAGACGCCGCCTGCTGCTCGGTGGTCTTTGACACATCATCCATGTTCCTGGCAATCTGTCCGACCGACTCTACGATCTGGTTGAAAATATTGAGGGTTTCAAGAACCGCCTCATTTCCTTGTGATACGGTATTCTCTGCCTGGTCCATTGCCTTTGCTGCTTCATCAGACTTTTTCTGCAGGCTGGTTATCATCTCGGCGATATTTTCTGCAGACCGCCGTGACTCAAGTGCAAGGGCTTTGACTTCACTTGCAACAACGGCAAACCCCCGTCCTGCTTCACCGGCACGGGCTGCTTCAATGGCAGCATTGAGGGCAAGAAGGTTGGTCTGGCTGGCAATATCCGTGATAACATTCACAATCTTTCCAATTTGTGCCATCTCACCCTTGATCTCGGTGATGATCCGCTCCACCTCACCGGAGGATGCCATGATCCCTTTCATGCCGTTTTCTGCATTATGCGCAAGTTCAACCCCTTTCTTTGAGAGTTCATCGGTGTCGTGGGTGACTTTGCTGACTGATTCGGTGCTTGATGCCACCTCCTCCACATTTGCCGAGAGATCCATCATGGCCCGGAGAACCTGGTCGATATTCTGTTTCCCCCGCTCACTCTGGCTGCCAACCTCTGCGGCATTCTTTGCCACCATGGCAGACCCTTCTGCAACATCCTTCACCCCGGCGTTTGCTTCTTCGGCCCTGGTCGTGAGTTCTTCCATCTCCCGGTCGATCTCTTTCAGCACGGCAGAGACCTGGACTCCGATGTTCATCAGTGCTTCCTTTAAGATAAGAAAGTCTCCTTCCGCCTTGATATCTGGAGGGATTACCGAGAAATTTCCCTTTGCATATTCACCGGACAGAGTTATTGCTGCAGATACCTGAACATCAACCGTCTTTACGACCCTGTTCAGGCCATTTATGATCTCCTGATATGTGCCGGCGAATTTGTCTGCCTCCCCCATGATTTTCAGGTTTCCTGCCGTTATCGCCTGGATGAGCCGATCCATCTCTTTGGTTACTCCGGTCAGGTTATCTCCTGCTAATTTCAGGTTCTCCTGAATGGTGGCAAACTGTGCATGGGCCTCTTTTGTATATTCATCCGGCTGACCGGTGGCTAGATCAAAGTGCAGATCTCCCTTTGCCAGGTTCTGAAGGTTCTGTGCAAGACGTTCAACTTCTGTCTGCTGATATTCAGCCAGCCGTCTCTGGGGGGTCAGGTCCACACAGGTGATGAGAACCGAGTTTACCTCGTTCTTCTTATCAAGAAGCGGGATGGAATAGAGCCTGATATATTTCTTGCCTGATGGAAAATCAATGAATGCATCGCTAATTGCCTCTTTTTTTGAAGTAATACAATCACGTGCAGATTTTCCCTCCAGTTTCAGAATCTGAAAATCGGGGAGTTTCATCCTTAATAACTGGTCCGTGGTATACCCGGTCATTTTTAAAAATGCCGTGTTGGTTCCTTCAATTCCCAGGTCGGTCTTTAATAACAGGAATGGGATGGGATTATTCTCAATTATCTGTGAAGTCTTCAGTTTTTCCCACTCTTCAGCGGTAATATCCGTATATACTCCGAGAGCTGATGTGACATTTTTCTCTGCGTCCAGAACCGGGATGGTATAGGCGTTCAGTATTTTAAATCCGGATGGAAACTCAACCTCTATCCGGGCCTTTCCTCTTCGCTTCTCTTCGATGGCCGCTTTGGATCCTTCCCCTTCCAGTTTTACGATCTTCAGGTCTGAAATTCTGGTCCCGATCAGCTTTTCAAAAGCGATTCCGGAGAGATCACAAAATGCCTGGTTTGCATATACAAAATGAAACTGGGTGTCAAACTGGGCCATTGCAACAGGATTCTGGTCAAGGAGAGTCTGCAGGATATCAGGATCTATCCTGCTGTGTATGCTCTCGGTCATTCATAATGGATTGCCACCGAACCATGATAAATAATTCCTATTATGATCGACATATATTTATGCTACGTTGTGCTCTCTTCAGATATCTAATGCACCGGTCATCCCCCTTATTTTACCTGTTTCTTCTCTCTCCCTGATACCGACAGATTTTTCCCTCTCCCTGACGTGAATGTAGTACATGAATCCGTATATCTTCATCATCCTGCTTCTGACCGGAGCGGTATGTTTCTGTGGATGCACCGGAACTTCCAGCAATCCGGTTGAAACCCCTGTAGTGCCTGAGAATACTCCCGGCCTATCAGAGACAGACACCGAATCTGAACCTGATATACCGCTTTCCTTTGAAGAGGAGATAGCCATGCTCCAGAACAAAACTGATAATGAGTCTCCCATCCAGCTGAAGGTAGGAGAGATGACCGAAGTGACGTTAAAGGAAAATCCGACAACCGGATACACCTGGAATGTATCCGTATCTGATGGACTTGCCATTGTGAACGACTCCTTCATAGGCCCGGAGAATAAGCAGATTGTCGGAGCCGGAGGGGTGCATATGTGGACCCTTGAGGCCATTGCCCCTGGTAACCAGACCTTTACCGGAGTATACCGCCGATCCTGGGAACCACCAGCCGATGCAGATACGACCTATATCCAGCGATATATTGTGGTAGAGTAATATGCCTGAATCAATAAAAATGAGATTGGGTGGTGTATGAACCAGCAAAAGCTCAGACGTCTGATCCTTCTAATCTCACTCCTCCTCCTCCCCGTCACATTCTTTTACCTCTCACCGGTTCTCATCATTGAAGGAGCCGTATCTGGAATAGTAACTGGGAGTGCTATTATATTCACCTTTATCTTCCTGTTTTCCCTGATTGGCGGAAGATTATGGTGTGGGTGGATCTGTCCTTTTGGCTCTCTTCAGGATCTGGCTCGTGAGGTACAGGAAAAGCGGATAACAAACCCCTGGATAGACCGGTTCAGGTACGGGCTCTTTGTCCTCTGGATCCTCATGCTGCTTGCCTTCTTCATCCGAGCAGGAGGCATAACTTCAATTGAGCCATTCTATCAGACAACCAATGGCCTCTCGGTAGCCGGCCCTATAGAACTGACCGTGTTTATTGTTATCCTCTTTATCATCACTACAATCGCACTGTTCCTCGGGAGAAGAGGGATGTGCCATCTCTTCTGTCCCATATCTGTCCTGATGATCGTTGGCAGGAAGATCCGGAATGCCATCGGGCTTCCCGGCCTTCAGCTGACCGCTCATTCAGAAGATTGTATCAGCTGTGGACGGTGCACAAAGGAATGTTCCCAGTCGCTTGATGTCCTCTCCATGGTGGAACAGGGCCGGATGGAACAGGCTGAATGTATCCTGTGCGGAGCCTGTATTGATGCCTGTCCCAAAGATGTAATCAGGTTCTCTTTTGGCAGGCCTGACCGGAAAAAAGTATAACCGGGTGAAAAAGACAATCCCCCCGGATTTTTTTTGGAGAGGCTTTGAGTAATTATTCTATCTGATCACTGATAGCCTATCAGATATTCCAAAACCCAAAGTATGAGTCACCGGTAACCGGTATGATGATTATCCCTCCGTGTGATACCGGTGTATGTTCTCTCATATCTGTGAGCGGATATTCCGGGTAATGAATTGCGATCTCCTATCTGTCTTTATTGAAGGATGGCTAAGGGATGGGAAGATGTATGGAAGGCCGGTCGATGTTGAGATCCTTCCAGACGGATCAATGCTGATTTCAGATGATATGAACGGGGTAATTTATCAGGTCAGGTATACCGGGTGATTGTCCATTCCCATTCGCTCATTTATCGATCAGGCCTGTGAATACAAAAAGAACTGAGTTGTTTGGTCTATCATAGTCAATATCATCCATCATCACCTATCCCTATACCATATGGCTCCGTCAGTTCTGATTATCGGTGGAGGAATGGCAGGGCTCTCCGCCGGCTGTTTTGCCCGGATGAACGGATTTGAGACCGAGATCCTTGAGATGCATACAATCCCCGGTGGGCTGTGTACCGCGTGGACCCGGAAGGGGTATACCTTTGATCTCTGTATCCACTGGCTCTGCGGCTCAAAACCCGGGACACCCCTGTACCAGGTCTATGACAAACTCGGACTGATGGAGGGCAGAAGGTTTCATCATACTGACTCATGGACATCCGTGCGTGATGAGCATGGGAACGAGATTACAATCTACACGGATCCTGATAGGTTATACGACGAGCTGATCCGGATATCACCGGAAGATACACCCTTCATCTCCCGGCTCTGCAAGGATATCAAAAAACTCAGCAGGATGGAGACACTGGTTGACATGACCATCCTTGATATCATCCGATATATCCCTTATTTCAGCCTGATGAAACGGTACAAACCAACCGTTCATGATATACTGTCAGAAGTGAAGAGTCCTGTTCTTCGAAATCTTCTCACTGCAGGGTTTGGGTGGGAAGGGCAGTCTCTGTTCTTTCCGCTCATGGGTCTTGCTATGCAGGGGGCAAAAAATGCCGGGTATCCGATCGGGGGGTCCTTGCCATGTGCAAAGGCAATTGAGAAGAGATACCTGGACCTTGGTGGGGTCATCCGGTATAAGAGCAAAGTAACCGCAATCATCACCGAAAAAAACCGGGCAAAGGGGGTCAGACTTGCAGACGGGACCGAGCGGTATGCTGATTATGTCATCTCCTGTGCTGACGGGCATACCACGATCTTTGAGTGGCTGCAAGGAGCATACTGTGATGACACCATCCGAGGCTATTACCAGAACCTGAAACCTTTTCCACCGATCGTCTTCATCTCATTCGGGCTGAGTACTGATCTCTCCCATATCCCGAAAGATCTGACCATACTGTTTGACAATCCGGTTGAGATTGCCGGAGTGAAGCAGGATACCATCAGTTTCAGGAATCATGTCCATGATCCCACCCTCTATCCACCAGGAAAAGGGGTTATTACGACATGGATTACTGCAGATTACTCGTACTGGGACCGGTTGCAGTACCACAGTGAAGCCTACCTGGCAGAAAAGGATGACGTCGGAAGAAAGGTATTAGCCCTTTTATGTCAGCAGTATCCTGACTTATCTGAAAGATGTGAGGTTATGGATGTAGCAACGCCCATGACTTTTGTCAGGTATACCGGGAACTGGAGGGGAAGTTATGAGGGCTGGCAGGTCACCCCTGACTCCTTCTTCCTGGATCTGCCACAGATCCTCCCTGGTCTCTCCGGGTTTTCCATGGCCGGTCAGTGGGTTGTCACGGGCGGTGGAATACCGGGGGCTGTTTTGAGCGGGAGAAAAGCGGTGAAACAGATGTGTTCAGATTTCGGAAAGAAGTTCGTTTATTAGAAGACTTGGGAACCGGGGAATTGCANATATGCAGCNGNAAAAATTTGAGGCAGCAATAACGGATTTAGAGCGTGCNNTANCGCTGAACCCGGATTATGTTATTGGTCTAAATAACCTTGGAACTTTATACCGGTTCCTTGAGAAAAACGACAAGTCAAGAGAGATGTCGATGCGGGTGCTGGCACTTGAACCGGGAAATGAGATTGCGATAGGTAATCTGGCTCTCTTGATTCCTCCTGAACATCTGAAGATGAATAAACCTCAACTAAGAAAAGGGTGGAGAACCCGGGTTACAAAAAATAGTATGGTCAGTATGGTGTCTTATTGAACCTATCCAGTTCAGTATCAACCAGATCAAATTTTTTATTAAACCGGTCCAGCTCGATATCCACAAGTTCCATTGCCTTGTTTAACCGATCAAGTTCCGTATCTATCAATTGAGGGGTCTTATTAAACCGGTCCAATTCGGTATTTACGAGTTCTATCGCCTTGTTTAACCGATCAAGTTCCGTATCTATCAATTGCGGTGTCTTATTAAACCGGTCCAGTTCGGTATTCACGAGTTCTATCGCCTTGTTTAACCGATCAAGTTCCGTATCTATCAATTGCGGTGTCTTATTAAACCGGTCCAGTTCGGTATTGACAAAGACAGGAGCCTTATTCAGCCGATCAAGTCTGGTATCCACAATATCAGGAGTTTTATTGAACCGATCAAGTTCTGTATCCACCTGATTTGATGTCTTATTAAACCGATCCAGTGCTGTATCGACCAGAACCGGTGATTTATTCATACGGTCCAGTTCGGTATTGACCAGGTCCGGAGCCTTGTTGAATCGATCCAATGAATAATCAACCAGCCTTGGGGTTTCTGCGGCGAAACAGACCGAAGATCCGTGAATTGCCATCATGAATACACACAGACTCATGAGGAGAAGAAATTTTTTCATCAGAAATTTTTAGATGAAGAGAATTAATTATCTTCTTATCGGCCTTTCCGTTCCGGGCGTATTTACAGAGTATCTCCATCCATCCCGCTTACAGCCGCAACATACCTCCCGGTCTTGGTCAGTTTCACTACCGTATTCCTCCCGATCTTTTTTCGTTTGATGTACCCTGCATCGTCCAGTTTACTTAAGTACCGGTTCTGCAGTTTCATCAGGTATCTGGTCTGCACTTTTCTCCTCTTTTCATATGCATAATTCCAATAATCCTCTTCAAACCCGTCAACATGCATCGAATGGAGGTACCGGATGAGATCATCACAGGAGAGTGCATCATCACTATTCGCAAGATAATTAAGAATGAGGAGTGATGATTCATCAGGGAGTGCAAATCTGAAATTCTCCAGCTGCCACACCTTTACCGCATCACATATCGACAGTCCGTGCTCATTCTGTTCTTTCTTTGTTGATGAGTACCGGCTGGCCCTGACATAGTATAACCTGACATTATGGATCATGGCAGCAAGAGTCGCCCCGACGCAGGCGATCTTTCCACAGGCAGACATATTGACATAGACGCGGTTTCCCATCTTCTTCTCTTTGACAATAAGCCATGAGATGGTTTTCATGACTTCAATGATGTCAAACATGTCAATCCGGTGCAGTTCCACTTCTATCCCCTTTTTCTCCAGAATCGCACGGTTCCGCTCATCAAATCCATGCTGCCTGGACGTCAGTGCATGTTCATTTGGGTTATCATACTTTGTCAGGTCATCCATTGAGATGAGGTGGACGCGGTGGGCTTTTATCTCCTGGAACGGGGTGATCACCCGGTCGATCTCATACCCAATTGGAATGATGTGGACCAGTTGCTCAAGTTTTTCTGTGGCCGGAGTCATGTATTTCCTCGTGAATCAGAAATGTTCACATTGCTCATAATGCTCAATATGTTCATACACGTATATTCATATATCTCTTTGTGGATACTACTATTATCCCCTGCATAACCTACCATCCATCATATGAACTCCTGTTCACCACATTCTCCCACCTGACACACAAATCCCCGTGCAGGGGAATACATTTTACCTGATATCTGAATTTATTCTTATGGTATCCGGTTTTTTCGAAAGCATAAACACCCGCAACATACCAGATCAATAAAGGCCGGTACCGACAGCCACGATGCCGATGTGAACATGATCCTTCTCGTATGACCAGAATGGTGATATGGTGAATACTGAAAAATTTCCGCCAGATCAACAGAGTGTACCTGATGGGTCATCCCCGCTCTCTCTCATCGTTGAGTATGATTCGGCAATCAGCTATGCGGTTCAGCAGAACCGGATTCCTGTCATCAAGCGGATAAAGGTCGGGAACCTGGCAGATACTCCCTTACATGCCTTACGTCTTTGCATCACATCAGATCCCTCTTTTTCTGATCCTTATGAGATCATCATATCAAAGATATCACCTGGGGAGACCTTTACCATTCATACGATCCCTCTCATCCTTCGTCATGGATTTTTCAGAACGGTCGTTTCTCCGGTTCATGGTTCATTCACGGCTGAGATCTCGTACCAAGGGAAACCACTTCTCATTCAGTCATACTCGGTCAGGATTCTTGCCTATGATCAATGGAGTGGTCTTCGGTCAGTTCCTGAACTCATATCTGCGTTTATCATCCCGAACAGTCCTGAAATTACTGCAATCGTACAAAAAGCACAGGATATCCTGTATAGGTGGACCAGGGACTCCTCACTGACCGGGTATCAGACTCGTGACAGTAACCGGGTCAGGAAGATGGCAGCGGCGGTCTATGCTGCACTCCAGGATCTGCATATCAGGTATGCGACACCTGAAGCCGGGTTTGAACAGGAAGGGCAGAAGGTAAGGCTTGCAGATACGATAATCGGGGAACGGATGGGAAACTGCCTTGATCTCTCCCTTCTGTATGCCGGATGTCTTGAGCGAATCGGTCTTCATCCCCTCATATGTATCACTGAGGGCCATGCCTTTGCCGGATGCTGGCTGATTCCTGACACCTTCAGTGATGTGGTCATTGAAGCATCTCTGCCCATCAAAAAGCGGGTAGAACTTGGTGAAATTCTCCTTCTTGACGTGGTGACGGCGACGTCTGATACCCCTGTATCTTTTGAGATGTCTGTGACCAGTGGAGCCGGTCACCTCTCTGACAGTCAGGGTTTTTTCTGTGCTATTGATATAAAGACCTCACGAAATGGGAGATATAATATCATTCCTCTTCCGGTGTGGGCAGAAGAACTGGCAGTTTCAGATGAAACCCCGATACCGGATGATCAGGACCGGAGAACAGAGCCGGATAATCTCTCTGAAGGAGATGGATCTAGCGGTTCCATCCCTGCTCCTCCTGGCGATATTCACCCGCCCCTGCCTTTCTTTCCATATGAGAAGAGACGATCCTGCTATCCCCGGCTCGAACGGTGGATGCATAATCTCCTTGATCTCACGCTTAGAAACCACCTGTTGAATATGTATAATTCGGGGTCTCATCTCACGCTTCTGACTCCGGATCTCACACGGCTGAAGGATGCGGTTTTTGAAGGGAGAGCGTTTCATGTGCATCACTTTGATCATACCGGAGAAGTTACCCCCCACTCCCTGCTCCCGCATGATCCCCTGTTTGGGTATTTTGTCGAGGAACTGGGCAGGAATCGATTATATTGTCAGATATCAGAGAAAGAACTGAGTAAAAGACTGTACAATCTCTATGCCCAGGCGAAGAAGTCTTTGGAAGAGAGCGGAGCAGAAACCCTCTACCTTGCACTCGGGACCCTGATATGGTATGAGACAGACATCTCTGATACACCCCTTCATGCACCCATCCTGCTCATACCCCTTGAAATAACCAGAAAAGATGTGACTACCGGGTTTTCCATCCGGATGGGAGATGACGAACCACGGATCAACACAACCCTGTTAGAGCGACTGTATCAGGATTTTCAGATTGAGATATCTTCCATCGATCCACTTCCGATAGATGAGCACGGGGTGGATGTTGCCGCAGTCCTGCACCAGTTCAGGAAGAGTGTGAAGAATCTGCCCAGATATGAGGTAGTGAGCACGGCAGTCATCGGTCACTTCACCTTCCTTAAGTATCTCATGTGGCGGGATCTCTCTACCTATGCTGAAGCCTTCATGGAGAATCCCCTGGTGAGTAATCTCGTGGAACCCCACCTCTTTCCGTACCCGAAGGATGGATCATTTCGAAAGCCGGCAACCCTTGATTTGGCTGTGCAGCCGGGAGATGCGTTCTGCCCGGTTGGTGTTGATTCGTCACAGCTTGCTGCAGTCATTGCTGCCGGGGAAGGGAAGACCTTTGTCCTCCATGGACCACCGGGGACCGGCAAGTCGCAGACCATCACTAATATCATCGCCCACTGTCTGGCTCTTGGGAAGACGGTATTATTTGTGTCAGAAAAAAGGGTAGCCCTTGATGTTGTTCACAGCCGGCTGAAAGAGTCCGGCCTTGCACCATTCTGCCTTGAACTTCACTCGAACAAGAGCCATAAACGGGAGGTATTACGCCAGTTTGAAGAGGTCCTTTCCTTGGATGAATTACCTGCTCCTGATGACTGGTCATTGTATGCCGAATATCTTGCCGACCTTCGGGCCGGGCTGAACTCCTATGTCCACGCCCTTCATTCGGTCAGGAGCACCGGGGAGAGTTTCTACCAGGGGCTCGAGCGTCTTATTCGTCTTCGAAATGTAGAGTATATACCCCTTTCATGGCCGGATGCATCTGATTGTACGAGGGAAACGCTTCAGGATATCCAGGCATTTATCCATGACAGCCGGATCATCACCGGGCAGATCGTCCATCCACGGGATAATGTCTGGGCAGGTGTCCACTGCACGGAGTGGAGTGCCAGATGGAAGACGGCAGTGGAGACGGGGCTTGGACATTTCAGATCCTCTATTGAGAAACTTTCTTCCCTCTTTCCAATTCTGTGTGATATTCTGGGAATTGATCCGGCATCTCCCTCGTCATTTCTCAACGAGATTGTCCCGATATACCG
>Ga0067045_1030770_pt1 | contig 14154 bp, 12 predicted proteins | sample TerdegcTABiofilm_FD_59184 | JGI IMG/M metagenome (GOLD analysis project Ga0067045, IMG submission 59184) | Combined Assembly of (Gp0054472, Gp0054536) Wastewater bioreactor microbial communities from Singapore -Terephthalate degrading...
TTAAAGCTGGGCGGATGGATACGCTCGACGCCCGCTGGGCCATGCTGGAACCGCACGTGACCGTGGTTGGACCCGATGACGACCGGCCGCGTCCGGCGGTGCTGCTGTTCCACGGCTGTGGCGGCTTGCGGGACCACCTGCCGCGCTACGCCGAGGCGGCCAAGGCGGCGGGCTGGCGGGCCTTCATCGTCGATTCCTACGCCCCGCGCGGCTGGAACCGGGCCTTCACCCTGACCACGGTTTGCACCGGCCTGGTTCTGCGCGGCTATGAGCGGGCCGGCGATCTGCTGGCCGCCATCGACGGGATTTCAAAGCGCCCGGACGTCGATCCGACCCTGCTGGCCCTGGCGGGCTGGAGCCACGGCGGCTGGTCGATCATGGAGATGATGAGCGAGGACCCGCAACCGGGCCGCCTGGGCGTGGCTAATCCCGGCGACTGCGACCTGTCGGGGGTCAAGGCGGTTTGGCTGGCCTACCCCTATGTCGGGGCCTGGGCCTTCAACAAGATGAAGCCCTGGCGGCACTGTCCGCGAGTCCTGGCCATGACGGCCAAACGCGACCACCTGACCACGGTGTCGAACGCCGAACGGGTCAACGCCATGATCCGCGACTGCGGCTCCGAGGTCGAAAGCTGGATCGCCGAAGGCACCCACGCCTTCGACGAACCGACCAGCAACGGCCCGATGCGCCACGACCCCGAACTGACGCTGGAAGCCCTGCGCCGTTTCTCGGCCTTCCTCAAGGACGTGGCGCCGGACGCCTGACGATCAGCCCAGGCGGGCCGTGACCGTGATCTCGGACCGCACCGAATGGGCCATGTCGCAATGCTCGTGCGCGGCGTGGTGCAGGGCGTCCAGTTCGGCCTGATCGGGCTGTCGTCCGGTAAAGCTCGTCACCGGGTTCAGGGCCACGCGCGCCAGATAGGACTTGCCCTCCGCGTTCTTGTCCAGTTCGCCCGAGGCCTCGTCCAGATAGCGGTCGACGACCAGGCCGGCGTTGGCGGCGAAGGCCAGGAACCACAGCATATGACAGCTGGACAGGGAGGCGATCATGGCCTCCTCCGGGTCCACGCCCGCCGGGTCCGACATCGGGACCGGCACGCCCGCCGGAGACGAGGAGCCGGGCACCACCGCCCCGCCGTCGAAGCGCCAGACATGGGCGCGGCTGTATCGCTTGTCGGCGAAGGCCTGATCGCCCCGCGTCCATTCCACTGTTGCGCCGTGACCGCTCATGCCTGTCTCCTCTAGGCCTCGCCCAATGATGTGTAGATCATGCGCGCCCGCGTCTGGAATCCAAGCCCTCGATAGAAGGCGATCGTCGCCTCGTGATCGGCGAAGGCGTGCAGGAAGGCCGCTTCCCCCGTCGCCAGGATTTCGCCGACCACCAGGCGGGACAGGACGGCGGCATAGCCCTGACCGCGATGATCCGGGTGGGTGCAGACCCCGCTCAGTTCGGTGAAGCCGTCGACGCGCAGCCGCCGTCCCGCCATGGCCACCAGTTCGCCGCCTCGCTTGATCCCGACGAAGGGGCCCAGTTCGCGGGTCCTTGAGCGGAAGGGGCCGGGCCGCGTCAGGGTCGCCAGCGCCAGCATGGCCGGCGCGTCGGCCTCGCCCAGCTCTTCGATCACGCCGTCCAGCTCCGCGGCGTCCGGCCCGACCGGCGTCAGGGCCGTCGCCGTCATCTGCACCAGGGCGACCTGGGCTGCGACCGGTGCCCCCTCGGGCAGGACCCCGGCCATGGGCCCGTCCTCGCGTTCGACCAGTCCGGCGCCGGGGTATCGCCGCGCCAGCTCGGCCAGGGCCTTGCGGCTGGCCGCTGTGTCATCAGCCGCCGCCAGAAAGACGCCGACCTCGGGATCGAGACGCACGGCGTCCGGCCCGGAATTCGCCGTCGTGAACCGGGACAGGCGCGTCGTCAGGGCGTTGAAAACAGCGCGATCGAGAGGATGGGTCATGACCGAGGATCTAGGCGTGATGCCCCCGCGGCGAAAGCCGCCACGGCGCCGTCACGGCCGAAAACGGCCGATCAGCCCCGCCAGAAGCCGACGATCTTCTTGACCTCGTCCACCACCGGCTGAGCCACTTCGCGGGCGCGCTCGGCGCCCACGGCCAGGGCGCGGTCGATCTCGGCCGGGTCGGCCATCAGGCGGCGCATCTCGGCCGTGACCGGAGCCATCGATGTGACCGCCAGCTCGGCCAGTTTCGGCTTGAACGCGCCGAAGCCCTGACCGCCGAACTCGGCCAGAACGGCCTCGCGCGTCGTGTCCGACAGGGCGGCGTAGATGGCCACCAGGTTCTTGGCCTCGGGCCGACCGTCCAGACCCTCAAGCGTGTCGGGCAGGACATCCATGTCCGACTTGGCCTTCTTGATCTTGGCGGCGATGGTGTCGGCGTCGTCGGTCAGGTTGATGCGCGACAGGTCCGACGGATCGGACTTGGACATCTTGGCCGACCCGTCGCGCAGGCTCATGACCCGCGTGCCCGGCCCCTGGATCAGAGGCTCCGGCTGCGGGAAGAAGCCCGGAACGCCAAAGTCGTTGTTGAACTTGGCGGCGATGTCGCGGGTCAGTTCCAGATGCTGTTTCTGGTCCTCGCCGACCGGCACCTCGGTCGCCTTGTAGAGCAGGATGTCCGCCGCCTGCAGCACCGGATAGGTGTAGAGGCCGACGCTGGAGCGCTCCTTGTGCTTGCCCGACTTCTCCTTGAACTGGGTCATCCGGTCCAGCCAGCCGAGGCGGGCGACGCAGTTGAAAATCCAGGCCAGTTCGGCGTGGGCAGGCACCGCCGACTGCGGGAAGATGGTCGCCTTGGCCGGGTCCAGACCGGCCGCCAGATAGGCCGCCGCGATCTCGCGCGTCTGGGCGGTCAGCTTCTCGGGCTCCTGCCAGACGGTGATGGCGTGCATGTCGGCGACGAAGACGAACAGGGGCGCGCCCGTGTCCTGCAGCTCGGTGAAGCGCTTCAGGGCGCCGAGGTAGTTGCCCAGGTGCAGAGCGCCGGAGGCCTGGATGCCGGACAGGATGCGGCGCGGACCGGTGTAGGGAGCCGGGGTCTGGTCAGTCATGGAAAGATTCTCGGAACTCGAAGAGACTGGAGTCGACGCACGCGCAGGCGTGCGAGGTCGTGCGGTGAGCAGTCAGCCGCGCCATCGCCGGGCGACGAAAAGGTATTCCGAATGAGCCATGCCTTCGCGCTTATCGCCTCGGGCCGCGAAGGGCAAGCTTACCGCCCCTTGCGGATCAGGCCCTTGATCTCGGCCACCGTGACCGCGCGGGTGGCGAAGGCCAGAACCACATAGGTCAACCCGCCCGCCGCCACGACCAGGGCCAGGGTGATCTCCTTGACGCCGTGACGGGTTCCCAGCAGGGCCATCAGATCCGCGACCGGCGCCTGCAGCATGGGCCGCGCCCAGGAAGCGACGCCGACCACCACGCCCAAGCCGATGCTGGCCAGGACGATGCGCGCCAGCCGCGAGACCGCCGCCGGGCTCGGTCGATAATAGCCGCGCCGCCACAGGGTGACGCCCAGCAGCAGGGCGTTGGTCCAGGCCGCCGCGCTGACCGCCGCCGCGATCCCGGCGATGCCCATGCCCGCGTGGAACAGGGCGATGGCCAGGGCCGCGTTCACCGCCACCGAGACCAGGGCGAAGGCCATGGGCCGGCGCGTGTCGCCGCGCGCGAAGAAGGCCGGCGCCAGGATGCGGATCAGGACGAAGGCCGGCACGCCCCAGCCGAACTGGAACAGGGCCTGGGCCGTGTTGACCGCATCGACCTGCAGGAAGGCGCCGCGCGTGAAGAGGGCGTCGATCAGGAAATAGGGCATGGCCAGCAGGGCCGCCGCCGCCGGCAGGGTCAGGGCCATGGACAGGGCCAGGGCCTCGTCCATCGAGGCCTGCTGCTGGACGTGGTCCTTGGACGCCACCGCCGAGGACAGGCGCGGCAAGAGGGCGATGCCGATGGCCACCCCGACCAGGCCGAGCGGCAACTGATATAGCCGGTCCGCCGTCGCCAGCCAGGTCCGCCCCCCGGCGACGAAACTCGACAGGTTGCCCGAGATGAAGACGTTGATCTGGGTCGCGCTATTGCCGATGGCGGCGGGCACGGCGGTGATGATGATGGCCTTCACCGCCGGGGTCAGCTTCGGCATGGTCAGGCGGATATTGGCCCCGGCCTTGCGCGCCGCCCACCAGCACAGGCCCGCCTGGGCCACGCCCGCGACGGCCACGCCCCAGGAGGCGGCGTAGGCCGCGCCCACCTGGTCGCCCTTGGCCGGAATGACCGCGACCAGCATGATCAGGTTCAGCAGCATGGGATAGGCGCCCGAAACGATGAAGCGCCCGCGCGCGTTCAAAACCCCGCTGAGCAGCGAAGCGATAGCCATGCAGGGCAGGTAGGGCATGGTGATCTGGGTCAGGATCACCGCCAGCTTGAAGCGCGCTGGATCGTCCAGGAAGCCGATGTTGATGACCGTCATCAGCCACGGCATCGTCAACTGGGCCACAATGGTCAGGGCCACGGTGACGGCGGCGACGGCGGCCAGGGCGTCGGTGGCGACCTGATCGGCCACGGCCTCGCCCTCGGTCTTCAGCGTCTTGGCGTAGGCCGGCACGAAGGCGGCGGCGAAGGCCCCCTCGGCGAAGATGCGGCGGAACAGGTTGGGGAAGTTCAGGGCGGTGTTGTAGGCGTCCGCCGCCGGTCCCGCCGAGGCCCCCAGCGCCGCCGAGATCACCACGTCGCGGGCGAAACCGGCCAGGCGGCTCAGCATGGTCATGGCGCTGAAGATGGCCGAGGAGCGCATGACGCCCCCCGTCTTGCCTGCGCCTTGGGGCGCGTCGCCGTCCAGCGTCGCCGAGGCGGCGGGCGGCTGGACGATGGGCTCCACCGTGGCGTTGGCGGCCGGGACCGGGGCCGCCGGTTCGATGGGATCGGTCTTGTCGTTCACGGCTGTTCCTGCGCTCGCCCGACCAACGCCTTAGCGCGCCCGCGCCCCTCTGGATACGGGTTTGCTTGCGACCTCGCCTTCCAGATCGGAGACGTCGCGGACGCTGGCGCGCACTGGGGTGATGCGCCGCCCCGCCGGTCCCTGCGGCGTCCGGTCCAAAACCGCGATCAGCGCCGTCTTCAGCGCTTCCAGCCGCGCCGCGTCGCTCGGCTTCGCCCCGTCCGCGTCGGTGATGTAGAAGCCGTCCACCGCCCGCTCGCCAAAGCTGGCGACATGGGCCGAGCGGGTCGAATAGCCATGCTCGGAAATCGTCCGCGCCAGGTCGGCCAGCAGGCCCGGCCGGTCGGCGCCCGAGACCTCGACCACCACCGCGCTGGTCCCGGCCTCCATGTCGATGCGCACCACCGGACGCACCTCGAACACCGCCCGGCGCGCGCTAACCCGAGGCGTCTCGACCGCCGAAGCCCGCGCCCCCTTCTGCGCCGCCCGCTCCAACGCCTTGACCAGAATGGCCAGCCGACGCGGTTCGCGTCGGCCATAGGCCTCGCCCGCCCCATCCTGAAGTTCGAACACGTCCAGCGCGGTGCCGTCCTCGGCGGTGGCCAGCCGCGCCCCGACCACGTCGGCCCCGGCCAGGGCCAGGGTCGCGGCCAGGTCGGCGAACAGGCCCGGCCGGTCCGTCGCCGCCACCGCCACCCGCGCGGTGGATTCCAGCGCAGTTTCCGGCGGCAAGGCCTCGACCGCCGCCCCCTCGCGCCGCGCCCGCTCGACCAGGGCCGGATGGTCGATCAGCGGGTCCTCGCGCGTCACCGCGTCGCCGCGGAACAGGGCCTCGGTCGCCTCGAACAGGGCGCGCATCAACTGGCCCTTCCAGCCGTTCCACACCCCCGGTCCGACGGCGCGAATGTCGGCCACGGTCAGGACCATCAGCATGCGCAGACGTTCAGGATCGCCCACCGCCTCCGCAAAGGCCCGCACCGTCGAGGGGTCGGAGACGTCGCGCTTCTGCGCATAGTCGCTCATCAGCAGGTGATGGCGCACCAGCCAGACCACCAGCTCGATCCGGCGCGGGTCGACGCCCAACCGCTCGCAGGCCCGCCTTGCGGCGATGGCGCCGTCCTCCAGCTGGCCCCGGTCGCCGCCCTTGCCGACGTCGTGCAGCAGCATGGCCAGCATCAGCACCTCGATATCGGCAATGCGGTGGATGATGGCGGTCGAGGCCGGGTGGTCGGCCTCCAGCTTGCCGCGCGCGATATCGTTGATGATGCCCACGGCCTGAAGCGTGTGCTCGTCCACCGTATAGGCGTGATACATGTTGAACTGGGTCTGGCCGACGATCCGCCCCCATTCGGGCAGGAAGCGGCCCAGCAGCCCCGTCTCGTTCATGATCGACAGGACGCGATAGGGCCGCGCCCCGTGCGCCAGCACCGTCAGCAGGGCCTCGGCCGCGCGCGGGTCGCGCCGCAGCGCCGGCGTCACCAGGGGCAGGGCGCGGATCACCGCAGCGAAGGCGTCGGGGTGCAGGTCCAGATCCAGCCGGTCCGCCTCGACGAACAGCAGCAGCAGCCGCACTGGGTCGTGGGCGAAGACCCCGCCCCCCGTCACCGTCAGCCGCCCGCCCTCGATCGCCAGGCCGTCAAAGGCCAGCTTCGCCCGGCGGCGGGGGATCAGCCGCGACAGTCCGCGCGCCAGACCTTGCGCCTTCTTCTGCTGGCGGGCCTCCAACTGGGCCGAGACGGCGCGGGTCAGGGCGCCGACCTCGCGCGCCACCTGGAAATAGCGGCGCATGAAGCGCTCGACCGCCAGTTCGTCGCCGCGTCCGCGCCAGCCCATGCGCCGTGCGATTTCGGGCTGATAGTCGAAAGTCAGCTTCTCCTCCGCCCGCCCCGCCGCCAGATGCAGATGGATGCGCACGCTCCATAGAAAACCGATGGCTTCGCGGAAGCTGCGCAATTCCCGCGCGCTCAACAGCCCCTCCAGCGCCGCCTGCCCCCGCTCGCTGTCCGGCGCCAGCGACCGGGCGATCCAGAACAGGGTGTTCAGGTCCCGAAGCCCCCCCTTGCCGTCCTTGATATTGGGCTCGACGCGATAGCGCACCGCCCCCGTCTTCTGCAGGCGGGCGTCGCGCTCCTCCATCTTGGCGGCGATGAAGGGGCGCGGGTCGGCCCTGGCGACCTCGACGCGGAACCGCTTCAGCAGACCCTCGCCCAGCCCCGCATCCCCCGCGAGGACCCGCGCTTCCAAGAGGGTGGTCCGCACCGTCATGTCGGCGCGCGCCAGATCCAGCGTCTCGCCGACCGAACGCGAGGCCGAGCCGACCTTCAACCCCAGATCCCACAGGACATAGTGGACGAACTCAATCACCGCCGTCGTGCGGGCGTTGATCCCCTGGCCCGGACGCAGGAACAGCAGGTCGAGATCGGAAAAGGGCGCCAGGACGCCCCGACCATAGCCGCCGACCGCCAGCAGGCTGAGGCGGTCCTGCGGCGCCGGATGCAGCACCTCGGTCGCTGTCCGCCACAGGCTGATCAGCAGGACGTCGGCGGCGGCGCCATAGAGCCGCGCCGCCTCGGCCCCATCCACCCCGCCCTCCAGCCGCCGGGCGACGCGCGCCCGGTCGATAGCGAAGCTTTCGCGCAGGACCTCGGTGACGGCGGCGCGCGCGTCCGGCGCCGAGGCGGCCTCGACCAGACGTGGATCAAGGGCCGCCGGCGGGGTCACGGGCGCGACAGACCCTTGAGGCGGTAGAGCGCCTCCAGCGCCTCGCGCGGGGTCAGCTCATCGGGATCGATGCCGGCCATGGCGTCGTCCAGCGCCGAGCTGATCGGAACCGGCGCCGGCTCGGCCACGGCGGCGAACAGGGGCAGGTCGTCCAGGCGCGCGGTCGCCGCCTTCTCGCTTTCCAGCCGTTCCAGCACCTCGCGGGCGCGGCCGACCACGGCGGTCGGCACCCCGGCCAGCTTGGCCACCTGCACGCCGTAGGAGCGATCCGCCGCCCCCGGCGCCGCCTCGTGCAGGAAGACCAGGTCGCCGTTCCACTCGCGCGCCTTCATCGACAGATTGCAGACGTGGTCCAGCCGCTCCTCCAGCTGGGCCAGCTCGTGATAGTGGGTGGCGAACAGGGTGCGGGCGCGGTTGGTCTCGTGCAGGGCCTCGGCCGTGGCCCAGGCGATGGCCAGGCCGTCGTAGGTGGCGGTGCCGCGCCCGATCTCGTCCAGCACGACAAAGCTGTGCGGCGTCGCCTGGGTCAGGATGGCGGCGGTCTCGACCATCTCCATCATGAAGGTCGAACGGCCGCGCGCCAGATCGTCGCCGGCGCCGACGCGGCTGAACAGCCGGTCCACCACACCGAGACGCATGGCGCGCGCAGGCACGAAGGCCCCCGCCTGGGCCAGCACGACCAGAAGCGCGTTCTGACGCAGGAAGGTCGACTTACCGGCCATGTTCGGGCCCGTCACGATCGACAGACGCGAGGCCCCGGCGCCGTCACCGGCCAGGCGGCAGTTGTTGGGGGTGTAGGGGTCGCCCTGGGCCGTCACCGCCGCCTCGACCACCGGGTGACGCCCGGCCTCGACCTCGAAGCACAGGCTGTCGTCGACCACGGGACGGACAGCGCTGACCTCCTCGGCCCATTCGGCCAGGGCGGCGTGGGCGTCCAGCTCGGCCAGGGCCTCGGCCACGCCCTGCAGCGGCCCGGCCAGCCGCGCGACCTCGCGCCGCCAGGCTTCAAAGGTCTCGCCCTCCATGGCCAGGGCGCGATGCCCGGCCTGGCTGATCTTGGCGTCCAGTTCCGACAGTTCGACCGTGGTGAAGCGGACCTGATTGGCCAGGGTCTGACGGTGGATGAAGGCGCTGTCCGGCCCGGCGCGCAGCAGGTTCTCCGCCGCCTTGGCCGAGGCCTCGAGGAAGTAGCCCAGCACGGCGTTGTGGCGCACCTTGAAGGCCACCCCGCTCTCGGCCACGGCGCGCGCCTCAAGGTCCGCAACCACCCGGCGGCTGTCGTCGCGCAGGGTGCGGGCGGCGTCCAGCTCGGGCCGGTGGCCGGGGTTCACGAAGCCGCCGTCGCGCGCCAGATGCGGCGGCTCCTCGATCAGGCCGTCGCCCAGATCGGCCAGCAGATGCGACAACTCGGCGTCCAGCGTCAGCCGATCAAGACAGGCCAGCACCCGCGTCGGCGGTCCCGCCAACGGGTCGCGCGCGGCGGCGAACAGCCCGGCTAGGCCTTGCGCCGTCGTCAGGCCCGAACGGATGGCCGCCAGATCGCGCGGCCCGCCGCGTCCCAGCGCCAGCCGCGAGGTCGCCCGCGCCACATCGGCCGAGGATCGCAGCCCATCCCTCAGTTCACGCCGCAGATCGCGCCGTTCCAGCAGCCATTCCACCGCGTCCAGCCCGGCGTTGATCGCCGCCGGATCGCGCAGGGGCCGCGACACCCGTTCCGCCAGAGCCCGCGCCCCGCCCGAGGTGACGCTGCGGTCGATGCAATGCAGCAGGCTGCCGTCGCGCTCGCCGCGCTGGGTGCGGTCGATCTCAAGGCTGAGGCGCGTCGCCGGATCGATGGCCAGAAAGCCGCTCTCGCCCGACCGGCGCGGCGGGGCCAGAGCCGGAATCTTGCCCGCCTGCGTCGTCTCCAGATAGGCGGCGATCAGGCCCAGCGCCGAGACCTCGGCCTCTTCGAAGGCGCCGAAACCGTCCAGCGCCGAGACGCCATAGAGCCGCTGCACCCGGTCGCGCGCCCCGACCGGCTCGGCCAGAGCCTGAGGCATGGCCTGAACCACGCCGCCGGAGCCGTCCAGCGCGCCCTTCAAGCCCTCGTCCGAGAACAGGCGGTCGGGCACCAGCACTTCCGACGGCCGAAACGCCGCCAGCGCCGCGCCTAGATCGCTGAGGTCGCAGGCCACGCTGTCCACCGCCCCGGCCGACAGCTCGACCACCGCCACGGCGGCGCGGCCCTTGCGGATCGCCACGGCGGCCAGACGGTTGGCCCCGCGCGCGTCCAGCAGACTGTCCTCGGTCAGGGTGCCGGGCGTCACCACCCGCACCACGCCGCGATGCACCACCGCCTTGTGACCGCGCTTCTTGGCCTCGGCGGGGGCTTCCAGCTGTTCGCAGATGGCGACCTTGAAGCCCATGCGGATCAGCCGGGCCAGATAGCCGTCCAGGGCATGGACCGGCACCCCGGCCATGGGAATGTCCTCGCCCTGATGCTTGCCGCGCTTGGTCAGGGTGATGCCCAGCGCCGCCGCCGCCTTGACCGCGTCGTCGAAGAAGAGCTCGTAGAAGTCGCCCATGCGGAAGAAGAGGATGGCGTCCGGCTGATCGGCCTTGGCCGCCAGGAATTGCGCCATCACCGGCGTCGTTCCGGCGTCGGGCTTGAGGTCGGCTTGCGGGGGATGGGACAGGGGCGCGTTCATTGTCCGTCAGGGTGACGGATCGGCCCGTTCGTCTCAAGCAGGATCGGCGGCGCTCATGCACAGACCCGCGGTGAAACCCCCTCGCGCCTGTGGATCAGGCCGCGTTGCTGACGTGCAGGCGCAGGCGCGAGGCCACAGCGGCGGGGGCCTCGTCCAGGGCCAGGGCGTCCCAGTCGATGTCGGGCTTGGCCGCGTGCGAGGCGGCGACGATGGCGCGCAGTTCGGCGGCCGAAGCCACGCTGGCGATCACCGAGGCCACGCCGGGCAGGTTCAGGGCATAGGCCAGGGCCGCCTGCATCGGATCGACGCGGGCCTCAGCCAGACGCCGGCGCGTGCGCGACAGGGCCATCCCGTGCGCCGCCAGTTCGGGCGGCAGGCTCTCGCGGTTGGCGAACAGCAGACCCTGGGCGAAGACCGAGGCCAGATGCACTTCGACGCCCTGGCCGGCCAGAGCCTCGATCACCCCGCCGCGCGCGGCGCGCTGGTCCAGGATGTTGCAGGCGACCTGCACCACGTCGGGCTGGAAGCGACGAGCCAGCAAGGCCGGGCCGTCCTCGACGGTGGCGACAAAGCCGATCTTGCGGAAGACGCCCCGCTCCTTCAGCGCGCTCAAGCGGGCCCACAGGGCGCGGCCCTCGGCGCCGGCCAGATCAGAGGCGTTCTGCACCAGGACGGCGTCGCCGCGCGGCAGACCCATGCGTTCCAGCGAACGGCGGGCGCGGGCCTCGACTCGGTCCAGACCGTCGGCCAGAGGCACGGTGCGCACGGTGACGCGGAAGGGCGAAGGGAAGGGCCAGGCCTGGCCCAGCAGGCGCTCGACGTCGCCTTCGGGCCGGGTCGCGACCAGGCCGACGCCCGCGTCGCCCGCTGTCTGCAGCAGATGGCGCATGGCGTCCTCCCGCTGACCAGGGGGCAGCGGACGGGACCGTTCGGGCTCAGTCACCACAGCGATGGCGAGCCGGTCGGCCGGAGAAGGCGGGACGGCGAATCTCACGACGCCGATCTTCAGCGTCAAAGCTTAAGGGAGATTGACTGAAATCAAGGCTGTTGGTGAAGGAACAGGCTTAATCCGCATCCGGCTGGTTGTCGGGATGGGCCGCGACAAAGGCCGGATGGGCTTCGGCCCGCATTTCGATCTCCAGCAGACGCGGGAAGGCGGTCAGATCCACGTTGAAGCGTCGCGCCGAATAGATCTGCGGAATCAGGTAGCAGTCGGCCAGGGTCGGGGCGCCGCCGAAACACCACCCCTCGCCGTGACGCACCACGAGCGCTTCGAGGGCCGCGAAGCCGTCGAGGATCCAACGCCCGGCCCAGGCGTCGACGCCCGCCTGATCGGCGCCCAGGTCACGCACTGCCTTCAGCACCCGCAGATTGTTCAACGGATGGATGTCGCAGCCGATCAGGGCCGCCATGGCCCGCACCGTGGCGCGCTCAGCGGGCAGGCTCGGCAACAGGGCCGGGGCCGGATGCGTCTCTTCCAGCCATTCCAGAATGGCCGGGCTCTGGGTCAGGACCAGACCCTCGACCTCCAGCGCCGGGACCAGACCCTGCGGGTTCAAGGCCAGGTAGGCGTCCGACTTCTGCACCCCCGTGCGCAGATCCACCGGAGCCGTCTCATAGGCCAGGCCCTTGAGATTGAGGGCGATGCGGGTGCGGTAGCTGGTGCCCGAGCGCCAATAGCCGTGCAGGATCATGGCTGCACCGTGAAGGCGAGCGGGGCCAGGCCGTCGATGCTCGCCTCGACCCGGTCGCCGGGAACCACCGGGCCCACGCCCTCGGGCGTGCCGGTGAAGATCAGGTCTCCGGGCTGCAGGGTCCACAGTTCGCCAGCCTTGGCCAGAACGCCCGCCGGGTCCCAGATCATGTCCGACAGACGCCCCGACTGGCGCGTCTCGCCGTTGACCTTCAGTTCGATGACCGCATCCGCGTCGGGCAGGGCGCCGAGCGTCAGGGCGCCGCACGGGGCCGACTGATCGAAGGCCTTGCCGGCCTCCCACGGCCGGCCCTTGGCCTTGGCTTCCGATTGCAGGTCGCGCCGCGTCAGATCGACGCCGACGGCCCAGCCGACGATCGCCCCGCCCTCGCCGATCGCCGCCACCAGCTCGACCTCATGATGCAGGTTGGCCGTGGCCGACGGATAGGCCGGATCGGCCCCGTCCACGACCAGGGCGTCGGCCGGCTTGGCGAAGAAGAAGGGCGCGGGCTTGGACGGATCAGCCCCCATTTCCCGTGCGTGGGCGGCGTAGTTCTGACCGACGCAGAAGATGCGGCGAACCGGGAAACGTCGCGAGTCGCCGACGATGGGCAGGGAGGGCGTCGGCGCGGGTTGGAACAGCCATTGGGTCATGGCCTTCCTTCTAGGACGGCGGCGCTTTCGGCGCCAGAAGGCGGCTTGCGCCAAGCGCTGCGGCTTGCTGCATTGCAGGAACCTTGCTTGTCGGTGTGGCGTTCGGGGCAGGGGTTCTCTATTTAATCGTCAAGCTTACACACAGAAGCGGAGCGCGCATCATGGCCACGACCAAGGCACGGGAAGACATCAAGAACGACCTGAAGACCCTCAAGGAGGATCTGAAGACGGGCGCCCGCGAGGAAACCCAGCGCCTGAAGGAAAAGGCCGCCGACGCCGAAGCCCGCCTGCGCGAGCACGGCGAGGAGCTGCGTGACAAGGCGCGCGGCTATTACGACGACGCCCGCGTGCGTGGCCGCGAGTATTACGACGACGCCGCCGAGCGCTTCGAGGAAGCCCAGCGCTACGTCATCGAACGGGTGCAGGAACGTCCGGTGCAGTCGACCGCCATCGCCCTGGGCGTCGGCGTCGTGCTCGGCCTGCTGCTCGCCGGTCGTCGCCGCTGATGATCGGGCGGGGGCTGATCAACCGCGCGGTGGCGACCTTCATCGCCGCCGGCGCGGGTTTCGTGGCCATGGTCGCCCTGGGGGCGACGGTCTATTATCTGCTGGCGCTGGTCGTCGTGCCTCTGGCGGCGGCGGCCATCACCTCCGCCCTGTTCGCAGTGATCGCCTTGATCATCGCCCTGGTCTTCGTGCGTCGCGCCCAGGGCGAGGACGAAGAAGAGGATCAAGAGCCGGAAAGCCTGGGGATGCGCGCCTTCCACCTGTTCCAGGAACGGCCGATCCTTGGGGCCGCGGCAGCCCTGGCCGGCGGCTTCATCTTCCTGCGCAACCCGGCCCTGGCCACCATGGTCGCGGCCGCCTTTACGGAAAAGAGCCGCACGCGCCGCCGGTAGAAGGCGGAACGGCCAAGCCTCCGAGGCGTTGATGAAACAGGCGGGACCGCGACGCATCGACGGTTCCGCCCCCATCAACAAGCAGGAGGACCGTCCATGCTTCGCTGGGCCATCATCTTTTTCATCATCGCCCTGATCGCCGGTTTTCTCGGCTTCGGCGGCGTCTCGGGCATGTCGTTCGAGATCGCCAAATTCATCGCCATCATCGCCGTGATCCTGTTCGTGGTCTCGCTGGTCATGGGCGGCATGCGCGGGCGAGGTCCGCGCGTCTGACGCCGCCATTCGCTGCAATGCAAAAGGCCCCGACGATCCGTCGGGGCCTTTTTTTCATGACCGCGCCTGGGTGACGGCGGCCTCCCTCTCGCCCGGCGTAATCGGGTCGGGCGCGGTCTCGGCCCGTCGCGTGTCCTGGCGGCGCGGCAGACGCCAGATCTGGTGATCCTCAAACCTCTGGCCGGTCCAGACCACCGCCGTGACCACGATCTCGCCGGCGTCCCAATCGATGCGGTTGAAGCTGGGCGGCGCCCCCCGCTCGCGATGCGACAGCGTCCCGCAGCC
>Ga0067045_1030772_pt1 | contig 14140 bp, 8 predicted proteins | sample TerdegcTABiofilm_FD_59184 | JGI IMG/M metagenome (GOLD analysis project Ga0067045, IMG submission 59184) | Combined Assembly of (Gp0054472, Gp0054536) Wastewater bioreactor microbial communities from Singapore -Terephthalate degrading...
CTGTATGGCTCCATAAATCTGGCCTGTGGGTAATTGATTTATTGTCTATATCTAAACGAACATCTATAAGGTTAGGGTACAGTTGTGCTAAGGTAACGCCAATGGGAGTATTTTGTGGAAATACCATAATACCCGAGTGATCATCGGATATTCCCAGTTCACGTTCCGAACACAGCATTCCTTCGGATTCAACACCTCTGAGTTTTGCTTTTGTAACGGTAAATGTTTCAGTAAATTTGGTGCCCACCGGTGCAAGGGCTACAATATCACCAGCTTTGTGATTTGGTGCACCACATACTACCTGTAACACACCCTTGCCAGTATCCACTTTACATACAGTAAGCTTATCAGCATTGGGATGTTTGGCAACTTCAAGAATCTTTGCAGTATAAATATTTTTAAGAAGTTCATGGGAATATTCAATAGAATCAATCTCAGCGGTTGACATGGTAAGCCGGTTGGCTATATCAGCCACTGGAATGTCTTTAATATCAACCATATCCTGAATAATATTTAATGAAATCCACATAATGATAACTCCACACAAGACTTAAAATTGATAGAGGAAACGAATATCGCCGCTTAAGAAATGGCGAATATCATTAATGCCATAGCGCATCATGACAAGCCTGTTTAAACCCAGCCCAAATGCAAATCCTGACCACTTATCAGGGTCAATATTGCCATACCTGAGTACATTTGGATGAACCAGCCCACATGGCAACAGTTCAACCCATCCGGAATATTTACACACACTGCAACCTTTGCCACCACATATAAGGCAGTGAATATCAAGCTCAAATCCAGGTTCAACAAAGGGGAAATATCCTGGGCGCAGGCGTATGGTGGTTTCTTTCTGGAAGATTTCTTTAAGTAATGTTTTCATAAAATAGATAAGGTGCGCTACAGAGATATCCTTATCCACCATCATTCCTTCAACCTGATAAAATGTATTTTCATGTGAGGCGTCAATACTTTCATAGCGGAAAACCCTGCCAGGACCAATGACTCTAAATGGCGGTTTAAGACGTTCCATACCTCGTATCTGAATTGCTGATGTATGGGTTCTGAGCAGATTGCCATCCTCAGTCCAGAATGTATCCTGCATATCGCGGGCAGGGTGATACGGCGGAATGTTGAGTGCTTCAAAGTTATAGTAATCAGTTTCTACTTCAGGACCATCAAGAATTTCAAAACCCATAGAGGTAAATATGTCCTCAATTTCATACTGTATTTGCGAAATAGGATGCAGATGACCTCTGTCATAATGTTTTAATGTGCCTGGCATGGTAAGCGTAACATCCAGCCAGTCTTCCATGATAAGCTTGTTTATTTGTTGTTCGGTTAAAACGGTTTTGCGATTTTCCAGAGCAGATTCAATTTTTTCTTTCAGTTCGTTGGATAGTTTGCCAATCTCAACACGTTCTTCCTGTGGCAATGTGCCAAGGGAGCGCAAAATCTGAGTCAAATCGCCTTTGCGTCCCAGGACTTTGACTCGCAACTGTTCCAGTTCATCTATCGTTGTGGCTTTTTCAATTGCGGATATTGTTTGTTCATAGAGGTCCTGAAGCTGCTTTTTCATATACATCACCTGACTAATTACAAATCTTTATTTACTATGAACTATCGCCCAAAAAAATTATTATTTTGGCGATAGTTACCGGTAAATAATTTTTAGATTTGTATTACAAAAGAACCGCTTAAAAAAAGTCAACAATATTACTATGAATTTTTATGTAAATTAACTATATGTTAACTTTACGGTTGATGCTGTGAGATACAATTAATCAGCGCATTATTCCGATTTTTTAGAAAGGGACGGAATTTTCATAAATAGTGCAGGTGCGCCATACGATACCCATAACCCCATAAACCAGTATCGGATAAAGTCAAATACATTAGATGATGGAAACACTATTTTAAGACCTTCTTTGATACCAAGAATAATGGTAATCCCAATGACAAATTTAACAAGTGCAGGTACAATTGAAAAAGTAATCTCTTCAGATTTATCATTGTTGAGTATAAAGCCAATTGCAAAACCTGATAGTACACCCAATGATTTGGCAATTTCATTTCCTGTTAAAACAATTGCGATAACAAAAGGTAGTATGACAAAAAAGACAACTGCAGGAATTATCCCTGTATTCCATAACCTGTCATAGTATGGTATCAGAGCAATAACACAAAGAAAAATAACAGTGCCTAAGATTATACCACCAGCAACATCGCCTAAAAAATGTACACCTAAATACAGTCGTGAATATGAAATCGCAATAATCAAAAATAATGAAAATATGGTAAATAATCGATGCTTAACAACATAGGCCAGTGTTCCCCAGAACACTACTGCGCTTTGAGCATGGCCACTGGGGAATCCAGGGCTATTAACGGGACAATACATACGGTTTAATTCTGCTATTTGTGGGGCAAGGTTTACAGCATCCGGCCTTGGATTCATAAATAAAAATTTTGCTATATCGTTAATTGCGGCAGATAGCAAAAATGCAATACCAACGATGGTTGCAATACGTTTATTGACACACCAGAATAAAAATGGTATAACAAGAATATAAAACATCTCATTGCCTAATTGAGTAAATGCCACCATAATAAAATCAAGCCATTTCCCAGCATATAGATGTATCTGGTTTAACGTTTGTTCACTGAAAAGTAACTGGTTGGTAAAAAACATAATGTTCACCTCTAAAATATGTATTATTCTAAAAGATTATCCAGCGCATATTTTGCTGCGCCTATTGCTGCTGTGTAATTACCGTATGACGTTACACAATAGTGAATATCTTCCTTCATGCCTGCTAAGGCCAGCGTTTGTACACCTTGAATAATGTGTGGCATAAAAAATTCATGTGCGCCTGATAATCCTCCACCAAGTATCACTGCCTCAGGATTGAATATATTCACTAAATTTGCAATACCAATTCCAAGGTATTGTCCAATTAAATTAAAAATATACAATGCCAGAGCATCCCCTTTTTGTGCTTCTTCAAACACCAATTGTGCTGTTAATGACTCCTGTGTCATGCGTTTTGTAATTGTTGAATCAGGATACATGCTTATATGACTTTTTGTAAAATTGACAACCGCAGTTGCTGAACCATAGCATTCAAGGCAGCCTTTTCTTCCGCATTTACACAGCAGCCCATTATAATCAATAGTTGTATGGCCAAATTCCATTGCACTGCCAGCCCGGCCAGTGTAGGGCACGCCGTCAATAACCGCACCACCTCCAATGCCAGTGCCCAGCGTAAGCATTATCCAGTTTTTAAAATGTTTGCCATTGCCAAGCCACAGTTCGCCAAACACAGTGCAGTTTGCATCGTTTTCAAGAAAAGTTTTACATCCTGATAATTTCTGTATTTGTTGCACCACAGGATAATTTTTCCACCATGGAATATTGGGACTTGTGATTACAATACCTTTGTGTTTATCAATTGCGCCTGCTGAGCCAATGCCTATCGCCTCAATTTCATTGTTATTTGTGTGCGATAGTTCCTGTAAAATGGTAATGCACTGTATAATATGTTGTTCAGTTTCCAATATAGCTTTTCCTGTGGGAACCGACGTTTGTGCACGTATAACGCCGGTGCTATCGACAATAACGCCTTTAATATTTGTGCCGCCTATATCAAGACCTATGACCATAGAATGACATCCATCATGAAATTAAACAGCATAGTACCACAAAACATTGTAAGGGCAATCATTTTTTGTGTTAGTGGCATACGAGCACATGGAATATTATTTTACAGTAACAGTTGATTGAATAAGATTATGTAATTGTACTGGAATCTTTATAATTGTTTGATAATCCATAGTGTTAATATAATTATCTGAGATTTTTTCAACCAGTGATTGTACCGCAATGATATCTGTTGTTGCATTAGCATATACAAAAAAATAATGAATTGTATTATTATTTTTTATAGAAACACCACATGTTGCATAAGGTGGGGCAAATACAGGTGGCTTACTGTATATCTGGTAAATCTGACCATATACTGTTGCTACAAAATAACGGCCAGTATTTTCTATAATCAGCGATAGTTCAACAAAGGGGTAGCCATTATTTGATTTCTGCAGGCATTCCAGTATAATATTTGTTGACTGTATATCAAGAATTTGTGACTGTTCTGGAGGTGGTGATTGTAGCACCTGCTTACTACAATGTAAGCAAATGGTTATGAGCAAGGAAAGTATTGTGTAAATGATTTTTTTTGACATATAGCAATGTTTATAATAAAATTTTAATTAATATGATTGATAGTATAGTAACGTTGTAAAGTATTATTTAGATTATTTAGAGTTTATAAAGTTCCTGTATATATGGATGTATTTTTTAAGTCATTGCGAGCGCAAGCGAAGCAATCCCGGAATATGGTACAGAAAAGATTGCTTCGGCACTGCGTGCCTCGCAATGACAATGAGGGTACGTCATTGCAAGCGCAAGCGTCAGCAATCTCATTGTTTACGCCAGCATATAATGAAATATATTTTTTATCTTGACAATTATATTGCTATATTAATATTGTTAAAGTCTTAAAAAAATCATTAATAATAATTAGAAGGGATGTGATTACAAAATGCCAGTACCTTTAGAAGTTGAGGTAACAGACGGTGATTTGGAGCGTGCGTTTAAAAATCTGAAAAAACGCATGGCTTTTGAAGGTATCTTTAAGGAGCTAAAAAGGCGCCGATACTATGAAAAGCCAAGCGAAGAAAAGAAGCGCAAAAAGGAAGAAGCCGAAAGACGCCGTTTGAAAAAGATCAGAAGATTTGAAACGCAGACAAAACAACGCCGTTTTGTTGCAAAACCATCTGGCAGAGGCGGATCTTCACAGGACGAGTAATGCTAAACTACATACGTGAAGCCAGTAAAAAATCCGGCAATTGCCGGATTTTTTGTTTATAATTGATACTCAAAGGGCTCTAAATAAAATTGGTTGACAAGTGTTAATTTTTTATATATTAAATTGATAATAGCTATTTAGTGTAATACAAAAATTTGTAATAATATCATTCTTCAGCTTTAATCCCCAATTGTCTGAGTGTTTCCAGTATCTTGTTTTCATAATCATACTCTGGAATAGAACCTTCACTGGCTTTAATTTCTAACGATATGGATTCAAAATATTGGTGAAGAGCACTTACCATTTTGAAAATATCATTGGTTTTTCCTTTGGGTAATTTGAATTGTAAATGAACATTTTGGCGTGTCCCTTGTTTTTCTTCCAGTTTATTGGGTAAAGGATCGTTTACAGTGCCAGGTTGGGTAACTACCTGAGTATTGCCGGGATATGCTGGTGCAGGAGTAAAAGTTTCAGTTGCTTTCTTCCCAACAAGTTCCTCACATAATTCAGAACTGATTATTATTTCATTTCCAGTCAGGCTAACATCTGCTTTTTCTTTATAATAAACGCATTGAGGGGTATTATCGTTTAGCAATCCTAAGCCAAATATACCTTTTTCAACACCTTCAGAAATAGCTTGTTTTAGAATTGTTTTATCAGGTATTCGTGGTTCACCAGGAGTTCGGTAGAAGGCATTAGCAATTTGTTCAGTTAACACATATTTATTTTTTCCTAAATATCTTTCTTTTATGACAAGTGGGGCAAGTTTTTCAACAATATCATTCTTTTGTTTGATCCTTTCATAAATTTCAATATCAAGAGGTTTATGGTCACCATAAGTAGGAACACCAAGGTCATCTTCTTTGTATGTATCTTTTACAGGTATTATAATTGTGCGATATAATTTTCTAACTGATTCATGTACATCTGACTCAAGCTTTTTCAATTCATTTTTAATCTGCCTGCGCTGTTCATCATTAAATTGTAAACTTTTATCGCTATCCAGCGCAAGGTATGCTTTATATTTTTTTATCGTTGTTTCAAACCCATGGCGTTCAATCTCAAGGGGAGAAAGAAAGAATATGGTATTACAATTTACTCGTGGACTATTACCTTTATTTTTAACTATGGCATTAATTATTTCTTGCTTAAATTGCTTTAATACAACAAGCTTTAAGTTCTCATCATCTGCAATTGCTGATGGATCTTCCTTCCAGATATAAGTTTGGAATCGACTTTTTGAAAATGCCTTCTGTAATAATTCATATTCTAATTCATTTATATCCTGATTGCTAATGTTCTCCATTTTAGTTAAGACAATACGATTGATATTTGGCATGTTTGAAAAAAAGTATTTATCGTTTTGCAGTTGGAAATAAAAAAGCTTGCCTTTAAGCTGTTCAACAGCTTCCGAAACTACACTTGAAGGATTATTTATAGTAGTTGCTGAACGCTTGATTTCAGCAAGCGTTGCCCCTTTTTCGGAACCCCCAGAAAATGAATACATAAAAATAGTTGTTGCTGCACGTGTTGCAAGTTGCAGGCCCTTATATGCATCCCCCAGGCTGTTATCAACTTTTTTACTTCCTGAATCTGGATTCGTTATATCCTGCGCAATGATGCTATTATATTCATTGCCAATATGCTTTATTAATTCCAAGCGTATATCAGGATTTGCAAGGTTAAAGTCAGCTAAACTTATATAAGGATTTTTACTGTCCTTTAATGATGCAATAACAAGCGAAAGTAGGCGCAACACACCCCGTGTACGCTGAAAATTGGGAAAGCTTCCCCATCTATGGTACAGAATGTCTATAACCTCCGGCATAAAAGGATATGAATCTATAAACCTGTCCCTGTATTCAGTAAGTTCAGTTCCTGCAGGAAGAAGGTTATCTTTTTGTAAATATTCAATAAATTGATGTATAACGTTTAATGCTTCCTTATGGTCTATAGATGTAAAAAGACGCTTACGTATTACTTTAGCTATTTCTGAATCACTCACAGGAGTGTAAATTTTTTCAGTTCTTTTTACGATGTGTTGTAGTTGATTATAAAACTGTTCAGAAATAATACTAAAATGCTCTATATTACTGGATGGAAGTGTTACTATTAACGATGTTTTGTCAAGGATTGATACAACTTCTGTAATCTCTTGCATAAAATTTTTAGTTTGTTCTGCAAGTGTGGTTTCCTCAATTTTTTTACCTGCTGCTTTTGTAATGTATTCCAGTACTTCATCCATGAGTATAATAAGAGGCTGATGAGGTAGTAGTACCTGTTTAAGTTTTTCTTTCCCGGGTGAAGTTAGTCCTGTTAAAACAGTATTGTTTCCAGTAAGCTGTTTTTCAATTGTACCCCACAATGTTTCTTCAGCACTTAAATTTGTACCAACAATGACAGCAACTTTTGCATTCCATTCTTTTGCTTTATGCATGATGGCAATAAGGGAGTGTGTTTTACCACCACCAAAGGGAGTTTGTATTTGTATTGTAGGGTCACCGCCTTTACCGTTAATGCGCTTTTCAATGATTTCCAGTAGATTGTTAAGTCCCTGTGTCATGTAGGTTTTCTGGAAGAAGAGTGCAGCATCTTTGTATTCAGCTGGACCACGGTTGTGATATGTCTCCCAAAGGTCAGCGGCAAACACATCCATGGTAAGGCGGCCTTCAAGGATATCTTTATGGGGTATAGCAATTGTGTGAAATGGTTTCATAATTTTATACTCCAAGTATATATTTTTATTATTTTACTTTTTTTTAACATCGCATTTACATAATAAACCTTATTTAAAAAATTTCATGCTGAATATCTTCTTTACCTCTTTTATCTTGATTTACCATTTCTTTTACTATATTTTCCTTTCCAACTAAAAAGCCATCCAAAAGTTTCTTTTCTTTGCTGTCCAGCGGCAAACATTCTGAAATTGCCTGCCCAACGCGGTAAAACGCCTCACTGTTGCCAAAACCGCTTGAAGAAAGCCTTTGCAGCAGGTCATTACGCCTTCCTTTTTCCCATAAAAGCAATACATGATGCAACACATCAATAAGTTCATTTGATTCTTCTATATCTTCTATCGTGCGTTCATGTGGTCCAATGACACGCACAAATTCTTTTTCTTTGCAAACACAGGTATTCTTGTTCCAGTACTCAGTGAGGTCAATACCAACACTGGTGGCAAGCTTACGGGCTTCATCAAAGGGTACTTTTGCTTCAGCATATTCCCAGCGGTACAGTACGTAAAAGCGGGTAAGATCATTTATTTCACCAGCAAAACCATTGTGTAAAATTTTGTGCACCGCATAATCAGTGGCAATTTTACGGATGTCCTCAAGCATTATATCTGCACGGATGATATTTCCGCTGTAGTCCATAACTTTTTCGTATTTACCAAATACCTCTATTCCTGCACCAATGGCTGCAATAAAAAAGTCTGCGCCTCCAATGCCTTCTGCCCACAGGCGGTCCAGCTTTTGATTTAAATATTGCTTTAATTCTTCTTTTACTTCATTGTAAAAACCAGTAGATTTGCGTTCCATTTTACGGGCTATAATGTAAATTGATGAAGCAAGTGAAGCTGTTTCATTAGCATTAAGTCTTGATTGCATTTCTGTATTTACAGGCCATGAGGCATTGACAACAAGCCCACTATCAAGCAGGGCATTGATCACTGTTTCCCAGCCAGCAGTTGACTTATGAGCATACACAATTACTGCAATTCCATTGGGTTTGAGAATACGGTACATCTCTTTGAAAGAGAGAGCAAGTTGTTCCTCAAAGAATTTTTTTGCCTTTAATGGATCTTTGTGTAAAGGAACATTTGCAATAATTTCACCTGTTTTAGGAGTAAGTGGTGTTAAAAAAAGCTCTGGATAGAGATGACCAATACTTCTTTTTAGCCAGACATAGAAAAAATCTGAAAGTGCTGCATAGCTTACATTGTCGTAGTATGGAGGATCCGTAAGCACAGCATCAAAGTAATTGTCGGGATAGAGAAGATTGGTGGCTGAGGCGTTGGTGATGGTGGGAGAGGGGATGGAGAAGTTATTTGAAGTTGGGTATGAATGCGAAAAATTAATTAATGATAAATAATTAATGGTTTCTAAAATTTGTCCAAACATACTTTTCCATGTACCAGTCAATATTGGTGTAAATAAATTTAATTCTGAATAATCCCATGCCATCGGTAATGCTTGTCTTGCAAAAGTATTTGGAATAAATTCCCATTGTGGATGCCACCTACATAAAGTTGTTTCAAAATCCGACATCCTATTTACAATTATTCCTAAATACACAGCCACGGTTTTGGCAAATTCTTCGAGTTGCTTTTTCTTTTTCTCTTCCTGAACAGCCGAGACGGCTGTTCTACCACTGAGAGTGGACTCTTCTCTTGGTAGTACTACAGGCGTCTCGCCTGTAGTACCTGTAGTGTTAGTCTCGCCTGTAGCTGTAAAGCTTGTAGTTTCTTCACCATCAAAAACTACTTCTCCATTTTTTTCACCACGTAAATATAACCATCTATACTCCTCATTTCTTTCTACTAACCCGGCTTTCAGAGGATTATTGTATATATAATTAACTTTTTCATAAAATTCATTTTCATCTCTAATTATTCTATCATACGATTCATCCAACCACACTTTACCTTCTCTTTGACGTAATTTATTAATTTTATGTGCAGTATAACTCTTGATAGCATGAAGAATTTCACTTAAGCTATAAAAAGTGTTACTATCCGGAGTTTTTTTAATAGGTTGAAGAATTATATGAACATGATCCGGCATTACAATGGCAGCATATACCATATATTTTTTTTCATCATTATAAAGGCATGATTCCAGAATGATGTCTTTTTCTATTGGAGAGAATTCTATTCCAAGTTGTGAAGTAAATGTGACAAAATAGACACTACCTGGTAGTTGCCAATGAGGAAGTTTCCTTCTGGTTTTTACAAAAGTGTTAACATCTGACGTTTTCTTTTGAACAGCCGAGACGGCTGTTCTACCACCGAGTGTGGACTCTTCTCTTGGTAGTACTACAGGCGTCTCGCCTGTAGTTAGTGTCTCGCCTGTTATGTTAGTCTTGCCTGTAGAAGGGGGCTCGTCTACAGACCAGAGTCTTAGCATTTCCTCATACGCTCTTCTTACTGCATCGCAGAAAGTAAGCAGACTTAAAAGCTGGCGAGGGTTGAACAATTCACCCCATTTTTTTACGCCATATCCTCGTCCTGCTAATGTTGTAGGGTCATCTTGGTCCATCTCCTCATCTGGCACTGGTTCAATACCCCATTTTTCACGCAGTTCTTCAATTTTTTTATCTAATGCTTGTTTTGCTTTTTCAAAGGTTTCAATGTCTTGTGGTGTTGCTAAACGGTAAAACTTTCCTGTGCTATCGCTTTTAGTATATACCACCGCAATCATTCGCTCGCCCGCTTTTTGGCTCTGGAAGAGTTTTCTTGTAGTTTTGTCGTCAATCACTGCACCGCAGGCAGGGCAACGCACATTTGCTCTTGAAACAGTACCTTCTTCAGGATCAAAATCTTTAGGCCAGGGCTTGTAACCTTGTATATTTTGGGCCACAATTTCAAATTCAACAGGATTGCCAGCGCCTTTTGTAACAGGATGAAGCGCAATTTTCTTTTTGTCTTTTTTAGCAAGCCAGAATTGCCTCATTAAAGGTATTTCTATACCGCAAGAAGGGTTCTGACATGGAACAGTACGAGCCCAGATATATCCAACTGGAGTCTCGTTATTGTCTGTTTTGTAAAATTCAGATAGTTCTTTTTTGGCTTCTTCTAAAACCCAGTTGCCCCAGTATTCTACGGCAGTCAATAGGGGGTTATCTATCTTTATATCTTGCTTAAAAAGTTCTGAATCGGGATTGTTCTGTTCTTTGTGTAAGGCGTTAAGGTTTGGCATCCCTTCAAATGGTTTACCAAATTTCTGGGGAAATTCAAGTGTTGCTTTTTCTATTAAGACTGCAACTGGATTATAATCATTTGCATAGGCTTCACAACCTAACCGCAATGCTTCAAGAGGATACGAACCACCTCCACTGAATGGATCTATTACTTTTGGTACGGTTCCATTATTTGCTTCAAGGATTTCTTTACGTGCCTGTTCAAGTAATTGCTGGTTATTGGAATTTTCCCATTGTGAAAGTTTAATGATAAAATCTCTTTTCTTTTGCCATTCAAGTGGATCTTTGGGCATTCCGGTAAGTGCAGCATAGGCAGTGGCTCGGCTTGCAGCCAAGGGGCGCCTTGCCCACCATATATGCAAAGTAGAAATATGACCATGCCGTATATTCTTTTCTTTTGCCGATAGTTCACCAACTTCTTTTACAGGAAATGATTCTTCAATAAAACGCCTGTCATTCATGGTTTTATGCCTCTGGATGTAATCTGTTGAATATCAATACAGTATCGCACCATTTTTTCTACTGGTTCAATTGTTTGGGCGGGATTTTGAATAATAATCAGTTCAGGTTTTTCCGCTGCATTAAAAACCACATAAAGATAGTAAGCATCTCCAAAACGCTGTGCTTTGAACCATTCGTTTGGTGTAAGTTCTACTGAACCAGTAGCTGCTCGTGCTTTGACTTCAATGTAGCGTATATTTCCGGAACTATCGCCCGACCGTATATCAAATCCTATATTTTGCGCTGATACATCTTCCGGATTTCGTCCCTGGCTTTTTTCATATTCCATGGCAATGCGCATGCCAATTGCTTCAATTTTATCATCACGTATCATTTCAGGATCTTTTGTTTTACCAGGTAAAGGGTTAACTTTCACAATACCAAGAAATTTTGGCATGCTCATGGTCAAATTTTGTTCCTGCTCTATACGTAATTTCAAATCTTCAAGCGCTTTTTCGTAACCCTTTTTACGGTCTTCCTTGTTTCTTATAACAAGATCTACATTTTCACCTTTTAACTTGCGATCATTAAGGTCAATTAATTCATAATCAAGCTTATTGATTAAATACAGTAATGATTTAACACCATACTTTAATTTTATTTCAGCCTGGCGTTTACGTTCCTCCAACAATTCTTTTCTATATTCTTCCAATTCACGTAACGCATATTGACTGACTTTTGAATGAATGTCAGAAACAGTATATGTATCGTTTGGGGGAGTATTTTCTTCTGCTAAATCCCATAATATGAATGGCGATATTGCCTTTATACTATCGTTATTGACATAAAACGAAAACAAACGCTTACCTGCAATACTGCTGGTTCCATCTTTGATTTCACCTTCATAAAATAGAATATAACCATCTAAATTGCCATCGGGGTCATAAAATTGTGCACCGGAAACTATGGCCTCATGGAAATTACGTTCAACCCATTGCAGTACAGCTTCAAAAAGAGGGTGACCAAACGATATAAATTCGGCTGAAGGGTTTTTTTGTGCCCGTTCTTTATCAAATGTTGCAAATGGATATTTTTTGGATATACTGCCAAAGGTACGTTTAAATGACTCAGTATCGGCGATAGTTCTTATTTCATACGGGATGCTTTCAATAGACAAAAAACCTGTATCAAGATGTTTTATTTTTCCTCCTGCTTTTTCAAATGCTTTTATAAAAAAGTGTTGTGTATATTCGGGTATAAGACGCTGTTCTTTTGCCTTTTGCGATAGCTCTTTAATACGGGTATAATCTATATAACGAGTTGCCAGTGATTGCCCAAGATTTTCTTTTACTTTTGCTATGTATTCTTCATCAATTTTTATATCAATACTCTGTATAATTTCATCTATAGTACGTGCGTTTACTGCAGCATCTAACATTGCTTGTGTAAACTGCTTACTGTCAATTATTTCACCCAACACATCAAAGACTTTATCGCTACCAAGTGCATTTTTTATTTCTTCAATTTTTTGGAACAAACGTGTCATTACTCGGCCTTCACGCGTATCATTGGCAACCAGGTTATGTATAAATACTTCACGTGTTTGGCCATAACGATGAATGCGTCCCATACGCTGTTCTAATCTATTAGGGTTCCAGGGTATATCGTAGTTGATCATCAAATTACAAAATTGTAAGTTTATACCTTCACCAGCGGCTTCGGTTGCCACCAATATTTCTGTTTCATTTTTAAATATACCTTCCGCCTGTACACGCTCTTCTAATTTCATGCCACCGTGAATGGTAGTAACCTTATAACCCCATTGTTTTAGTTTTTCTTTTAAATATTCAAGAGTGTCACGTGACTCTGTAAAAATGAGTATCTTTCGCTTATGTTGTTCATTTACATGTTTGCTAAGTTCTTCCAGTGATTCTTTTAATTTTTTTAATTTGATTTCTTCTTCATTTTGAATAATTCGTGATGCCTGGTCAATTAAGCTATCAATTATTTCAATCTCTTTCTTCAACTCCTCTTTACTTTCAGCTGCACTTAATACTTCCCATTCATTTTCCTCTTCCCAGCGTTCTTCTTCGGACATTTCTTCAATGTCATCAATATCTTTAACTTCATATGGCTTTACTGATGATGGATTATTGATAAGTTCCTGTAATCGTTGTTTCCTGCGTTTTAATGATTGTAATAATGCATAGGTACTGGAAGCTAAACGCCTTTGCAAAATAACCAGTGCAAATGCAATATTCCTCTTTTTATTTTTTGAAAGTGCTAAGTTGTACTGATTTGCAACATATTTAGATAATTCATTATATAATTCTTTTTCATTGGGGGAGTTTGTTCCTAATTCAAAGGTTATAGTTTGTACATGCCGTGGTAAAAATAATGGCTTACCTTCAAAGTCAAACAAATCTTCTTTAACTCTACGTATGAATAGGGGATTATCTTTATTTTCAATAGATTCTTTTATTATATCGTTGTTAGCAAAAAATCCCTGTCGTAATAAATCCAGGAATAGCCTGAAGTTTTCTGGATCACCTTTATGAGGAGTTGCCGTAAGAAATAATAAATGGTTTGTCCTTGATGAAAGTATTTCGCCTAATTTATATCGTTCGGATTTATCTACCTTTTCACCATAACGATATGCACTCATTTTATGTGCTTCATCAACAATAATAAGGTCAAAATGTGTAGCTGCTAATGTCTGCCGCACATCATCTCTTTTGGCAAAGTCAATTGATGTTATAATCTGATTTTCCTTTTCCCAAATATTTGTTCTATATACTGAATCAAAACGATTTCGATCAATGACCTCAAATGTTTCATCAAAACGTTCTTTCAATTCTCTACGCCACTGGTCCTTCAGGTGGCCAGGACTTACTATTAGTATTCGTTGT
>Ga0067045_1006021_pt1 | contig 14137 bp, 8 predicted proteins | sample TerdegcTABiofilm_FD_59184 | JGI IMG/M metagenome (GOLD analysis project Ga0067045, IMG submission 59184) | Combined Assembly of (Gp0054472, Gp0054536) Wastewater bioreactor microbial communities from Singapore -Terephthalate degrading...
AAGGCCGCAGAGCAGGGTCATGCAGTCGCGCAGAACAACCTCGGTCTCTGTTACGAGGACGGCATCGGCGTGGCCAAAGATGAGAAGCAGGCGGTGGAGTGGTACCGCAATGCCGCAGAGCAGGGTGATGCAGACGCGCAGAACAACCTCGGCTTGTGCTACCAGAACGGCATCGGCGTGGCCAAAGATGAGAAGCAGGCGGTGGAGTGGTACCGCAAGGCCGCAGAGCAGGGTGATGCAGACGCGCAGAACAACCTCGGCTTGTGCTACCAGAACGGCATCGGCGTGGCCAAAGATGAGAAGCAGGCGGTGGTGTGGTACCGCAAGGCCGCAGAGCAGGATGATGCAGACGCGCAGTTCAACCTCGGTGTCTGTTACGAGGACGGCATCGGCGTGGCCAAAGATGAGAAGCAGGCGGTGGAGTGGTACCGCAAGGCCGCAGAGCAGGGTCATGCAGCCGGGCAGAACAACCTCGGCTACTGCTACGAGCACGGCATCGGCGTCGCCAAGGATGAGAAGCAGGCGGTGGAGTGGTACCGCAAGGCCGCCGAGAAAGGAGACGAGGATGCGCGCGACGCGCTGAATCGCCTCGGATATCGCTGAGGTCGCGATGCCGTCGCTTCGGAGTAGCTGCTGGCCGGAGCGTCTGCCGCAGGCATGAAGTCATGGTGTTTTCTGTAAGCCACAGTTCCGGTTGCCGGTCCTGAGTTCGACCGATGGACGCCATCGCCGTTCTGCCAACCGGCATCGCCGCCGGTGGCTCGCCGCGCTCCCGGCTTGCCTTCTGGCCCGCCGCATCAGTCACGCGGCATCCCCAGCCCTCGCCGGACACTTCCGCGGAAGCGCGACGCCTCTCAGTATGATGGGCGCCGTGTTAGCGATGGGGCGGCCTGCCGCTCCCATTTTTTCGTCCCTCCGCCCTCCTCTGTTCGTCTACGCCATGTCCCGCGTGAGGGCTTTGACAAGCTCCATGGAGATGCGGGCTGCGGCTTCGGGATCACCGCCGAGGATCTGCCGATAGTAGTCGAACGCCTCGAACTCGACGCTGCAGAACCCCTCGTAGCCGATGGCGTCGAGCGCACCGAAGAAGCCGGGCCAGTCAACGCGCCCCTCGCCCAGCAGGGGAAACACGAACTTGCCCATGATCGGCTCGCCGACGGCGTCTTTGAGATGGACATGGCCGATTCGATCGCCCCATTGACGCACGACCCAGCCCTGGTCCTCGTTGCCATAGAGAACGCCGTGCGACGGATCGAGGTTCACCCGATGGATGGCAGGGTCGAGGCGGTCCATCATGAACCGATGCGTGTAGAAATCATGGGCGACCATCCCGAAGACTCCCTCCGAGGTGATCGTGACGCCCGCTTCCTTTGCGGCGCTGCCGAATGCCTCATAGGCCTCGAAGACCTGCTCCCAGGCGGCGCCTTCGGATATGTCGCGTCCGACCTTCGGCGCCGCAGGGTCCCAGGGAGCCGGGCCGGTCATGGTGCCGACGGTTGCCACGCCGCATGCTCCAGCCGCATGGATGGTTCGCACGGTGCGTTCGATCCGCGATCGGCGCACGGCATCATCGAGCGAGACGAGGTCCTCGTGGGCCATGATCCTAGAGACCTCGAGACCGGCATCGCGTGTGCGTTCGACGATCCGACCCAACGCGCCAAACGGCAGGTCCGGATCGAAGTGCGCCTGAGTCCACTCGATCCCCTCATATCCCAGCGATGCCAGCGACGCGATAACATCCGCCGCGTCCCAGCTCGCATACCCCAGTCCGGCCAGAAAGGCGACCTTCCATCGTCTCATGGGCGTTACCTCCCTTCGCGCCTCCGCCGTCTCGCTGCGGAGCCAGTCAGATCAGGACCCTCACTGTCTTCACCTCGAAGCCTCGGAATGAAAGCCGCGCCGCGCCGGACTGAGTGTCCACCGGCCGCTCATGCTCGTCCAGAAGGTCCGTTTCCCATGCCGCCGAGACAGGTCGGGCGAACCTGAGCTCAGCATCGTGCCGATCCTGGCCGGTCGCCTCATAGATCCGCAGGATCACTCCGCCGTTCGGCGACGGGCGCATCGAGGTGAGACTCAGAGGGGAGTCGAGGGGCTGCATGAAGCTCCATCGATCAGGCAGGCGACCCTCATGGCGTCTGGCAGCGCGAACGATGAGCGGATGATTCAGCTCGGCGCCTCGCCGATGCAGGGATGCGTCGCGCCAGTCTCCGGCATGCGGCAGCAGAGCATAGTCGAAGGTCCTCGTTTGACCGAGCTCAAAGCCTGTGTCCGAGCTCATGCCGGGCTCATAGCCGCCCCCGAAACCGTAGGCTACGATGCAGGTGCTCCGCAGGAGCGATAGCATGAGCATGCCATCGGTTACGTTGGCTCCGGGCAGACCCCGGTTCAGTATGGCCAGCCCCCCGTCGGGACCGGACCAATCCATCCAGTTCTGCGCCGGATGCTCGATGCCGTCGGGCCGCTCGATCGCGCCGAAGGGGATCTCGTCCATTCGCCGGCCATTCCGGACGGTCGTGGGGAAGAGAGCCCGATAGCGCACGAACCGCTCGTTGTTCAGGATGGTGGTTCGTATGTCCACCCGCGCGATCCCCTCAGCGACGCGCACGGTCGAAGCGAACTGACCCTCGCCGAGCGCGCCTTCGACGCGGACTTCGGTGTAGACAGGCCCCGCGCACACGGAGACATCGTTGGCCGAGGATTGGCTGCTTAGCGTCGCATCCGGCGCCACGGGATGCCGCTCCTTCATGGCGATGCGGCTGCCCCCATCGAGGGGCCGGTAGGGCTCCCAGAGATCGCCCCGGTCGGTCTCCTTCGCGATCACATTGGCCGGTCCGCCGAGCAGCTCCTGACCTCCGGGCAACAGGCGCAGGCCGACCAGCGCGCCGCTTGCGTCGAACATCATCCGCAGACAGGCGGTCTCGACTGCGGCGCCAGAGGCCGCCTTCTGGACACAGGCGACGGGCGCACCGGCGGCCCCCGCCGATCCCGGATCGAAATGCGGGATGGCTCGATAGACCGCGTGTCCCATGGCAGGGACATTCCTTGCCACGAAAGCGACGCGGGCTGTCAGCAGCCGCCCATCGGCCCCTCGAGTCGCTTCGACAAGCTGGGCCGGAGCCTCGTTGCCATCCGCGTCGATGATAGCCACGCCCTGAGCGCCCGGAGCATCGAAGCCGATATCGGCGAAAACGAGTTCCGTCCGCTCCCACGGCTGCGTGTTGATGACGACCAGCGGGATGCCGTCGCCCCTTGTGTCCACCATTTCCACATAGTCGGTAACGGCGCGTTCGAGCGCTTCCGCCGCCAGCGACTTCGATCGAGCGTAGCTGGCCAGCGTATCTTCGTAGACGTGGTCCGTCATTACGCCCGACATGAGATCGTGGGCCTGGTTGAACAGCATGGGCTCCCAGGCGTCCCAGAGCGGATCGGCATGTCCGGTGATGCCCAGCGAGGTGAGGACGGCGCCAAGGGCCTCGGAATCCGTGAGGAGAGCCTCTATCTCGCGCGTCATCTGCTTGAGCTCGATGCGGCTGCTGTAGGCCCCCTGAAAGATGGGGTTCATCTCGCCGCGGATCACGGGCCAGTCGTCGGATGGAGGCGCCGCTCGCTCGTAGTCCTCGGGCACCGAGATCACCACCCGGACCGGCGCTCCCAGGGCATTCATCTGCCGGACCAGCGGCGCCACGTGCTCCTCCGGCTCGCAGACATCCGCTCCGGCCGGCCCCAGTCGCTCGATCTGATCCGTGAAGTCGCCGAGCATCGCGTACCGCCCCTGCATGAACGCCGAGAACTCCTCCAGCTTCTGCGGCGAGCCATAGGCCACCGCATAGCCGTGCGGCAGCCAGTAGGCCGGGATACGCGTCCCGTCGAGAGCTTCCCACATGAACTCCGAGCGCGTGTCCCAGCTTGGTACGCCCCGGAAGAACCAGATGGATCCATAGCCGGCAAGCCGCAGAAGCTGGGGAGTTTGAGCATGATGGCCGAATGTGTCCAACTGCCACGCCACCGTGGGGTCCACCCCCAGCGCTCGCCGAAAGAACGCGCGCCCATACTGGATCTGGCGAACGTAGGACTCCGGCCCGGGCATGTTGCCGTCATGCATCACATGGGTACCGCCAACGATGGCCAGGCGACCTTCGGCCACGAACTGCCGGAAACGCTCGGCCTCCTCCGGATGGCGCTGCAGAAAGGGCTCGACGTAGCAGGACTGGTCGAGCGTGAAACGATAGTCGGGGTCGGCTTCCAGCAGGCGCAGAGCGCGCAGTATGTTGGGCAGGCCGATCTCGAGGTACTCCTCGCGCGTCTTGAAGACCGCACCCTCCCAGTGGGTGTGGGGAACATAGTGAAGCGTCGGCTGCATGGACCTCTCCTGTGACGCCGTTGATCTATGAGACGCCCTGCTGCACAGCCCAGATGACGGCGACCTCGGTGCAGTCGGCGAACTTGGGACAGTGGACGCACTCGGTCCAGACCTTGCGAGGCAGCAGCGCCTTCTCGGCGCGGACAAACCCGATCTTCTCGAAGAAATCAGGCACATATGTCAGCGCGAAGACGCGCGACACTCCCACCTCCGGCGCCTCGGCCTTGCACGCCTCCACCAGAAGGCGCCCATACCCGCGGCCCTGCGCGTCATCGGCGACCGCCAGCGACTTCAGCTCGGCGATATCCTTCCAGCTCACGTGGAGAGCGGCACAGCCAACCACCCGCTCTTCTTCCACCGCGACGAAGAAGTCGCGCACGTTCTCATAGAGCTGGCTGAGACTCCGCGGCAGCATCAGACCCCGGTTCGCAAACGCGTTGACGAGCCGGTGGATCTCCGCCACATCCGCCGTATGTGCCTTTCTTACGATGCCGTTGGAACTCATGGCAAGCGACCGCTCACGCATGGGAGCGGAAGGCGTGATTGTACCCGCACTCATCGCCGCGCCTTCAGCGTCATGGCGACGAACCCGGGAAGCATCAGCACCTTGCGAAGCTTGCGGGGATTGGCCAGCACGCGATAGAGCCACTCGAGGTTGGTGCGGCGCATCCATGCCGGCGCACGGCGCATCCGGCCCGACAAGACGTCGAACGTGCCGCCGACGCCTATCATGACCGGCACGCCAAGCTCAGCCCTGTGGCGGGCGATCCACTTTTCCTGCTTGGGAATGCCCATGGCCACGCACAGTACATCAGGGCGAGCCTGCCGTATCGCATCAACCACCCGCGGCTCATCGTCGGCTGAGAAGTAGCCATGGTGGGCGCCCACGATCCGGCATCCCGGATGCTGCGTCTGCAGCCGCGCTGCAGCCTCTTCGGCCACCCCCGGCGCCGCGCCGAGCAGAAACATCGTGATGCCAGTAGTCGGCGAACGGGCCGCCAACGCGCTGACAATGTCGACGCCCGACACGCGTTCGGTCAGGCGAACGCCGCAGCGGCGCGCCGCCCACAGAATGCCGGCGCTGTCCGGCGTTACCAGCTCGGCCTCGAGGACGATGCGGCGCAGCTCCAGGTCGGTGCGAGCCTCCACGCACATCGAAGCGTCGAGCGTCACCACGTGATGCGATCTGCCCGACGCGACGAACCGCTCGATAGTCTGAAGCGCCGCGGCCATCGTGACCTCATGGACGCACACGTTCAGGAGGGGATGACGCGGCAGGCTGTCTGGGCTTTGCGGACTGTCGGGCATTGCATGGTCATTATCGCCGCTCGACGCGTGGGGTGTCAACGCAAGCAGCCGCGCGNCGACGCTCTGCGGTATGCTGTAGGCTCCAGGNACGGAGGTGACTCAGTGTTNCANACGCTCATTGCGGCGGCTATGCTCTGGCCGCAAGCAGGCTCAGCGGCCTCTGCCGATCTCGATGTGCTGCTCAGAGGCGTTACCGAGGTGGTCGCGCCGCGGTGCATCGTGGGGCCGGTGGCCGTCTACGGCGACAAGGCGTTCCCGATCATCACGGGGAAGACGGGCAAGAGCCGCCTTCCCATTCTAGCCGGCGCACGCTTTGGCAAGGGTCGGTTCGTGCTTACCGGCCATGAAGGGATGCTCGGAACGACCGATCGTCCAGAGCAGCGCAGACTGATCGGCAACATCGCGACATGGCTGTGCGGACCGAAGAGGACCCGGCGAGCGCTCATCCTGGATCATGCCCCGGTCGTGCCGGTCCTGCGCGAGGCCGGCTTCGAAGTTCGAGAGGGCAGTCTGCGCGACATCCCGCAGGCGCTGAAGGATACCGACGTGCTGTTCGTCAGCGGCGGACGGCTGACCGGCAATCAGGCTGCCATCGAGGCCATCGCTCGATTCGTGGAGCAGGGCGGCGGATGCTGCAGCGGAACGCCCGGCTGGGGATGGCTCCAGCTCAACCCCGGCAAGTCCCTGGCCACCGACTTTGGCGGCAACCTGCTGACGGCGCGCATGGGACTTGTCATCGCCGACGGCATGCTTGAGGGTACAGGGCGCGAGGGCTTCCTTGCCGACCGCAGCGGCCTTGACCTCAGCCACGCGGCTCGGGCGGTGCAGGCTCTGAAGGAGCACGCATCGGGCATGCGCAAGCTGGACGCATCGGACCTGGCACAGGTTGGAATCACGCTCGGCAACGCCGCAGGGGCGCTGCCTCCGAACGACGCCATGATCCTGCCGCAACTCCGGCAGCTCGTGGCTCAAGCGGGCTCGACGGCGGTGCCTGCGGAGAAGCGGCCCCTCGGACCGGACAATCCTGTGGGCCGCATCGCCTGCGTGATCCAGAACATCGAGATGCGCCGCGCCCCCATCGAGCAGCTCCGGCCCCATCCCGCGGCTGCGGAGTTCCCTGGCGCGGTACCGGCCGATGCGACGCGCGTCCGTGCGACGGTCACCGTGGACACGCGCATTCCCGATTGGGCGAGCACGGGCCTCTATGCTCCGCCCGGCGAAGCGATCACGGTCACGCTGCCCGGCGGCGCCGAAAGCGCGGGTCTCTGGCTGCGCATCGGTCCTCACACCGACACCAACTGGCATCACGATCGGTGGACCCGCTTCCCCGATATCAGCTATGCCGCGCCGCTCGCCCAGAAGGTCACTCGCTTCGGCAACCCCTTCGGCGGTCTCGTCTACATCGTGGTGCCCCACGGCTGCAAGCTCGGGAGCGTCGCGGTGGAGGTTGCGGGCGCCGTCGAGGCTCCGCTCTTTGTTCAGGGGGTGACGCCTCTGCACATATGGCGCTCGAGCATTCGGAACCGCCCCGCTCCCTGGGCCGAGCTGGCCACCCGCAAGGTGATTCTGACGATCCCTTCCGCGGTTGTTCGCGAACTCGATGACCCCGAGGCGCTCCTCGCGGTGTGGGACCATGCACTCGACAGCATCGCCGATCTCGCCGCCATACCGCGCGATCGGGCGCGTCCGGAGCGCATCTGCTCAGACATGCAGATCAGCGCCGGCTACATGCATTCCGGCTATCCCATCATGACGTGGCTCGACGTCCCGCCGGTAATGGTGGACCGCGACAGGCTCGTGCAGGGAGGATCGAAGACCTGCTGGGGCTTCTGGCACGAGCTCGGCCACAACCATCAGAGCGGCGACTGGACCTTCGAAGGCACCGGCGAAACGACGGTGAATCTCTTCAGCCTGTACTGCTGCGAGCGGATCAGCAACGAGCCGGTGGCGCGCAACAGCTGGCTGAACGTGGCGCAACGCAACGCCCGCGTCCGCAAGTACTTCGAAGACGGATCGAAGTACGAGGAGTGGAAGGCCGATCCGGCTCTGTCGCTGATGCTCTACGCGCAGCTTCAGCAGGCGTTTGGATGGGGAGCGTTCCAGCGGCTCTTCGCCGAGTACCGAGCGCTGCCCGAGTCCGAGCGGCCCCGCAGCGACGAGGAAAAGCGCGACCAGTTCATGGTGCGCCTGTCGCGACAGGTCGGACTGAACCTGGGCCCATTCTTCGCCGCGTGGGGCGTTCCCACATCCGAGGCGGCCCGCAAGAGCATCGGCGACTTGCCCGAGTGGAAGCCGGCGGGTTTCCGAGAGGGGATACCGGCTCCATCAACGCCGTAGGGGCGATGGGTCCCATCGCCCCCACCGGTCTGATCGCCTCTACTGCGGCGGAGCGCCGCCCTGCGGACGTCCGCCCCGGTTGCCGCCCGGTCCGCCGGGTCCGCCAGGGCCGCCGAAGGGCATGCCGAACATGCCGCCCATTCCGCCGCCCATATTGATGCCGACGGCAGTGGCTGTGAGCACGCCCTCGCTATCGGTCGTTCCGCCGGCCATGATGCGGTCGCCCTCCTTGATGGCGCTCAGCGCCACGGGGACGATCTTCTGGATCCTAGCATCGGGGGCCAGCTTGATCACAACCGAGACCGAATCATCCAGTGCGATGGTCAGCGGATTGACCGCGGTCACCTTGCCCGTGGCCGACGCCATGCTCCTGCGCATCATCGGGTTGTTGCGTCCCGGCTGCCCGCCAGGGTTGCCGCCGCCTGCGCGCTGGCCGGGCATGCGGAAGAACTCGGGAGCCTCGCCCACGGTCAGTGACGAAGCACGGATGCCCGTGGGCACACCGCTGACCTGCACCTGATCGCCGACCTTGATCTCCGATACCTTGACTTCCTTCTCGGTCACCATCCTGGTCTGATCGGTGATCTTGATGATCCGCTCATCGCCGCCGAATGGCGACGACACGGCGATCATCTTCTGCGTCTGGCCGACCTCTGCCACGGTGCCCATCACGAACGGGGGCGGGCCGCCGAATCCTCCCGGCCCTTGACCGGGTCCGCCGAACGGGCCCTGGCCGAAGGCGGGGGGACCGCCCTGGGCATGAGCGGGCGGGGACATCCAGAACACACGGGCTGCGACGACCCCCATGAGCATGACCCCGACGGCAAGCGCCGCGACACGGGCGACGCTGCGTCCTCGTTTGCCGACGCTGCTAGACATTGCTCTCGCTCCTTTGCGCACTCTCCGCGCGCTCTATGACCTTCTACGCGCGATCGCCACGATCCAAACAGGGCCGAGGCCCTCAGGGGACGAAGACGATGTCGCCCCCGGTGACGCTCCAGTCGTTGCCGAAGGACCCCGCCGCACGGACGCCGCCAGCGCCTCTGGCCAGCGTCTCCGGCGTCCAGACCAGCAGGTCCGGGAAGCCCGTTCCAGAGACAAAGTACGGGGCCCGGTCGGTCAGTCGCATGCCGGTCAGATCGGTCCCGGCAACGACGCCGACAGACGCGGATCGACTGTCAGGCCTCGGATAGCAGAACACGCAGGCAAGATCGCCGCCAGTCATCGTTCGGTCGCCGACTCTTATGCTGCCGCGCGTAACCTGTACAGGCGCATCCGCCAGGAGAACCGACCAGACCCGGTTCATCTCCCTATGGCCGTAGACGATCACGTTCCGGTCACGGTAACGCGCGGCGTCGAACTCCGTGTCGGCTATCATCTCGGGCGAACCGTTGCCCCGGTACCAGAAAGTCTCGGCATCATATCGGGCACGTGCTGCAGACCATGCGTTCTCCTCCGGCGAGCCGCCCGTGCCGTAGACCAGAACAAACCGGTTCGCGAACGCCTCCTTGAACGGCCCGGCCCGGCCCGGCGACTTCTGAGCCGCGGACAGGGCCTCGCCGATCTGCCAGCCTGAGGGCTCGCGGCGGAGCGTTATCTGCGTCACGCGTTCCGCCAGGGGCACTTCGAGCTTCGTGCCATCCAGCTCGACGCTCACCGTCGCGCCGGGCCCGAACGGCGACGTATCCAGCGCCAGCGAGGCGACGTTCTCGGTAGTCCCGACAAAGCGTCTGCCGACGGGATCGCACCGGATGGAGGCCGACGAAGGCGCGAGGCTGCGCTGCTGCTGCAAGATCGTGAGCCACCGCATGCGCGAGGAGACGCCCGGGTTCATGGTCACGAAATCCACATGTCGCGTCTCGTCGGCGCGCGCGATGTTTCTGCGCTGAAACAGGTCGAACATGGCGGGCCAGTCCACGCATCCGGTCCCGGGGTCGCTCGGCGCGCCCCACCAGTGGCCGGCGCCTGGCTGCTCGTGGAGGGTCACGTCGTTGTGGAACTCCTTGAGCCGCGCGTGCATCGCGCGTGCCTCGGTCACAGGCACGTTGTCATCTGCATCGCCGTGGAGGATGTAGACACCGAGTGGTTTCAGGTTCAGCGCGAGGGTCAGCGTGTCCGACCCTGCCGTCGCCCGGCGAAGGATCGCCTCAACCGGGTCGCCGCCTTCATAGCGGGCGCCGCCGGCGTACGACTGGAAGCTTACCCATCCTGCGCTGGGAGCGATCGCAGCGAACCTATCGGGGAACGTGACCCCGAGGTGCCACGTGCCATGCCCGCCCATCGAGTGTCCGGTCAGGTAGGTGCGCGCGGGGTCGGTGCGAAGCGTCTGCTGGGCGAGGTCGAGGACCTCCAGGGCATCCATGCGCCCCCACTCCTCCCAATCGAACCCGAACGGACGTCGGTTCGTCGGGGCGACGATCCACAGGCCCCGCTTGGGAGCGTAGGATGCGGCCTGACCGATCGCTTCGACGCCCGCGCCGTGGCACGTGAGGACCAGTCCCGGGGGGCGAGCCTGAGCCCGGAGTTCGCGCTCGTAGCGATCGGCTTGCCGGACGACACTGTATGCGGTGCTGAGGAGCGTGACGGGATTGTTCCGGAAGTCGAACGAGCGCCATCCGCCGATCGGGGCTGGATACACCATGGCGGGCGGCTCCGCGTCGGCTCGCGGCGGCACCACGGCGTAGTACTGGACGCTGCCGTCCACGGCGCTGATGAACGTGCACTTGCGCGTGTCCGATGCCATCCGAACGCCAACCTTGATCTCGGCTTCGGCGACCGCCCGTCTGTTCACGATGAGACGGAGCTTGACGCCGGTCTCGCGCTCCTGTTTCCCTCGATCGCGCGGCAGGGAGGGCAACCGAAACCCCACCTTGCGCACCCCCAGGGCGGGCACGCGCGGGATCGCCGATCGCACAGCCCGCCCCTTGCCGATGACTGCTTCGATCGCGCCGCCGTCCAGCGCCGTCTCCGCGGCATTGACCACCACGACGGCCGCATGATACGCCCCGGAGGCTCCGGGCACAAGATCGGGAAGCGTCATGTCGCCCGTGTTCAGCGCGTAGGGGCCTGGCGGCGATGTCAGCCGCACGTCCAGCTCGGGGCGCGACACGGCGAACAGGAGCTCGTTCTGCCCGGCGCGCAACTTTACAGGCAGGCGGACATAGCCGTAGCGATAGGGATCGCCGGTGCGCGGCTCACCGTTGACATAGACCATGGAATGGCCAGCCGCCTCGAGGATCATCGTGCGGGAGGCCGGCGACTGGACCGCGATGAAGGCGTAGCCGCCGGCAAGGTTGCCCCCCGCAAACCGGCCGTTCTGATCGGCGCGGATCTCCGTCCATGTCCGAACGCTGCCATCCGGCAGAGTTACTGTGTCACCGGCAGACGGCGTCTTCCACGCTCCCGTCACGATGAGAGCCTGCACCGCGTCGCGCGGCAGGGCGTCGCGCCCGCTCCTTCCGGGCCGAGCGAGCACCAGGGCCGTCCTCGGTACGATCGCCTCCGGACTCTGGGCTCCGGCCGGCAGCGACGAGGAGCAGATTGCGAGACACGCCACTATCGCCGCGCGACGCAGTGCGCGAACAGTCCACGGGTCCATGGATGAACAAGCCTCCTCAGTACAGATGGCTCTGAGTTCGCCCGGGGCAACGCCGAGACCTGCACGACGATGCCGCCTGGACGGCGCCGATGCGCGGAATCGTGAAGGAGGAGAGCCCGTGCATGGCGAATGGCGTGTTGTGGGCGCAATCGCGCCTTTGGAAGGAGCTCGACCATGAACATCGTACGCGCCGCGCTGGTTGCGGCCGCGATACTGGCCGTCGCGACATTTGCCTCGGGGCAAGACGCCGAAGAGACCAAGCGCATCGAAGCCGCCATCCCGAAGAAGGCGCAGGTCAAACCGCTGAAGCCGCGGAAGCTGCTGATCTTCGAGCTGAACGTGGGGTATCCGGGCCACCCCTCGATTCAGACCGCGACAACCGCGTTTGCCCTCATGGGGCGCAGGACCGGCGCATTCGAGACGGCGGTGAGTCGCGATCCGGCGGTCTTCGCGCGCGACAGCCTCAAGCAGTTCGATGCCGTGTTCTTCAACAACACGGTCGGCAACTGCTTCGAGGATCCGACGCTTCGGCGCAACCTCGTCGAGTTCGTCATGGGTGGCGGCGGTCTCATGGGAGTGCACGGCACCTCGGTGGGCTTCACGCAGTGGCCGGGCGCGATCGAGGATTGGCCCGAGTTCGGATGCATGCTCGGCGCGAGGGGAGCGTCGCACACGGATGCCGAGGAGAAGGCGCTGCTGCGGCTAGAAGACCCGGATCACCCGGTCCTGCGCGCCTTCGGAGGCAAGAACTTCGAACATGCCGACGAGTTCTTCCGGTTCGGCGAGCCCTACTCCCGCAAACGGGTGCGGGTGCTGCTCAGCATGGACAATGCGGCGTCGGCCAAACTGCAGGGCAAGGATCGAATCCAGCAGTTCCGCGCCGATGACGACTACGCGGTGGCCTGGGTGCGGAACTATGGCCGAGGTCGCGTGTTCTACTCGTCGTTGGCCCACCATCAGCGCAACTTCTGGAACCCGCGTCTGCTGCAGTTCTACCTTGACGGCATCCAGTTCATCCTCGGCGACCTGCCGGCTCCGACGATCCCCAGCGAGCGGCTCTCGCCCGCCATTCGAGCCCAGGAGAAGCTTGGCTGGCGGCTGGGGGTCGAGGCCTACACGTTCCATCGCGTCAGCTTCTTCGAGACCATCGAGCGCACGGCGAAGATGGGGCTGGCGTATGTCGGCGGCCTGAGCTTCCAGCGAGTCAGCCCCGACATCCCGAAGAACCTCGATCCGAGCTTGACCGACGAAGAGATCGAGAAGGTGCGCGTCAAGCTCGATGCCGAGGGCGTCCGGCTCCTCACCTACTACATCCAGGACATCCCCGGCGACGAAGCGGAATGCCGCAAGGTGTTCGAGTTCGGGCGCAAGCTGGGCATCGAGACGTTCATGACGGAGCCTGCCGTCACGGCTCTCGACACGATCGAGCGGTTCTGTGACGAGTACGGCATCAACGTTGCCCTGCACAATCACGATCAGAAGGCATCGCCGAACTACTGGAGCCCGGAAGCCATCCTCAGGGTGTGCAAGGGGCGGAGCAAACGGATCGGCGCGGCGGCGGATGTGGGCTACTGGATGCGGGGCGGCATTGACCCGGTCGCCGGCATCCGCAAGCTCGGCCAGCGGCTCATCACCATTCAGATGCACGACCTGCACGAGATCAGCCCGCAGGGGCATGACGTTCCGTGGGGCACGGGNGCCGCTCCCGTCGANAAGATGGTCCTCGAGATGCACCGGCTCAAGATCAAGCCCACCATGTTCGGTCTCGAATACTCNCTGGACTTCGACAACAACCTGGCGGCGGTGGAGAANACGGCGGATTGGTTCAACAGACTGAGCNTCCGCACGGCTGGAGGCAAGTGATGGCAGAACTCGGACGACGGGAGCTGTTGGAGAGGGCGGCGGCGATGGCCATACCGATGGTGGTGCCGGCATCGGCGGTCGGTCGAGGAGGCCGACCGGCTCCGAGCGAGCGGCTCAACGTCGGCGTCATCGGTCTGGGAGCCATGGGCCGGGGGCATCTGGGATGGTGCCTCGCCGAAAGCAGCGTGCAAGTCATGGCCGTGTGCGAGGTGGACAGGATCCGGCGCGAGGAGGGCCAGCGCAACACGGACGCCGCCTATGCCGAAGCGCGCGGATCGGGCTCCTATAAAGGGTGCGCAGCCTACGTGGACTACCGGGACATGCTCGCGCGCGATGACATTGACGCGGTGCTGATCGCCACGCCCGATCACTGGCACGCTCTCATGTCGGCCGATGCCGCCAAGGCGGGCAAGGATGTGTACTGCGAGAAGCCCATCACCATGAACATCGCCGAAGGCCAGCGGCTCATCGAGATCGTACGGTCCTACGGCTGCGTCTTCCAGACCGGCACCCAGTACCGTTCGGCTCCGACGATCCGGCGCGTGTGCGACTTCGTGCGCAAGGGCGGCCTTGGCAAGGTGAAGCACGCCTTCACGCTATGGTCGAAGGTCGAGGGGCTCGACACGCCCGTCAGCTACGCTCTGCCCGCCGAGCCGGTGCCGGACTGGCTC
>Ga0067045_1030766_pt1 | contig 14136 bp, 8 predicted proteins | sample TerdegcTABiofilm_FD_59184 | JGI IMG/M metagenome (GOLD analysis project Ga0067045, IMG submission 59184) | Combined Assembly of (Gp0054472, Gp0054536) Wastewater bioreactor microbial communities from Singapore -Terephthalate degrading...
TATACTTTGTAATCCCAATTAGACCTCTCCAAAATTTTCAATTAACATAAGGGAAAAAATGACTGATTATAAATTCAGTGAGAACTTACTGAACGTAAGAATGTCTCCAATTGTAAGTATTAGCGAGGAAGTCCGTAAACTTGCACCGGAGTTTAAATCAAAAACCGGAAAAGATTTTGTATTGTTTCAACGCGGCGAGATCGATTTTCCAACTCCCAATTACATTGTTGAAGCAGCAAAAAAAGCTCTTGATAAGGGACTAACAAAATATCCAAAATCCGGCGGCGAAGATGTATTCAAAGAAGCAATTATTAATAAGCTTGGCTACTTTAACAACGCAACCGGATTCGATAATGATAACATCGTTTGTACATACGGCGGACAGGAATCATTAGAACTTTCTTTCAAATTGTTCGAAGGGAAAAAAGGAGTTGGATTTGCACCTTGCTGGAGTTGTGTGTTAGAAAATTTTGTTCCGTATTGCGGAACAGATTTTCATCAGGTTCCGCTCGGCGATGATTTCAGTATCGACTATGACCGGCTTGATAAAGCTCTTGAAGGCGCTTCATTTTTCTATCTTAATACTCCCCAAAATCCAACCGGCAAACTCTTTACAAAAGAAGAAGTAACTGCGGTAGTTGAACTATGTGCAAAACACAATGCGTTTTTAATTTCCGATGAAGCTTACGAAGCGGTTCTATTCGACGGAGAAAAACATTTCAGTCCAACTTCATTGGAATATGAAAACATAATCAGCACATTCACACTATCCAAAACATTTTCTATGACGGGCTGGCGGTTGGGCTATCTTGTTACAAGAAACAAACAGATTCCAAAACTTCTTAAACTTGGTAATTATACTCAGACTGCGGGAGTAACTACATTTCTTCAATACGCAGCGGCAGAAGCTTTGAATAACAAAGAAGAGAGCCGGAAAGCAATTAATGCAATGGTAACCGAATATGAAAAAAGAAGAGATCTTTTTTATGAAGGCTTAGCAAGTATAGAAGGATTGGGTGTTACAAAACCGAAAGGGGGATTCTACTTCTTTCCTGATTTTTCTAATTTCATTCCTCAAAATATTTCCGGCGAAGAACGAAAACTCTACATTTATAAACTTCTCTTAAACGAAGGCGTTGCTTCAGTATATGGTTCCTGTTTCGGTAATTATTTTGATGATTACATTCGTTTCTCATTTTCAACAACACCGGTTGAAAGTATTAAAGAGGGACTTGAACGTATTAAAAAAATTTGCGAGTGAGGCAATCAATTTATTTGTTTCTTGATTATTGAATTTTTTCCCGCTCGAAACTGTTTGTTGAATTTATAAGCATTAAATAAAGAGGTAGCAATTATGAAAAAATACATTTTGCGGATAAGCGTTATTTTATTTGCCTTCTTCTATTACAATCTTCAGGCACAGGTATTCACATTTAAGGTTGACGGCAAATTAATAAATGGTAAAATCGCAGAAGCCGTTGTTGTTAACTTAGGCGATGTCGATTATTTACAGATTAGAGCCGAAGCAGATGATAAAATAGTTTATCTCTATTGCAAAACAAGTGCAATAAATGGAGAGCTGCCAGCGCAACTAAAATTTAGAGAGCATAATCACGAAAAAGGAGAAACTCCCGACTCCGAAATAATCTGGGTGCCTGAAGGTCCGGATAAACCGCAATGGAATTCAATTAAAGGCGAAACTGTTGTTACACAACACGATCCCGAAAACAAAGTTATTTCCGGCACATTTGAATTTGTGGTAGAGAAAGCGCAATACTCATCAAAAGCAAACGCTAAAAAACCAAGCGCCGAAATTACAAGCGGAATTTTTTCAAATGTTCAATATAGAGTTGAAGAGAAGAAAGAAGGATAGATTTTAAGAATTGGGTAATCTGTAATGAATTACAAATGATATATTAATCCTGCCATTCAAAAACACATACTCCAGCGAAAGAATCGCCTCAATAAATTATTAACTAACCCGTTTTACCATTCGGGTTAGTAATAATTTTATAATAAAAAAATATTACTTAAAATTTATTTTTTTTTATTTATATTTATAAGTGTAAGCTGAAACAACTCCTTTTCCTCATCAATATTTTATGTATTTTGAAATTAGTACAATGGGGGAAAATGAAAACAAAATTTTTATCCAGCCAGGTATTTCTTAATGCTATTAAATTAATCGCAATTATTTTTGTAGCCTATTCTTGCAGTGAAACAATCACTCCTCCAAAGGAAGAGATTCTTAAAGACCCAAGAGAAATGACTTGGACTGCGGATACTATTACCTACCCTGAAAGTATGCAGACTATCTTAACGTCTATGTGGGTTTACTCGCCAACCGATGCATGGGTAGCCGGGCATAATGAAAGAAGCCGTGGAGAAATATATCACTTTGATGGGAACAAATGGACCGAAAATGAACCGATGTTAAATGGGATCCAAACAAGCCCAAAGTCTATTTTCCAAGTCATGGGTATAACACCTAGCAATTTATGGATAGTTGGGGATAGAACAGCTTACTCAAGAAAAGATCTAATACTCAATTGGAACGGGTCTGCTTGGAAAGAACACATCTTAAACATACAGCTAAGACCTTTAAGAATATTTACTAACCGGGCTAATGATATCTGGGTTGGCTGCGACAGTGCGGTTGTATATCATTACGATGGTATCAAATGGGAAAGAGATAAACCAAAGTTAAACGTTCCGGAGGGAGCAGTGTTTTTTATTAATGGAATTATTGTTAAAGAGAATTCTACCTATCTCAATGTTACATCATATGATATCACTAATCGCAGATATGTACTTTTCTTTCTAAAGGGAAATTTTAATAATTGGACGGTGCTGGATTCTATGGAAATAAAAAATCCTCAATCAATAATTAAATGGGGTAACTGGGGAATAAGTTTAGGTAATGAGGGGAGTATTTATTCTTTCGGTGATTTTGGTGTTTGGCAGTATGTAAATAATGAATGGGTCCATATAATACCAATAAACTACACTATGCGCAGTATCTATGAGTTAAAGACAAACTATAAAATCGCTGTCGGTGTTTACGGTATGGTATTGTATAACGATGGAGTTACATGGCATCAATTAAAAAATTTCTTTTCACCCGGGGGAAACATCCATATGACAGATGTTTGGACTAATGGGAAGGAAGTTTTTATACTTGGCTACACACCATGGCAGAATAAAACAATTATCTGGAGAGGAAAATAAAATGGATGCGAGAAGCAAAAAAAATAACATATAATAAACTTTTAATTAATGGGCGGTGCGCGAACACCGCCCAAATCAGCAAATAAAAGATTAGGCCGCTTCACCTAATTGGGAAAACCCATTTTTATTTGCTGATGTAATATTAATAAAAAAAGGATGAAAAGTTATGCGTTTTCCAAGAATTATTTTACATGTAGTCATTTTATTTTTGACGAGCTCTGCTATAATGGCTCATCAATGGGAATTTCAATTCTCAATTAAAAGTTCCGGTCGATTTATACAAGAAGGTATTTCGATCTACTTTTATGATTCTTCCGGTAAAAAATACATAGGATGTGGAGGCGGAACTTCTTTAGATACAGCAAACTGGGCAGGTAGTTGGAACGCTATCGGTAATATCTCCGGTATTTCAGATGATGCGCCTGATGCAACTTTTACAATTGATAACTATGATCAATATGCTATAGTTATTGGTAACCAATATGTAGTTATAGAAAATACTTATGGCGACCAAACATTTTATTATCATGATGGCGTTTTAACTACAGAAGGTAATAACACGGTTTTGGGTTCAGGTACATGGGCAGAGCACACAATTATATTAAAAAATAATTTTGCCGGTGGTGGGATGTACATTAACAGCGAATGGCATTCAAATATTTCTCTGAGCGGTGAAAATATAACAAGAACAACTCCAACATTTCCGCATGAATTAACGGCAGTGGATGGGCAGACTGGAACGGATGGCTACAAGAGACTTTGGAAGAAATGGTCAAACGAATACTATCCAATTAGTCAAACATTAAGTTCGTCTGGCAATTATACTAATTATGTAGCATACTTTGATAAAGAGTATAACTTAACTTTTGCTGCCAATAGTACAATGTATATTAACAGTAATTCGAGAACCCCTACATGGGTAGAATATGTTAGAGAGTCAAGTTCCAATTCCGCTTATGCAACAAACTATGCACAGAATTACATTGATTATACATTTACCAATTGGACGAGCGGGGGTCAATCATATTCCAGCCCAATTACTGCTAATGGCCATGCAACTTATACTTCTGTATATTCCGGTAAACCAAACAATGGTTACCGTTCTTTATCATTTAACTATTCACAGGAAGGACAACCTGTTCAAGTAACGTGGTCAAAACATCCGCTTGATAATTCAGATGTTACTCAATATGCTATTTATAGAAAAGTCACTACCTCCGGTACTCCAACTTTGTTAACCACGGTTTTAGCTTCCGGTGCAAGTTCTTATACTTATACCGATTACGATTATGCTATCTCAAGCGGTGAAAATAAAATACTTTTATTTTATGATGTCCGAGCATATTATTCACCTAACTCAACTTATTCAGATCCATCTTTCGAAAGTGTTTATGGAGTTTACAATATCAGCAAACAACCGGATGAAATGGCACAAAACCAAACGTGTTTAGAGTTGCCAACAACAGTGACGGTAAGTAATTACCCCAACCCTTTCAATCCAACGACAACCATTAGTTATCAATTACGGGAGAAAAGTTTTGTTACTCTAAAGGTATTCGATATACTAGGCAAAGAAGTAACAACATTAGTAAACGAAAACAAACCAGCCGGATACCACACTGTAAACTTTGATGCAAGTCGTTCCGAGCGAGGTCGAGGAATGACAAGCGGAGTTTATATCTATACAATTCAGGCCAATGGCGTTATACAATCGAAGAAAATGCTGCTGACAAAGTAGAAAAGTTTTCCGTAGGGATGTTCAATTGAACATCCCTACAAATTATTACTGCGGTGCTTCGTTAGTATATTTTTCTAAATCCAAATTAACATCAAGTCCTTCGATACCCGAAACAGTTGATGCAATCGATAGACTGTCCAATCCGTGATATCTGAGAACTTCTATTGGTGTTCCGCACTCGGGATAATCATCTAGACCAATCTTCTCAAACAATTTTCCCTGAACTGCGTGCATCTCAACAAGTCCTTCCATTATCTTGTTCCCTAACGATCCGTAAATAGAGTGATCCTCTAACACAAATATTTTTTTAGTATTGCTTGTAACATCAACCAGCCAGTTTAGATCAATTCGGTTTATCCACGGCATATTAACAACCTTAAGACCAAATCCTTTTTCCTTTAGTATTCTTGATGCTACGAGCGCTTCGTGCAATAAAACCGGACCATAACCGAAGATGAGCGCATCATCACCTTCTGTTAGTACTGTTCCTGTTCCAACAACAAAATTATAATTGTCGGGTAGTTTTATTCTTTCCGGTGATGGACCGATAGCAAGACGGATAGCGCAATTTTCTTTTGAATCGTTAACAGCGTATTCAACTGCTCTTTTTGTTTCAGGCGCGTTACACGGTTGAATAATTGTAATGTTTGGTATTGCAAGCAGCAGTGATATATCTCTTACACTCTGATGTGATTTACCCGGTCCCGCCGGAATCATCCCGGCAAAATGACAACCGTAAATAATTTTTGTTTTTTCACCGGCATTATTGTAAATCTGCTCGTTAGCGCGAGCGGTTAAAAAACTTGCAAAGGAATTAACAACGGGAATTAAGCCCATTCTTGCAAGTCCACCGGCCATAGAAACCATATCCTGTTCTGCAATTCCATTTTCAATGAAACGATCGGGATAGGCATACTCGAATTTGCGGAGTTTACAATCTGCAGAAAGATCTCCATCAAGAACAACTATTTTATCATTTGTCTTTGCTAATTCAACAAGAGCATCACCGAAAGCTTCGGTTACAAATTCCTTATCACTCTTTGTTGATGTTTTACCCTCAGTTTTATTTTCGGGTATATTAATTTTGGTTAATCCCAATTCACTTGAGAGCTTGTTAATCTTATCGGTTAATTCTGCAAGTCCTTTCAAATAACTTTCGTCGTCCGGTGCACCGCTATGCCATCTGTAATAAGTTTTTCCGGAAACAGTTTCTGTAACGGGTTTTTCCATAAACGATACGCCCTTACCTTTTACAGTATCGGCAACTATCATTTTAGGTTTATCATTAACAAGTTTTAGATCACTAAAAGTTTTTTGAAGAAGATTATAATCGTGACCATCAATTCTAACAACGTGCCAGCCGAATGCTTTTACTTTTTCTACAACGTCTTCGATATTGTTTACATCTGCAACAAGCATATCAGTTTGATACTTGTTGTGATCCATTATCGCAGTGATGTTATTAATCTTTTGATGTGCCGCTGCCTGAATTGATTCCCAGATCTGTCCTTCCTGAAACTCGCCGTCACCTGTTAAGACATACACATTTCCTTTTTCTTTTAAGTACGATTTTGCCCACGCCATTCCTTTCGCTTTAGAAATTCCCATTCCTAATGATCCGGTACTTGCTTCGATACCGGGGATTCTTACTTCGGGATGTCCGTCTAATCCGTGCAATCGGCGAAGCATTAAAAGTTTTTCTTCCGGTAAAATTCCGAGAGCATAAAAGAGTGAATAAAGACCGGGAACGTCGTGACCTTTTGATGAGAAATAAATATCTCTTTCCGGGCTTTCCAGTCCCACTCTTAAAATGTTCATTTCGTTCAGATAAAGAAATGTAACAATATCCATTGCACTTAGTGATGAACCGAGATGACCGGAACCGGCTTTTTTAACAGCAACAAGAGTGTTGTATCTGCACATATCTGCAAATAACTCCATTTTAATTTTCCAGCTGCCGCTGAATTCTCTTACTCTATTAAATTCCTCTTTCTTAATTAGATTGTAATACATTTTATTCTCCAATTGCGGGAAAGCATTAATAATTTTTTTGTGTTTATTTTATTGATGTAAAATTAGTTGATTTCCGGATAAGAGAAAAAGTATTATTGTTAAGTAATTGTAAAGTTATCGTTCAGGAGTTTGGAGGAATTAAAGCTCTGTATAAAGGTTCAATAAATTTTCCGGTTTTTAAATCATAAATTCCAAAGCCGGCACAAAACTCCCAGTAGTGAAAGCTTATGTTATATTTGCTACAAAGCTCTGCTATAAAGGAAGTCCACCTTACTCTTGAATCTAAATCGGCTTTAGAGTAAGCGCCAAATTCTCCAAGATTAACAGGAGTATTTCTGCTTGCCGCCCAGAGAAGAACATTATTAAAATCGTTTATAATAGAATTTTTTTCTGACTGATTTCCATTCCACTTTGTACCAAGCCAGGCATTAGAACCATCAACCCATTCAGCTCCCTGATGTGTGAACTCGAATGGTTGATAATAATGAAATGAGAGTATAATATTTTTTTCATTTACCGGCAGAACAAGTTGTGTTAATGAACTGATACCGCCCCAATTTGCAATCCCGATTAATATAGTTCGTTCCGGATTGGACAATCTAATAACATTCACTGCTTCGATCAGAAAAACATTCCATAAATTTGGAGTAAGATTCGTATTCGGCTCATTTAATATTTCAAAAAAAAGTTTATTTGAATAGCTTTTATATCTCTCGGCAATTTGTTTCCAGATAGATAAAAATCTTTCTTTATGCTGTTGAGGAGAAATCATAATTTCATCATAGTGATGAATATTAATTATTACAGCCAGATTATTTTTTAATGCCTGATCGATTGCCCAATCAATCCTTTGAAAAAATGAAATGTTAATTGTATAAGGCGCATTAGTCATTGTATGAGCAGACCATTTAATTGGAATTCTTACTGAATTAAATCCGGCATTTTTAATGATAGAGAAATATTCTTCCTTTAAAGTAACGCCCCAATCCCCTTCATTCGGAGCTTCGAGAGCATTACCAAGATTTATTCCTTTTCCAAGTATTTTATTCTGATTGAAAACGAAACCGGAATTTTCGGTAATATCAATTGGTTCAGTAAGGTTTTTTTCCGAACAGGAAATTAAAAGAGAAGTTGCTATAAGCAGGGCAATAAATCTTATCAGAGAATAATTATTCACAACGGCTTTCAATTTTTTGTTTAAAATTAATAAAAATAGTGCTTGGAACTATCAAGATTCCAGATATTAGTTGAAATAAGAATTCATTTCCGATAAATTCAATAGAACATTTTTAGGGGCTTTACAATGAAATACAGGATACTATTTTTTCTTCTGTTTACAATCAGTTTAACTGCTCAAACAATAGATACAACGCTAATAAATGGTCTTGAATACAGAGGAATTGGTCCATTCCGCGGCGGACGTTCCGGCGCTGTTACCGGAGTTCCGTCGAATCCCAATCTCTTTTATTTCGGTTCGACCGGAGGCGGAGTTTGGAAAACCGAAAATTCCGGAACTACCTGGAAAAATATTTCGGATAAATTTTTTGGTGGTTCAATCGGTGCCGTTGAAGTAAGTAGCTGGGATCCAAATGTTATTTATGTCGGAACAGGTGAAGAAACTGTCCGCGGAAATGTTTCAAGTGGAAACGGAATGTGGAAAAGTGAAGATGCCGGTGCTACGTGGAAATTTATCGGATTGGAAGATTCAAGACATATTACCGACATAGTTATCCATCCTAAAAATCCGGATCTCGTTTACGCATCCTGTCTCGGTCATCTCTACGGTCCCAACGAAATGCGCGGTATTTACAGAAGTAAAGATGGAGGAAAAACCTGGGAGCGGATACTTTTTATTAACAAAGATGTCGGAACAGTTGATATTGTAATGGACCCGAACAATCCGCGTATTCTTTATGCAGCAACGTGGAGAGTAATAAGAAAACCTTACACATTTGAAAGCGGCGGCGAAGGAAGCGGTTTGTGGAAATCTACTGATGGCGGCGATACGTGGAAAAATTTAACCGGCAATAAAGGACTCCCCAAAGGTATAATCGGCAAAATCGGTGTAACTGTTTCTCCGGCAAATTCAAATCGTGTTTATGCTATTGTTGAAGCAGAAGATGGAGGAGTATTCAGGTCCGATAACAGTGGTGCAACATGGCGTAAAATGAATGAGGACAGAAACCTTAGACAACGCGCATGGTACTACACAAGAATCTATGCGGACACAAAAGATGTTGATAAAGTTTACGTTCTTAATGTTTCGTTCTGGAGATCTAAAGACGGCGCAAAATCTTTTGAGAGCATTTCAACTCCTCATGGCGATCATCATGATCTGTGGATTAATCCCGATAACCCGGATATAATGATAATTGGTGATGATGGAGGTGCACAGGTAACAGTTGATGGTGGAAAATCATGGAGCACCTACTACAATCAGCCAACTGGACAGTTCTATAGAGTGACTACCGACAATCATTTCCCATATCGAATTTACGGTGCACAACAGGATAACAGCACGGTAAGAATTTTACATAGAACCGAAGGCGGAAGTATTGGTGAACGTGATTGGGAAACAACAGCCGGTGCAGAGAGCGGATGGCTTGCACCCGATCCTAAAAATAATGATATAGTTTACGGCGGCAACTATGGCGGCTACATTGGAATGATGAATCATAAAACGGGTGAAAGTAGAACTGTAAATGTCTGGCCTGATAATCCGATTGGTCACGGAGCAGAAGGAATGAAATACCGTTTTCAGTGGAACTTCCCGTTAATGTTTTCTATTCACGATCCAAATGTTCTTTATGCTGCGGGTAATATTCTTTTCAAAACTACCAATGGCGGTGAAAGCTGGACGGCAATTAGTCCCGATCTTACAAGAAACGATGCAACAAAATTAAAACCATCAGGCGGTCCAATCACAAAAGACAATACAAGTGTGGAATATTACTGTACAATATTTGCACTTGCAGAATCTCCTTTAAAACAAGGAATAATTTGGGCCGGAAGTGATGATGGACTTATTCACGTAACAACTGATAATGGAAACAAATGGAATAATGTAACGCCACCAAAAAATTTATTACCGGAGTGGGCACAGATAAACAGCATTGAAGCAGATCCTTTCAATGAAGGTGGATTATATGTTGCCGCAACACGTTATAAACTTGATGATTATTCTCCTTACTTATTAAGAACAACCGATTTTGGAAAAACCTGGAAAAAAATTACCGGCGGAATAAACGCAAAACATTTTACCAGAGTTATTAGAGCAGATTCAAAACGGAAAGGACTACTTTTTGCCGGAACAGAAGAAGGAATGTATGTTTCGTTTAACGATGGTGAAAGCTGGCAATCATTTCAACAAAATTTACCGATTGTTCCTATTACAGATCTTACTATAAAAAATGAAGATCTGATTGTTGCAACTCAGGGAAGATCGTTCTGGATTATGGATGATATTTCTCCTCTTAGACAATTAACTGATGAAGTTCAGAAAAAGAACTTTCACATTTATCAGCCGAGACCAACCTGGCGAATTGGTGGTGGAGGAAGAGGCGATGATTTATTGAGCGGCAAAAATTTACAGAGCGGCGTTATGCTTTATTATTACTTCAAAGACACACCTGATAGTAACTCCGTTGAACTGAAATTTTACAACGAGAAAAATCAGTTTATCACATCATTCAAACCAAAGACAAAAGACCGATCGGCTGTTATTCCAATTAAGAAAGGTCTTAACAGATTTGTATGGGATATGCGTTACAAAGACGCAGAGAGATTTGATGGAATGATTTTATGGGCTCAGGGGGGATTAAGAGGACCTCTTGCAGTTCCGGGTAGATACAAGGCGGTTCTTGTTTATGGTAAAGATTCTCTTTCCGTTCCATTCGAAATTGTAAAAGATCCTCGTTCGTCATCAAGAGCAGAGGATTTACAGGCACAATTCGATTTTGTTATTGCCGGTCGGGATAAACTTTCAGAAACACACAACGGAATTAAACAGATTCGCAGTATCAAAAAACAGCTTAATGATGTTAATGAAAAATTTAAAGACCAGAAAAATTTGGAATCGATTAAAAAAGAAATCGACAAAACTATTAAAGAGTTGATCTCAATAGAAGAAACACTTTATCAAACAAAAAATAAAAGTCCGCAAGACCCGTTGAATTATCCAAACAGATTGAACGACAAACTTGCTTCATTGGTTAGCGATGTTGCTAATGGGGACTTCAGACCAACAGTACAATCCGTTGAACTTAAGAACGAACTCTTTAATAGGATTGACGAACAACTTAATAAACTAAAGAGTGTAATTGATAACCGGATTCCGGAATTAAATAAACTAATTAAGGAAGCGGATTTGCCGGCAATTATTGTTAAATAAAAAACTTTAAAAAAAAATTTTCTACAGATAACGGAGGGGAAAATGAAGGAACTAACTTTTAGAAAGTTATTAGTACTTCTTGTTTTATGTTTTGTAAATTATTCAACTCACGCCCAGTCAGAAAAAGTTAAGTCGATTGATGGGGTTGAGATAAATTTTCAAACAAAAGGTAATGGTGATGTAGGTTTGGTTTTTATTCACGGGTGGAGCTGCGATAATTCTTATTGGAAAAATCAAATCGAGATTTTTTCTAAAGACTATAAAGTTATTGCAATTGATCTTGCCGGTCATGGAAAGTCCGGCTTGAACCGCAAAGATTATACGATGGAATTATTTGGTGCTGATGTTGCTGCAGTTGTTAATCACCTTAAATTAAACGAGGTGATTCTGATCGGTCACTCCATGGGTGGTTCTGTAATTCTTGAAGCGGCTAAAAAATTAGGGAACAAAGTAATTGGTATTATTGGAGTAGATACTTATCAATCATTTACTGATGATTGGTCGTCGGAACAGAAGGATGGATTCCTAAAATCATTTCAGGATAACTTTGTTTTAACGACAAAAGGATTTGTTCGGTCAATGTTTCCTCAGAATGCCGATACTACTCTTATTAATAAAGTTGCCAACCATATGTCTTCGGCTCCACCGGAGGTTGCAATTAGCGCAATGAGAAATTTATTCTATTACAATCCCCTCCCAACTCTTGCAAAATTAAATCTCCCGCTGATTTCAATTAATTGTGATTTGTATCCCGTTTCTGTTGAAGAGAATAAAAAGTACGTTAAGGATTACGAAGTTAAGTTCATGAAAGGAGTCGGTCATTTTCTAATGTTAGAAAGGCCGGAGGAGTTTAATAGTTTGCTGAAAATGTCAATAACAGAATTATTGAATAAACACGAGTAGAAAAATGAAAAAATTATTTTTATACGCATTGTTACTATTAACCGTTTCAGTTATCACATCACAGACAAGAAAAGACTATCCCATTCAGCCGGTTCCATTTACACAGGTTCATATCACTGATGGTTTCTGGTTCGATAGAATGGAAACAAACCGCACCGTTACAATTCCCTATGCAATTAAAATGAATGAAACAACCGGACGGGTAAGAAATCTTGAAATAGCAGCCGGACTGAAGACCGGAGAGTATTGCACGCGCTACCCATTTGACGATACCGATATTTATAAAGTGATTGAAGGCGCATCGTATTCATTAATGCTTAAGCCGGATAAGGAATTAGAAAAAATACTTGATGAATTAATCGACATAATTGCAAAGGCACAGGAACCTGACGGATACATTTATAGCGCAAGAACCGGAAAGTCGGATAAACTAAAAGGATGGATCGGACCGGAGAGATGGTCGAATCTTCAATCGAGTCACGAGCTATACAATGCCGGGCACATGTTCGAAGCAGCCGTTGCACATTTTATGGCAACGAACAAAAAATCATTTTTAACTATTGCGCTTAAATGTGCTGATCTATTGGTAAAAGATTTTGGACCGGGTAAAGTTCAATTACCTCCGGGTCATCAGGAAGTTGAACTTGGATTGGTTAAGCTGTATCGACTAACCGGCGAAGAAAAATATCTTAACCTTGCAAAATACTTTTTAGATATAAGAGGTAGAGGAAAAGAACTAACGGGACGCGAATCCTGGGGCGAATATTCACAGGATCATAAACCAATTATAGAACAGGACGAAGCAGTTGGTCATGCTGTTCGCGCCGGTTATATGTATTCCGCTATTGCAGATGTTGCTGCTCTTACAGGTGATGAAAGTTACATAAAGGCGCTCGATAAAATCTGGAATAACGTTGTATCAAAAAAATTGTATTTAACCGGAGGACTTGGCGCAACAGGTTCGTGGGAGGGATTTGGTCCTAATTACGATTTACCAAACGCAAGCGCATACAACGAAACATGCGCCTCTATTGCTAATGTTTACTGGAATCATAGAATGTTTTTGCTGAAAGGAGAGGGAAAGTATATCGATATTCTTGAAAGAACATTATATAATGCACTGCTATCAGGAATTTCGATTAGCGGCGATAAGTTTTTCTATCCTAATCCGCTTGAATCATTCGGAACACATGAAAGGAGCGCATGGTTTGAATGTGCTTGCTGTCCCGGCAATGTTACTCGTTTTATTGCATCTGTAGCAAATTACATTTATGCTGTTAACCAGAAAGAAGTTTTTGTTAATCTTTACACCAACAATAATGTCAACTTAAAAGTTGGTGATGATGAGGTTGTGTTAAATCAAAAAACAAATTATCCGTGGGAAGGAAAAGTTCTTCTTGCAGTCAATCTAAATAAACCAAGCAAAGATTTTTCAATTAACCTTAGAATTCCCGGATGGGCTCGGGACGAAGTAGTTGCATCGGATCTATATCAATTTGTTGATAAACCGAAAAGTAAAATTTCTATTTTGGTCAATGGTAAACGAATCGATTTTAATATTCAAAATGGTTTTGCAAAAATCAGCAGGAAATGGAAAGATAAAGATGTAATAGAGTTAGTGCTTCCAATGGAAGTAAAAAGGATTGTAGCTAACAACAATGTTGAAGCCGACCGTGGACGAATTGCTCTTCAACGTGGACCACTTGTTTACTGTGCAGAAGGAATTGATAATAATGGTTATGCCAGAAATATTTTGTTGTCCGGTAATACAAAGCTCAACACAAAATTTCAAAAGAAGTTGCTCGCCGGTGTAGAAGTTATAACAGGTAAGGCCTATGGAGTAAAATCATCAGACAAAAATATT
>Ga0067045_1004405_pt1 | contig 14131 bp, 16 predicted proteins | sample TerdegcTABiofilm_FD_59184 | JGI IMG/M metagenome (GOLD analysis project Ga0067045, IMG submission 59184) | Combined Assembly of (Gp0054472, Gp0054536) Wastewater bioreactor microbial communities from Singapore -Terephthalate degrading...
AAGCAGATGAAGGGGATATTGCCCCTTATGTCCTCCTGCCCGGTGATCCAGGAAGAGTAAAAGTTATTGCTAGTGCGTGGGATAAAGCAGAAAAAATCGCTGAGAACAGGGAATATGTAACCTACACGGGTGTATATAAAGGGGCACCCATCTCCTGTACTAGCACTGGGATTGGTGCGCCTTCCACTGCCATCGCTATAGAGGAGTTAGCCAGGGTCGGGGCAAGGACCTTTTTCAGGGTGGGTACCTGTGGAACCTTCCAGGATAATGTAAACAATGGAGATATTGTCATCTTTGACTCAGCAGCACGCTATGACGGAACCTCCAGGTTATATGCACCACTGGAATTTCCTGCGGTGGCACATTATGAGATTGTGAATGCCTGCATCCAAGTAGCTAAAGAACATAACATCCCCTATCATGTCGGCACTACTAGAACTGCTGATTCTTTTTATGCCAGACATGCCAAACCTGGATCTTCTTTTAATAACTTCTGGCAATCAGAATGGGAACACCATTTTGAGGACTTAAAAAGATTAAACATCACCGCAGCCGAAATGGAAGCCAGTGTGATTTTGGTACTCGCTAAAATATGGGGATTACGGGCAGGAGGAGTGGCGGTTGTATTGGATAACGTATTAAAGGTGATGGGTGATGAGGAAAAATTCGACCCGCAAAAGAACTTCTTTCATTCCTCAGAAAATGTTGAAAAATTAACTTTGATGGGCAATGAAGTTGTAAAACTTCTCTATGAACAAGATATGAAAGCAAAAAAGGCATAATTCTAGTAGAGTAGCTTCGCTCTTTATTAAATGAAACAAATAAAAATTAGAGGGATGCTAATCCCATCCTGCGCACATCATCTTTAACCTCTTCATACATGCGCAGCCATTCAGAAACAGGCTGTATGGTCTTCAGGTCGTATGCCCGATCAAACCGCACACCTGGATTACCTTCCTTCTTTTGAAATACATGTTCGTAACGCTCAAGCAGGTTCAGCACCATTTTATTCGCTTGGTCGAGTGTAATCTTTTGCCGCACGACCGCATGACTCACTTCCCCCATCCAACGCACTTCCAACCCAGTCCCGTTGGGCAACACCCCATCCGCTGAACCAACTCCCTCCAAGTGTCCTCCACTCACTGTAATGACAATTGCATTGGCAGCTACTTCGTATAATAATTCGCGAGTGAGGGCTCCGCTTTTGGGATACACATCCGCTACAATAATGCAAGGGGCATTGCGTGCAAATGCCTGCAGGACAGCTGACTGAACCCACATCACCCCACGAGTACTGGTGGCAACATGACGGATATGAATAGGGTGAAGTAAATGGTAATCCGCCTTACAAACTAAGTTCGCCAACAAAAAAGATGCTATCTGAACAACTGCAGCTCCGGGTGCATCTCCTCCCAAACCTCCCACCATTACTGCAGCCAGCGACGCATTACGCATCCCGTACTCCATAGAATTTAGAGCCCGGGACATATTTACTTTATCAATGATCATTTCATTAAATAATGCCACTAAATGTGCATCCACCGGACGCAGGTAGTTAGGTTGGCTGATTGCCAGATCACCCATTTCGGTTAAAGCACTCTGCCCTGCCAATAATCCCATTCCCGGTCTGCCCACCCTATACAGGGCTTCACGCAACATGGACAATTCCTTTCTTGCTGCGTGGATTTCGATTGGATTTCCGGGTTCAACCAGCTGCCCATCCACCTCGGTTAGCGAACCACAGGTAGCCAGATCGACAATCGGTTCCTGAACCCAGCTGATTACACTGGGAAGAAATAGTTTTTGCGGGGTAGGCGCACCTGGATTACCTGCCCAAATGATCGGCGTACGCTCATCCATAATTCTGCGGGCAAACAAAGCACGTTCATCCTTTCCTTCACCCATTCGTAAAGTTTGAGGCATTTTATTCATCCCATCCATCAACTCATCCTGGCTGATGAGGATAACCCTGCCTGTTGAAATGCAATAGATACCGGATGTTTTCGCCAATTCCATTCCCACACAAAATAGTCTATCGAGCATCTCTGTATCATTTGGGATAATTTGTTGCTTATTCCAGCCCAACTGGTATTTATGTACTAATCTCTTAACGGGCAAGATAATGTAATCCATATCCCAATCATTTTTATGGATCGGACGACCACTTTTCGCTCTCTCCCAAATATCTAAGTACGAATTTATCATCTCGTATCCCCATTTTTTGTAATCGAATGGGTAAAAAAGCAAAGATCAAAGTATTTATCTATAATAATAATTTGAAAATTCATCAATTTATTCAATTATATATACACCAGACTACCTATATGAATTCCATCCCCCATTTTAGAAATGATTAGATTAAATCAAAAACACAGTTATCTCTTGATTCACCTGGAAAGGCAATGGAAAAACACTAAAAACTACGTGCCTGTGCCATTGCAATAGAAGACGCGTTTAGAGTGACAGAAGGTGCCAGTGGCAATATCAACTGCATCTCAGCAGTGGCCGTACAGGATACAACTGCAGGATTAACTAAAGTAATTCCACCCAATACAGGTAAATATTTTTCGAGGTTATAGCGCGCCACTGTTGTGCTAAATTCACGCTGGGCATAAGTATTCCCTGTGCCTATCTCAATCATCAATATGCCATTATAGATAAAATAAGGCACATTGACTGCCTGAGCCGCTGCTTCACAGGCAGCATCGGTAGCTATCTGCAAACGAACATCCACATACAAAGCCCGTGCAATCTCTACCGACATTAACATAAGTGGCAGGCCGACCAGCGCGAGCAGCATGACCACATAGGGCATTACATACCCGCGCCGGTCCTTAAGTAGTCTCATCACTACCAACCTTCCTGCCTGAATGATGATTGGGCAGTACCCGAGAAGTTGAGTGAATCGGTGCCTCCTAACCAAGAAAGCATGCTGCCTAGATAGTTAGGCACTGCCCAAGCCACCGTGACAATCACTTGCGCCCCGCGATATCCTCCTCCACTAGCAGTAACCACATAAGATCCAATGCCTATTGCATTCACTCTTTCCTGGGCAGCAGCGGTAGCATATGCCAATTGACTTTCCTGCGCTACGGCACCAATGCGAGCACCATAGTTGGCTGCATTACTTGCTGCCACTGCTGCATATCCAGCCAAGGTAAGATTGATCATGGCAAAGGTTAGTAAAACCACTATGGGTAGGGTAATAGCTGCTTCCGCCATAGAGGTACCACGGGTATTAAACCATCGTCTAATCATGGTCTACATATTGCTGACCAGCTCACTGACCTTTGCGGCAATGGTCTGACCCAAGCCGGTGAAAGCCAGAATGGCCACNAGGATCAGCACCGCAGCAATCACAGCATACTCCGCCATGGTTGCACCTTTGCGGTCCTTCCACATCAAATAGAACTTGGTGAGTGCTTTCATCTCATTTCTCCTTTCTGTAATTTACTTAACCTACATATTGCTGACCAGCTCACTGACCTTCGCGGCAATGGTCTGACCCAAGCCGGTGAAAGCCAGAATGGCCACCAGGATCAGCACCGCAGCAATCACAGCATACTCCGCCATGGTTGCACCTTTGCGGTCCTTCCACATCAAATAGAACTTGGTGAGTGCTTTCATTCAAACCTCCTTTCAATAAATTAGACTAATAATGACAGTCCCCAACAAATACGTTGGCACAGCCCGAAAAGCTGAGCCGCGACCCTTTTGGGTCAGCACGACCACACCCCAAAGCCCCTGGGCAAACAATGCACCTAAAAATGCCATTGGCCATATACCTGCCAGCGAGGCAAGGATTTTTACATCTGCCCCGCCTACCACATCCATATATAAAAGCACACTGAAACCAATCAACGCGACTGCAAACCAGGACAAGTTTTCACCACCTTTCCACAGTGCATAAGTTGCCGCCAAGATCAGAGCTGGCACGGTTAACCAGTTGGATACCTCACCCTCACGCCAGTCCTGGATGGCACACACCATCAACCAACCTATGAGGATGATTTTGATAAGTGTGTCTTGATCCATATGGATAATCCATTGGCTAAGGTCGATATCCATTGACTCATCCTTTCCCAATCGAAACCAATAATTTCCCTTTCACGCTGACTGTACACAGGCACCTTATAGAACCAGAGAGTGGTTACCTGACCCCAGTTAACACCCAGAGAATTTAATACCTGTGCTGCTTCTAAATCAAACCATTCACCGGCATTCACCACGCTTCTTTCCTCAATATTTACCTTTCGTGGATTTCGCCCCAGGATTGGGTCAAATAAATGTTCTAATTTCCTTTTCTTCTTTTCAATGGGTCGTAGGTTTTTACATAGCTGTTCTAGAGCCAAAGGGCTCACTACCAAACGAAAACCTTCAGCACATTGAAATTCTAATAATGGCGGAGCTTCCAAGGTGCGCAGCAACTCAACTGTTTTCAAATGCACCTGATTTCCGAACCAACCTATTGGGTTCTCAATTTGTATGTTTTTTCTGCGCCGATCGCGACGATCACGTAATTGCGCTTGAACCCAATCATTCATCACGCAACGCATTTCCTGCAACACACGTGCCTGACGTTGATTTGTTATGTAGATTATTAGTGCCATCAATAGCACCGTAGCAACAGTGATACTAGCAAAGAAATCAATCATTTTTTTCTCCTTTCTTGTTTCCTGCCAATAGCATGAAAACATCTTTTTTTAAACCTTCCCATGATTTGATCCTTGGATCAAATAAGGATGAAAGACCAAATGTTAAGGAAATACTTGTCAAAGCAATAAATGGCCATTGATGGTTAAGTATCTCCACCGTTGTGGTATCAATTGAACGATTTCCTGCCCGATCAATGGCTAACAATTTAATTGAGTGTTTTCCATCCTTAACCTTATTTAGTGTCTTCCATAAAAATTGCCATTTCCCCTCGAAAACTACAGTATCTAACCACCCCTGACCATAATTAATGAAAATGGTATCAATCCCAGCCAATTCATCTTTTGAAAAGCCTTGTAAGCGAACATCACCTGAAAATCCCTTTGGAGTATCAACAATTATCCTCGGTGGTGTTGAATCGATGTGAATTGTCCATTCCTCTTCCTTCATATTACCCGCTTGATCAATAGCTTCAGCATGAATGAGGTATACCCCATCCTGATCTAAGATGGTCTGGAAATCTGATGAGTATTTGGTAAAACTTTGATGGTTTCTAATCTCAAGATTATTTCCATAATTTGTAATTTCTACCCTAAGGCGATAAAAACCTGATAACCTATCCAAAACGTGCAGCTTAAGCTCTACTGCTGACCGAAACCATCCATTTTTTCCTTCTTCCCCCTTACTTGAAAATGAAATTTCCGGAGGCGTGAAATCTACTTTGACTAACTTTTTAATACTAAATTGATGCCCCATGATATCGGCACCAATTGCAGTTAATTGAACGTACCCTTCTTGCTCTACCAATAAATTACCAAAAACATAATGACCATCATTCACTTTGATGGCAATATAATCCATCATACATTCTTCACCAATCACATATGCAGAGGTAAAAAATGGCTTGGTATACCAACCATTTGTTCCATCAGGAACAGGAACAGCAATTCCCAATTTCATCTCATCAAGTAAATTTATCGATGAACATTCCGATTGATTAAAGTTTTCAGGATTACGATATTGAGGTAGTTGTTGACGGCTAAAAGATAATACAACTCCTTCGCTGGAGAGAAAATATGTTAGACCAAACAAAGCAATTAAAATTAACCTGTGTCGGATTAACACAACAAGTTCCTTTCTCACCATACACCGGGTACAAGTCGCCAGCGAACTTGCTGGGTATAAGATCTATATCCATCGATAATGGTTTCTTCCCAGTTAATTCTGAGAATTACGGTTAGGATTATTGCTAACAAGAGCAGTAAATTTATTATCGAACTATTGCCAGGTAAAAGGACCACAATAGAAAACACCTCACCCAAATACATAGGGTGGCGCACAAAACAGTATGGACCTTGAACAATTAAGCCACGATCGGCAGGAGCGACACCAAATGATTTTCCAAGGACCATAAGTGCCCAGATGGAAAAGAGAACCGCACACACAGAGAGGATCCTCAAACTTATAATTTGAAGTTGGTCAATCTTGATTGCGAGTGGCAATGCTGCAGATAACCAGGCAATCGCAATTTGATAACTCGGCGCTTCTTTAACCGGTGATGTATGGCGGATTAGCATTATTATTGCAAGCAACGAGTGTAAAAAAATAGGAATTAACCAGATATTACCTGTGATAATCTGATTCAATCTGGCTCCTGCTAGAAGAGTCCAAATTAAAACTCCAGCGAGATTAAATATTGTTTCCATAGGCATCATATCAAAACATCTCCATAAACGAGATAATCACCGGCGCAAGAATGACCACAACGAATGGTAGAAAGAAAAAAAGTGTCATTGGCATGAGTAGTTCCGTATCCATGTTGGCGGCTGTCTGTTGAACATGTGAACGGTATTCGCGAGCCAAGCCACGTGCGATATCAGTCATGATGCGTGGCGCATCCACACCCTTTTCAGCTACACGGTTAAGTTGCATGGCAAAGCGAGTTAGTTCAGGCAATTCCCATTTACTGAGAATTTCCATAAGAACTCCAGGATTCGAACCATGTGAAAACATTGATCGCGCACTCTGAGTTGCCTGGGCAACTGCATCTGAGAGGATTACTCCCAGCGGACCGGGTAATTCTGCCGTGCGACCGATTGCCTGGGCAGCTGTACTGCCAGCATCCATCTCGGCAGCAATCACTGTGGCTGTTTCGGGTAATAAACGTTTAACCTGCTTCTTGACATCATTGGCCCGTCCCCTGATTTGCATGAATGGAATAACTACTACTAATGGAACAAGCAGCCAGGTAACTGGTTGTCCATCAAAAATTAGTAAATAAACCAAAGCCATGCCTGCCAGGGCGCATGATCGAGCGAATACCCCTCCCACCGTCCATCGCAGAAAATGACCGCCTAACTGAGCCCATTTTAGGGAAATCTGCCATGATTCCATGCTTACTCCGAGCCGCTTGGCAAACTTTTCACCACCTCGATCAAAAACCGACATAGTTTTATCGCTTACCATTCGTTTTACTCGACTTGCAGCTGATCTTTCTATTCGAACCCTACTAAATATGAAATACACCACCCAAGCAGTCACGCTTGCTATGAAAATTACTAGTGTCCATTGAAACTGATAGTGAGTCATGTTCACCTACATCAAGTTGTCAATCATGTCGCCCATAAAGCCATATCCGAAAATCATCATAATGATGGTTATTGCATATATTGCCTGCACCAATGGGTTGTTTATGGCTCCTTTAAATATAGGGTTGCGCGCTAACACTAAAACAATCAATAATGTCACCGCAATAATGACCTTAACCGCATTCTTAGCGGATTGACCAGCAGATAACCCCAGAATGCGTGCCTCCAAAACACCTTCTAAGTTTGAAGCAGCCAGGCCAAAGGAACGTTTCCACTCAATACCTCCTGTGCGCCACAACCTGCCAATTAGAAAAACCATCACTCCCAATGATGTAGAAATGCGAAAAGCCTCCATTACCAAATCAGTAATCACCTCCGTCCCACGCTCTTGTGCCAGTTTCACAAAACGCTGGCGCAACCAGTACTGTAACGGACTGTTTTTTTGCAATACAGCCGTTTCCTCATCCACAGCTTGTAAAACATTGGGGTTAACCTGAATGGTGGAGGAAAAGCCTGAAAGGAAGAGTGGAATCTCGCGATTTATTTCATTCTGCATACGTGTCCAGGCAGCACCAGCAATGGAATTGGCGATCAGCAAACCGCCAATTAATCCAGCAAGGCTAGCCATAGGTGGTAAGCCAAAAACGATATAAAGTACGAGAGAAAGCAGCATTCCGAGTCCCAGCCTGGCCAGATTCAATGCGAGGCTTTCCCAACCTGAAACATCTAAGTGATAAGTGGAAAAAGCTAATCGGATTTTATATTCAGGTGAACCAATCTCAGTTGGATTAACTTTCTTCTTCTGATCCAATCCAGTAATTTCTTTTACTCTTTTGGCAGCCTTAGGTTTTAAATAACGAAATGAGAGTTGTTCACCAATTACATAAGCAATATAACCAACCAGTGTGGCACCTATGATCGGGAGTGAGGATTGTAAAATTTCAGGCATAGCCATATTTCCTTATCGAACACTCATAGGTTTTATGTTTTTTTCACCCCAGGTGTAAAGGGGATTAATGACAACCTTATGATTCACAAGCATTTTTTCAAGTTCCCACACGCCTAATATTTGCCGGCGGTCCTCCCTCCAACCTACCTGCACAATTACATCTACCGCAAGGGCAAATGTGCTCTTCGCATTTTCCATATCAGATTCCTGTGTATCTGAAATAAGCAGATTGCCAATACGGTACACAGCAAATTCTGGTGATTCAGCATGGAATGTAGAAAGACCGGGATGATCGCTCATTTGTGCGCGAAATAGGGTTAAAGCAGCATCTCCTGTGCGCACCTCGCCTACAATTAGCCAATCAGGTGACATCCGCATTGCATCATCTACACCATCTTTAATGGTATATGGTGGAACGGATGAACCAGGGGGGGCTGGTCTGGCTTCAATAGTAACCACATGGGAATGATCCAGCCAGATTTCCTCAGGGTCTTCAATCTTTACAATTCTCGCTTCAGGATAAATTCCTCCATTACATAGGGCAGAGAGCAGGGTAGTTTTACCTGTATTGGTTCCCCCCACCACCAATACACGCGCTTTCTTGCTAATGATTTCAATTAATTTCTCTACCACAAAAGCAGGTGCCATCTTCCAATTGATTATGTCCTCTGGTCGAACCGGTGCCGTCTGATACAGACGGATGCTGATAGAGGGTAACTCATACTTTCCCGGAGTAATTATGGGGTGAAGCAATTTCACCCTTGCTCCTCCTTTCAAACCAGGTAATGCCTCAATACGCGGTAATTTAGCATCCACACTTGGTGTAGCTTCCGTAAGTGCCCGACCTGATGTTCGTAACAAAGCCTCAACGATTCGATTTACTTTTCGGGGATCCAGTGCTTTCCCAATGATTTCAAATTCCTGCTGTCCTTTCTTTTGGATTCGCAAGGTTCCATCCGGATTAATGACAATATTAGAAATATTGTCTTGCTTAAACAAAGGCATTAAGAATTCCAAACCACTAACATGCGCTACTAATTTTTCACCTAAGTTGTTGATTTCCTCAATTTCTGCATCAATCCTTTTTTCAATCAGAACCTTCTGGACAATATTTTTCGCTTGAGTTACTAGTGCATCTAGATTGATTAGGTCGTGTAAGGTAAGCCCTTCCGACATGCGCGTGGCAGATTCCTCCAGTACCAGGTTTTGTTCGTCCTCTGTTATGGTTTTATAAAACACTTCGTACATAATTTATCCTTAGGCAATACCACGGATGTGAATTGGCCCAATCTTGATGGATTTCTTTTCCGGCAACTTATAACCCTCTTGTACACCGAAAAGTATGTCGCCTAATCGATGGATGGGTGTTGCAAATGCTTCACTTGCAGTCAGTGGTGACCGCCCAGCATTGGCTGCTATCTGCACTTCAGGTACTTCAGGGATGACACCAACAACAGGAGGGAAAGGACCAGCACCCATGGCGCGCGTATAAGCATCCGCAGCTTCATGCCATTCGTTGGAATCCAATAAACCTGGGCGAAAACGATTGAGCATTACAAATACATTTCCTGCCCCAATGCGGTGTAAATCACGCATGCGTTTAAAGGCAATGCGGTATGCTTCCGCGCTAATGACTGCTTGGTCTAGCATGGGCAGGGAGACCAAAATCATGGTATTGCTAGCAGAAATGGCGTTGACATAACCAATGGAAGGAGGGGTATCCAATATGACTACGCTATAACCGCCAAAAGTGGCCGCGATAACAAGTTGATTAATCGAACCACTATCTTCCGGATCTCTGACCAACATATTTTCACGTGTGCCATCCTGTAATCCCACTAGTACATCCAGGTTACCAATATTATGCACATTGGGTTTAATTCCCCCCTCATAGGTAGGATTTGCAAACCAGCCAAAAAGATTAGGGGAAGTTTTCAAATTGAGAAAGGTGGGTAACGATAAATCAGGCGCACTTAAACCCACTAACAGAGTGCGGATACCGCGCTGGGCAGAATCCAGCGCTAATGCAGTTGCTACAGTGCTCTTGCCACATCCCCCAGCACGGTTCCACACACTGATCACACGTAGCCCTCCTGCTACGCGGTTCCCCTGACCCCAAGAGTTGCCGATCTGCAAAGAAGGTGCTTGTAGGCGCAAGGCTTTTACCTCGGCATATATTCGACCCGCAACTTGAGAAAGATTGATATCTTCCAGGTAGACACCTTTCACAAAAGGCAGACTACGAACAGCTTTCAAGACTTCTTCACTAGCTTCCTTCGGCAGGATGACATATAAGGCACATTGGGCATGTGTTAGGAATTGAATCAAGCTTTCCGGGCCACTGAAAATGGCTGAATCAACCAATATGGCTTCTGGGTTGTAGCCCAGTTTAATTTCTAAATCCTGCGGATCAGTGGAGAATGAATTTACCCTGAAACGGGTATCGACCTGCAAGCGGGTATACCATGCATTCACCCGTTCCGGAGAACCTGCCAACAGCAGGATAATTGCCTCCTCCGTTGCCGTATTTTCTGAAATTTTAGTTCCTTTTATTGGTTTACTCATTTTGAACCCTCGGGTGTAGTTAATCCAATGATACTTTCCGGATTGATGGTAGGAGTTGGGTTATATGGCAGAATAACCAGTTCAGGTAGCCATAAACCCGAAGTGACCATTTCCTGCGGATTATGCGGCATGAGATATAAGGAGAGCATGGCATTATCTGCTGATTCTAGGGCAGTTAATAGTTCAACCACATTCACCACTTTAGATTTGGTTTTTAATTGTGGGGCAGAACGGCTGAAATCATAGACAATAGTTTTTGAACTGATCGGCACAGCTAGTATTACCACCCCGCTTTCTTTTCGATCAGCGATGCTCACAATTCCACTGGCAGATTGTTGAGCTTTTTCCACTTTTCCAGGATCAAGCGCCTTGAATTCCGGTGAGAGATATAAGACGCGTAGGTTTTCAACCGTGGCTTTACTGAAAGTGCCTTCACCTTCCAGACTTCTTATCGAAATAATTGCACTTACCCCCACCCGATCACCCGGGCGCAGTAAACCTGCCAGGCCGGTTGCGTTACTGACTGTGATTGCCACTGCACGCTCATCTGGTTGCAAAGCTATGGATTCTACCCCCAACTGTGAGGTGCGCAGGATATCCCCCTGACTGCGGTTTTCCAAAAGTGTTAGACCGGCTACCTTGGCAGGATCCAACACAGCATCCGCCGGGGCAAATTCCTTGGAAATGGAACGCATTTGCATATCCTCCAAGGTAATCACATGCCCTACCGTTAAATCGGCGGCAGCAACTGCAACTCTCACCTGGGGTGGTGGTTTAAGCAGGAAGAGCACCACCCCAAAAGCGACTGCAGCCAAGATGATCGGAAGGAATTTTTTCATTGATTTGACCTTTCTGTTTTTTGAAACCTCTATCCTATGGTGATGTGTTCATCATTCCAAAATCAATCATATTGACACCAAACCTTCCTCCGATGAGACTGAATGAACGTGGAGGTGAGATGGGTGTGCCAGAGGTCATGCCGCTCACCTTCAAATCGTAATATCCAGGGTCTTCTACCTGCACCCCACCCTCTGAGTGCGTCCAGACGCATGTATCTCCTTCCCAGAGGCAAGATGGAGTACCGGCATTGAACCCCCATACCGGATGTTTCAGATTGGCGCCCGGGTAGGACATTGCCAATTCACCCAACACCCAATTGCGGGAAGGTTGAGTGAGTATGGCAGAAGGACTTGCTGTAGCAATACTTTCAGGGAAATTAATGGATTTAACCACACACTGCCATGTTGCCAGATCCCAGTCAATCTCACACTTCCCATTACCACTACTAGGATTATAAGGAACGCATTCCAACCCCCCACAACATTCGTTACCACTCTGATTGATCTGACACTCTGCCTGCAAACTTTTACATCCAGGAACTTTAATTATTGCAGGAGGGATTTTCTCCCATGCTTCATAATTAAAGACCGTGGGGTTGATGCGCAACACCCAGGTCAGATCTACACCAGTGTTCAAAGGATCTTGCCCCACAACCACTGCATGCTCCGGGAAATCCTTTTGGGCTGTTAGCGAGATTAGTCCGGGAGTGATCCAGGCAGCGTTACATTCTTCTTCACCTGTCCCTGCCACATAATTCACATACACATTACCACTTGCATCGATGGTGGTTATATCTGTTCCAATAAATGAAACGGTATTTAATCCTGAGTACTCAGTGAACAGGTTAAAGTAACTGTTCCAATCAAAAGCAATATATACATCAGTATCAGTAAAGAGATATAGGTCATAATACGATACTGTCCAGATCACACCATCCCCAATCAGAGCGTCCTGTCCACTGCCGGCCCCTGGATCAGGAGGCGTTTCGCCATCGGCTAGGACTGCTGAAGTAGGTGCGAACAGTGCCATCAGCATCATCCAACACATCAGCTTTCCAATTCGTTGAGTCTTCATTGCTGCGCCACCTCCTATTGAGCGCTAAATTGAGCCAAGTAGTACCTGGCTTCAAATTCAGGTAAAACACGATTTAACTTCCACTGGTTATTTTCCAGCACCAACTGCAGGAAATAATCATTCCTATTAGTTTCTTCATTCCAACCATGCGTCCCTTTAGTTTTCACCCACCAAACCTGCATCACCCGGTTGAATTGCTCTCCTTCTTCCATAAAATCAACCTCGTTTATCTCGCAATCTAGCAGATTGGATTGAAATCTTTCTTGTAGTGATTCCCATTGCTTTGCAATTTCCACCGATAACATACGACAGCCAATCTCGGTAGCAACCTCGCACACTTGCTGTGTATATATTTCACTGCCACGTTCCAAATCCATATGGCAGAGTGCAAGGGCTGCCTTCTTAGCCATCTGCTCGGCCTGTTGGATTGAAGTTTGAGCATATGCTGTTGCCGTTGCTTTCATAGCATCTGTAGGGTTTGATTGACAGGCAGATAGCATCAACCCAAGCAGCGTGAGTGGGATGAGCCCCATTTGTAGCGAGTGCCAGATTGGTCTCATCCCATCACTCCGCCGCCCCCATAAGCGCATCGAAATTCACTGGACCAAGGGCACATTCCCCCGCCAAGTGATCGATGCTCACCAGTCCGCGCCAGTAGGCTCTGGTTAGGTAATCCCAGAATGCATCCGGTGCCTGCGCAATAGAAATGGGCTGAACTATAGGTAGGACCGGATCCGGTTTGTGTTCCTCCCAGTAATGAAATGCGGCAGCCAATTCAGAGCCAGGCCTGAGGGAGGCGACAGTGTATTTGATGGCTGCTGTAAGGTTGATTGGTGTGAACCTTAGTATGTTGTTTTGGCAACCGGCATACTGGGGGAGCAGACTGATGCGCGTATTGACCTCATCCCAGCGCTGCCAGCGCTCGGAGAGGAATCGCCAGAAGGAAAGACCGCGTGCCTCGTTGATTTCCAACGGCTGAGTGCCACGGTAAATCACCCATAAGGCAAACGTGAATACCAGGAGGAAAATCCCCGTAAGGATAATTAAAAATATGCCAAATATTTTCTTTTTCATTGCACTCCTTAAAACACTCGGACCTGGGTGAGCCAGGTCCACAAAGGTGAGTGCAATGAAACTGCATTGTTTTAAAATAAAAATGACCTTCGGCGACCTGGCAGTCTTGGCTTAGTTTTCAGCTTTAGACCCATGGTTTTGCGCCCCCGGCTTTCACCGGGTTTGCCTTTATCGAGTCAGAATAATTAAGGTTCTGTATCTAATTTTATAGCACTTTTTAAGCAAAAAGTCAAGAGGTTGTATAAGTTCAATACATATGAGACACTTGGGGTAAACACTGAGGGTAGTGAGATTGAATATACTCCTGAGGGGTGAGGTTGTCCAGAGCGGCGTGGGGTCTCACCTGGTTATAGATCCTTTCCCATTCTTCAAGCACTTGATTGAGGGT
>Ga0067045_1003928_pt1 | contig 14129 bp, 6 predicted proteins | sample TerdegcTABiofilm_FD_59184 | JGI IMG/M metagenome (GOLD analysis project Ga0067045, IMG submission 59184) | Combined Assembly of (Gp0054472, Gp0054536) Wastewater bioreactor microbial communities from Singapore -Terephthalate degrading...
CCCGCCGAGCCGATGGGCAGTCCGCTTTCGTCTGAGTCCATGCCGGCTCGGCAGGAGCCTCGCCCTCCCGCACCCATGCAAGGACGTTTGGTCCGCGTGCGCAACATCCCCGAGCGGGGCAAGCACCGGGTGCCGGCTGTCGAGCGACTCGTCGAGGCGGAACTCCTCTACCCACTGCTCCGCTGGGCCGACGTGGCTCGCTTTCGCGCGATTCCGTCGGCCTTCGTGCTGCTGGCCCAGGATGCCCAGTCGCGGCGCGGGATTGCAGAAGCCCTCATGCGAGATCGGTACCCCAACGCCCTGGCCTACCTGACCGAGTTCCGCGACGTGCTCCAGCGCCGCGCGGCCTACCGCCGCTACCAGTCGCGGGCCCCGTTCTATTCGATGTACGACGTAGGCCCGTACACGCTCGCGCCCGTCAAGGTCGTGTGGCGACGCATGGACCGGCGGATCAACGCGGCCGTGGTCGAGCCAATGGCCGACCCGCGACTCGGCCCCCGGCCCGTCGTTCCCCAAGAGACCTGCGCCCTGGTGGCCGCCGATTCGGCCGACGAGGCCCATTATCTCTGCGCGGTGCTCAACAGTTCATGGGTCGGGTTCCTGGTGACGTCGCACAGCGTGCGGGGCGGCAAGGGTTTTGGAAGCCCCGGGATGCTCGACTACCTCCGCATCCGTCGCTACGACCCCAGCCAGCCCCTTCACCGCGACCTGGCCCTCGCCAGCCGCGAGGCACACTGCCTTGCCCTCTCGGGCAACGCCGCGGCGGAAATCCAGGAGCGGATCGATCGGCTCGCTGAGCAACTTCGGGACGGCATCGCGGAAGAGGTCGACACGAACGAACTCAGGCAGGCTCAGAAGGACGAGTTGGACCGTCGTCTGGCGGCGATGGAGTCGAATCCGCAAGCAGGATCGTCGTGGGAGGACGTGAAGGCCCGTTTGCTGAGCCGGCCATAAGTCAGTCTATCGACTGTAGGGAACGCCACAGAGGGCGTTCCCTGCAGCAAATCCTCCCAGGATCACGCACGTTCCTTCAGAATTCCACGCCCTTGGTCTTTGTCCGGATGCGGCAGAGCCATTGGTTGGCGGTGAGGTAGAGCGTGGAGCCGTCGTCGCCGAAGCGGCAGTTCGAGGTGGGCACGCCGGTGTTGATGCGGCCCAGCAGGGTCCCGTCCGGGGCGAAGACGTTCACCCCGCCGGGCCCGGTGGCGAAGAGGTTGCCCTTCTTGTCGATCTTCAGCCCGTCGGGCAGGCCCGGCATCTTCTTCTTGACCCAAGGCGTGGCNTCGAAGAAGACGCGGCCCTCGCCGATCGTTCCGTCGTCTTTCACNGGGAAGGCCAACCACACCGCCTTCGCGGGNTCGGACTGGGCNACGTAGAGCGTCNTTTCGTCGGGCGAGAANCCGATGCCGTTGGGCCGCGTCATTTGGTCCGTCAGCAGGGTCACGCGGCCGTCGGTCGCCACGCGGTAGACGCCGCAGAAGTCCAGCTCCCTCGCCGGGTCGTTCGCGCCCTTCTCGAGTCCGTAGGGCGGATCGGTGAAGTAGAGATCCCCGTTGGACTTGAACACCAGGTCGTTCGGGCTGTTGAGCCGCTTGCCCTGGTACTTGTCGATGAGCGTGGTCCAGCGGCCGTCTTTCTCCACACGGACGACGCGGCGGTCGCCGTGCTGGCACATCACGAGCCGGCCCTCGCGGTCCAGGGTCAGGCCGTTGGTGCCCGATTCCCCGCCGCGCGGCGTGCTGCCCGTGTAGCCGGCCGGTTTCATGAATACGCCCGTCCCCTCCGACTCCGACCACTGGACGATGCGGTTGTTGGGGATGTCGGAGAAGATCAGGAGCTTGCGGGCGGGGAGCCAGGCCGGGCCTTCGGTCCATGCGAAGCCCTCGGCCAACTTCTCGATCGCCGCGCCGTTGGGGACCAGGGCGTCGAATCGCGGATCGAACCGCTCGACCTTGCCGACCGTGGGGTAATTCTTCCCCTGCGCCAGCACTGTGGAACACACACCGATCGCAGCCGCCAGGGTAGCGACCCTCGTGATGGAAACGACGATCCGCAGTTTCATGGCAGACACCCTCCCCGTTGAGTTTGAAGTCCGAATCATCCAGCCGCACTCTGGCGGTCGCACGAAGGCGACGCAGGCGGGAGTGGAGGGGTGAACGGTCTTCCCCCCAAGACTCCCGAGTTGGACGCCGGCTCGGTTCCCCTCGTCTTGGTCTTCCCGCCACCTTCAGCCCTGAAAGGGCGGAATCAAGGTTCCGTAGAGCCAGGATTCCGCCCCTTCAGGGCTTCATGCCGCTTCTCACATCTCCCTTTCCCCAGGGCGTTGCCCTGGGCTCTCCTATCTTGCCCCTTCGGGGCTGAGGAACGCCAGCGAAGCCGGGCGCTGCAAACCGATCCGGAATCCAAACGGAATCCGTTCAAGCCCTACTCTTTACGCGCCCGCTCCCAACCCCAGGGAGTCTGCATCAAAATCACTTACCCATCTTCCGGAGGTTTTCAATGCACTTCTTCACGCTGTCGAGCGGGCCGCCGGCGTAGGCTTCCTGTTCGACGATGTACCACTCGGTCTTGCCGGTGGTCTCGCAGAGTTGGAAGACCTCGGCCCATTTCACGTCGCCCTCGCCGACCACGGCGCCGGGCTTGCCGCCGTGCTCCTTGAGATGGACGGTGGCCGAGCGGCCTGGGAATTTCCGGAGCATGGCGTAGGGGTCGCCGCCGCCGCCGAGGCAGTTGCCGATGTCCATCTGCATGGCCACGTCGGGCCCGGCGGCCGAAAAGAACAGGTCCCATCGCGTCCGGTCGCCGATCGTCTTAAAATCGCCGCCGTGGGCGTGGTATCCGACCCGCATCTTCTCGGCCTTCAGCTTCCCGGCCAGCTCGGTGAAGATCTTGGCCGTGGCCTCGACCTTCTCGGCGGTCCCCAGCCGGTCGTCGCCCATATACGACACGATGAGATACGGGTTGCCGAGCGTCTTGTTGAAGGCGACGGTCTTGGCCAGCTCGTCGCCCAAGAGCGTGGGGAGCCCGATGTGCGTCCCGCAGCAGGCCAGCTTGTTCTCGTCGAGCAGCTTCTTCAGCTCCTCGGCTTCGCGTCCGTAGTAGCCGGCGAACTCGACCCCCTGGTAGCCCATTTCGGCCACGGCCTTGAGCACGCCGGGGAGGTCTTTTTCGCACTCCTTGCGGACCGAGTAGAGTTGGAGCCCGATCGGGATCTTCGTGCCGGCCACCTTCCTGCGCCGGCGTCCTTCCGCGCCGTAGACGGTGGTTCCCGCGGCCCAAGCGGCCGTGGCTGCCGCGCCCCATTTCAACAGTTCACGTCGTGAGCAGTCCATGAGTGTCTCCAAATGTCAAAGGTTGGTTGCCGCGATCCACGGCTTGTGGCACAGCCGCCCTCGGCTGTGCGTCTTCCAGCAGCACAGCCGAGGGCGGCTGTGCCACATTCGCCGAATCGTCGCATAGCGCGAAGATATTCCTGTACGAGGCGGCCGTCAAGATGGGGAGAGGGGAGTAGGCGTTGGACGGCGTCTCAGCGTTTGAAGTGCCGGTCGGCGAAGTCGAGGTACTGCTGCCAGTCGTAGTCGGTCACGTCGTGTTTGCCGCGGCGGATGTGGTAGCCGATGGTGCTCATCACGGGCTTCTCGATGGCGGGCATGCTGTCGGCCGCCATGCCGTCGGTGCCGAGGAGGCGATAAACCGGATCGGCCCCCTTGGCGGAAAGGAACTCGCCCTTGGGATCGGCCCAGCGGTCTTCCTCGGCGCTGGCCACGTAGACCGGGCGCGGGGCGATCAGGGCGATGAGCTCGTGCTGATCGACCGGGAGCTTGTCCTCACGGTCGTTGAACTGCTTGAAGTTGTCGCAGAACCAGTGGGGGAAGACGGTATTGATCCGCCGGACCGTCTCGCCGAAGCACCGCCTGCTCAGCGCCGCCCCGCCGCAGCCGGAGTTGTTCGAGATCACCAGGGCGAAACGCGGGTCGCTGGCCCCGGCCCAGAGCGCGGTCTTGCCGAGGCGCGAATGTCCCATCACGGCCACGTGTTTGGCGTCCACGTCGGCGTCGGCTTCGAGGTAGTCGAGGGCCCGGCTCAGGCCCCAGGCCCAGGCGCCGATCGAGCCCCACTCGTCGGGCGCCGGCCGGGTCTGGCCCGGCGTGTAGAACAGCGGGTGGACGCCGTTCTGGAATCCGTCGTCGAAGTCGGGGTCGATGTCGCCGTAGTAGATCGTGGCCAGGCCGTAGCCGCGCTTCAGGATCTTCTCGACCGCCCAGCGGCTGCTCGCCGTGCCGCGCGACTTCTCGGTGGCCCGGTGCTTCACGATCTCCTTGCCCGGCATGTCGCGCATCCAGGATGTCGAGAGCGTGATGCCCGGATCGGGGTGGATCGCGTGGTTCCCGGCGAAATTCAGGCCCAGGAAGAGCGGCACGGGCTTGTTCGCCTGGTTAGGCAGGTAGATCAGGATGTCCATCTTCGGGCCGTCGTCCTTGCCGGTGAAGAGAACCGTGACCTCTTTGCGCGTGGCCTTGCCGCCGAGGGCGTCGCGGGCGACGGAACGGGTCTGGAACTTCATCCCCTCGGGCCGGCCGGGCATCTTGCCGTAGACGTACTTCTCGAAGAGGCCGAGAATCTCCGCCCGGCGGTGCCCGCGCCAGGCGGCCGCGTCGGTAACACGCTGCCCGTCGCAGCAGACCAGCGGATCGGGCAAGGTGTAATTCGGCACCTTGCTCTCGTCGTCGTTCACCGCGGGAAGCTCGGCCGCCGGGCCGGAGGAGACAAGAGTCAGCCACGCCGCGATCGAAATGCAGAGCGATTTGCAGCCGGTCATCGCGATACCCTCGTGATTCGTGCCCAGCGCTCTCCGGCCCGGACGTCCGGGCCTGGAAGGCACCTATTAGAATGGAAGGAACCCGCCGCGGCAAGCGCCTTGGGAGCGGCCAAGGGATAGCCGGCGTCTTTGGCGGCATGGGTGGCATGCCGTCACTCGGCGCAGCCGAGGGTCGGCATGGAGTCCGTCGTGGCGGCTTCCATGCTCAGTGCGACGCTTCGCGTCGTGAGAACATGCCACCCAATCCGTTCCGTTTCGGACGAATGTCCAAGTGCCCATGTATGGCGCCACAACGCTATTGGTAAGCGGCCACGACCCAATAAGGGTTTCGGGATCATCTTCTCGGAGAGCGTAGGCTGCGTGAAAGAACGGGCATGTTGGACTGGAGGGCATTTGCCCGTCTTGTCCCAATCATGGTCCGTCGGGTGAACCGCGAAGCGGTTCCATGACATAGCCCAGGGTTGCCGCGTAGCGGCTACCCTGGGTGGCATGCCGGAATGACACCGTCAACCCCGAAGAGGTTGAATCGGGATGATATCCCTCCTGGCATCGTCGGGCTCCTGATGAAACCCCGTTGGGGTGTGGAGTCTTGGGTGATTCCTGTGTCCCAGGGTAGCCGCTGCGCGGCAACCCTGGGCTACAAGATGGGACGCTTTCAGCGTCCACCCAAGGCAGCCCAAGTGGAACGGAAACAGACTACCCAACCTCGCCCAACCATGCCGTCCTTTCACCATCCCACCCTACGCTTTCCGCAACGGAAACTACTTCGATTTCCCCTCGTCGAGCGAGCGGAGCAGTTCGATGCGGTCGAAGAGGGCTTCGCCCTCGATGGCGGTCGGGGCGATGCCGGTCAGGGTGAAGGTGCCAAAATCCTTCCACAGGTCGCGGGTCACGACGGTCCACTCGTCGGGCGCCTGGGGCGCGACTTCCACGGCGGCCCAGCCCGTCCGGTTCCGGCCCGCGTAGTAGCGCCACAGCGGCTTGTCGGCCGGGGGCCAACGTCCATCACCGGCCAGCTCGATCATCACCCCCAGGCCCCCGCCCCGCGACTTCCAGGCGAAACGCAGGTAGCGGTACTCGCCGAGCGTGGGGGCCTCCGTGATCTTATACTCCCAGCCGGGAATGCGGGGATTGAAGCGTTGCGGCGGCGTGATCCGCAGCCCGGCCTTGGCATGAAGCCGGTCCTCGGCGGCCAGCGATGCCGTTCCCTGGCCTTCGGTCAGCGACTGGACGAACGCAGGGTCGCCGTCGAAGAGCGTGACGACCGCGGGGAGCGGTGGCCCGAGGGCCTCGCGGAGGTACGCGATCAGGTCGCTCACGTCCTTCGGGCTGACTTCCTTTTCTAGGTTCTCCGGCATCATCGAGAGCGACGAGACGGACATCTCGTCGATGTCTTTGCGCAGGACCGTCTCTTCGGCCGATTCCTCGCGGCGGAGCGTGATGCTGGTGGCGGTCTCGGCCGCCAGGAGGCCGGTGAGGATCCGGCCCTCCTCGGTGACGACCGTGTACATGTTGTAGTCCACGGTGATCTGATCGCTCGGGTCGAGGACGTCGGAGACGAGCATGTCGTCGGTCTTGCGGTTGATGACGGTCAGGTCGGGCCCGACCACGAATCCGCGGTCCTGGAGCTTGTGGCACTTGGCGCACTGCTTGTCGAACACCTCGCGCCCGTGCTTCGGATCGCGGGGAGCGGCCAGGGCGGCGCGGTACTGGGCCAGAACCGGCGCCCGGTCCTTCTTCGCGGCGCCGGCCGCCAGCACCCGCGCGGCCCGCTGCCGGATCCGAGCGTCGGGATTCTCCGACAAATGGACCCGGCGGAGCGCATCGAGGCTCGACACGAGCACGGTCCCTTTGTCCAGGGCGTCCAGCAGGGCGGGCAGGCGGTTCTGCCGGCCGAAGACGGCGTCGACCACGGCGCTTTGGACCTTGGGCGTATACGTGTTGAAGCCGGCCAGCAAGAGGGGCGCGACGCGCGGGTCGTCGCTGGAGCCCAACGCGGCGACCGCGGCAAGCTGGATATCGAGCGGCTCGCGGGCATCGAGGAGCTTCCCGACCGCCGCGAGGTCCTCGAAGGCGGCCCCGGCGAACATGGCGATGGCCGCGCGCCGTTCGTCGAGCGACCGGGCCCGGTCGGTGGCGGCCTTCCCGGCGGACTGAAGCGCCTTCTTCATTTCCTCAGACTGCTGGAGCTTGACCAACCCGGCCACCTTCAAGGCAAGTTCCTGGACTTGGGGACTGGTGTGTCCCATGAGCCGGCGGAGGGCCAGTTGCCCGGCCGGCGAGGTCAGCGGCCGCGACTTCCCTCGCCGGAGCCCTTCGAGCATCCCCTGCAAACACGTCACCTGGAGTGGCACGAGGCTCGCGTCTTTGGTTTGGGCGAGGACGGCGAGCAGGCCGCCGATCTCCTCATCGTCGTGCTTGGCGCCGACGATCGAGGCCGCCGCATGGACCAAGGAGCGGCCTTCGCCGGCACTGCCCGGCTGTCGGAAGATCTGCTCGATCAACCGGCCTGCGGAATTGGCCGCGGAACTGAGGATCGCGGCCTGTACCCAGGGGTCGCTCCCTTCCCGGCTGGCCAGCAGCATCATGGTTTCGGGGGCGCGCGGGTCCTTCATTTCGCCCAGCGTGAGGGCGACCTGGAGCCGGACCCTCGCGTGTGCGTCGCCGGCCAGCTTGAGGACCTTGTCGGCCAGCGCGGTCCGCTTGTTCAGCCAGCGCTCGGCCAGCGCCACCGCGTGCATGCGCACGGCAAAATGCGGATCGCCCAAGGCGTGTTCCACGCTGGCTGGGTCGAGGACGCCGAGCCCTTCGAGCGTGTAAAGGGCGTGCAGCCGGGCCTGAAAGATCCTTCCCTCGCGGACCATGGCCGCCAGCGGGGCGGCCGCGGCCTTGTCGCCACGCTCGACCAGGAGTTGCTGGGCCGTCTCCCGCCACCAGGCGTTGCCGCGTTCGAGGGATTGCACCAATTCCGCCGCGGACGCCTTGGTCAGGTCGAACCGCGGAGGCTTCGTCGCGCCGTCGGCCACGACGCGCCAGAGCCGTCCCTTGTCGGCCCCGGCGATCAGGTCCTTGATGTACTGCTGCTGTAGATAACGGGGAATCGCCGAGTAGTCCTCGATGATGGCGCGATACATGTCCACGACGTAGAGCGAGCCGTCCGGCCCGTTCATCAGGTTGACCGGCCGGAACCAACGTTCCGGAGAGGTGAGGAACTCTTCTTTTTCGTCCTCCTTCGGCCGGCGGGCCTGGTAGCGAAGCCCTTCCAGCGGGATCAGGCAGCGGTGGACCAGGTTCTGGGCGTTATCGACGCTGAAGTGGTTGCCGCGGTATTCGTGCGGGAACTGGTCGGCCCGGTAGACGCACTGCCCGCTCGCGGCCGTGAAGAACCCGTTCGGAGTCGCCTCAGCCGCTCCGTAGAACTTCAACCAGGCCGGGTCCTTGCCGCGGGCAAGACGCCAGGGATCGGGCTGGCTGATCGGATAGACCCGGGCCGGCGTGCCGTAGGTCGAGGCGTTGGCCACGCCGCCGGGCGCGGCATAATACGGATTGCGGGCCAGGTAGCGGTAGGGCAAAGCAGCGGCATACAAGACGTGCTGCTGATTGGTCACCAGGAACCGGTCGCCCCAATCGTTCATCGTCAATCCGAACCCGCCGGTGTTGCCCGTGACCGGTTCCTTGACGCTGCCGTCGGACTTGAACCGGACCGCGCCGGGCCCGATCGTGTAGATCCAGTTGTCGATGCCCCAGCGGGGATTGCTGATCCGGGTCCAAAGCTCGGTTTCGGGAAACCCGGAATAGAGCGTCTTCCGGATTTCCGGCTTGCCATCGCCGTCAGGGTCGGCCAGGTAGAGGATGTCGGGGGCGCAGACGACGATGACGCCCCCCCGGGCCGCGATCACTCCGTAGCACGGCGGCAAGTGGTCGGCCCACACGGTGGACTTGTCGACCCGCCCATCGCCGTCGGTATCCTCCAGCAGCTTGACGGTGCCGTACTGGCCTTGCTTGGCCTGCTCAATTGCCTTCGGGTTGGCCGGGATGCGCCGCACGGCCGTGTCGAGCACGCCGGTCTTATTCTGCTCCAGGACGTCGAGGTAGCCTTCCAGGTTGTAGCCGTGCAGCTCGCAGACGAAGATCCGGCCGCGGGCGTCGAAGGCCATGCCCGTCGGGTCGGCCACCAAGGGCTCGCTGGCCACCAGTTCGATGTGGAACCCCTTGGGAAGCCGGAACTGCTTGAGGCTCTCGGCCGGCGATAGCGGCTGCGGGGAGTCGGTGGCGAGCTTGACCTGGCCGAGGCACGGGCCTTCCCCGGGAAACCCGAGCCACGACGCCAGCACGACGTTCAGGACCAGAAGGCCTTTGCGGCACCAGGAACGCATGGCACGGCCCTTTCGGTGTTGCGTTGTGGAAGACCGCCCTACAGGCTACACGCTGCGGGCCAGCGCCATCAAGAGGCCGGGCGACCGTGTTACAGCGGGGACGACAGCGTATTCGCCCGGAGGGCAGATCGGTCAGCCGTCCTGACGTCCCTTCTTGTCGATCCGGGAAGACGATATACTGACAGCCGTTTCCAGCGTGACCGTTGGTTCGTCCGCATACGTAGGGTGGGACAAGCGAAGCGCAGTCCCACCAGCAGAACCGACTTCCGAAGTCTCCAAGACTTCGGAAGTCTTGATTGCGGCTCGGCCGCGCTACGATTACCACGATGACGAACCATCGGCGGAGGAGAGGTTTTGGAGATCGATCCATGAAGCGGCATCTCGAGGCGATCCTTTGCCTTCTCTCGGGGGTGGCGATGGCCGGGTGCGAGCGCGCGCAGCCTGCGGCTGGTCCGCCTGCGGTGCCCAAGGTCTTCGTCAGCCAGCCGATTCCCCGGGAGGTCGTTGACTACGCCGACTATACCGGCCGGACTGACGCGGTGAGCACCGTCCAACTCCGGGCCCGAGTGACCGGCTACCTGGAGAAGGTCCATTTCAAGGACGGCGACGTTGTGAAGCAGGATGACCTGCTCTACGAGATCGACCCCCGCCCGTTCCAGGACGACCTGGCCCGGGCCAAGGGCGAAATCGAGCGGCTTCAGGCCGAGAAGAAGCTGCTGGAGATCCAGGTGGAACGTTACCGTACCCTGGTTGCCCAGCGGGCGGCGGCCCAGCAAGACCTCGACGAATACCTCGCCAAGCAGGCGTCGAACGTCGGCTCGCTGAAATCGGCCGAGGCCCAGGCCGCTCTGGCCACCCTCAACCTGGGGTTCACCAAGATCACGGCCCCCATCACGGGCAAGATCGACCGCACCCTGATCATGCCCGGGAACCTGGTCAACGCCGACACCACCGTCTTGACGAACATCGTCTCCATCGACCCGATGTACGCCTATTTCGACATCGACGAGCCGACGGTACTGCGGATCCAAAAGCTGATCCGGGAAGGGGTCATCAAGTCGCATGATCTCCATGCGATCGAGGTGCGGATGGGGCTGGCCGACGACGTGGACCGCCAATTCCCCCTGCACGGCACCCTCGATTTCGTGAGCAACGCCCTCGATCCGCAGACCGGGACCATGTCGGTCCGCGGGGTTTTCGCCAATCCGTACCAGCGGCCCGGCCCGCCGCCCATGCTGACGCCGGGCCTGTTCGTCCGGGTCCGGCTCCGCGTCGGCCCGCCGCACCCCACGCTCCTGGTCAACGAGAAGGCCCTCGGAACCGACCAGGGCCAGAAGTACGTCTACGTCATCGACCGGGAGAACAAGGTCTGCTATCGCCGGGTCAAGCTGGGCCAGGTCTTCGACGGCCTGCAAGCGATCGAGGACGGTCTGAAGCCCGACGACAAGGTGGTCGTCAACGGTTTGCAGCGGGTCCGCTCGGGCATGGAAGTCCACGCCGAAGCGGTCGATATGAAGACCCTGGCCGGCGCCGAGGCCGAGACGCCCGCGGCGGCATCGGGCGATTCGCCCAAGCCGTCGAAGGGCGGGAAACTCTAAGACGTGGAGGCATAGCCTCTCGACTCGAGAACACTAATCTCCCAGTCTGTCGTTTGCAATAAAGGGCGATTGTCATGCCAACGGTTACGATGGATTTGCCGGAGGACGTCTTCTCGGCGCTGCGGCGGTCGCCGGAGGAATTCGCCCGCGAAATGCGGCTGGCTGCAGCGATGCTCTGGTATACCCGAGGCATGATCTCTCAGGAGAAGGCCGCCGAAGTCGCCGCTCTGAGCCGGGCCGAGTTTCTGAAGGCCCTGGCACAGAACGAAATGGATGTCTTCGCTGTAGATTTCAACGACCTGAAGCGGGAGGTCGATCGTGGCTGAACCGGCCGTCGTGAATGCGTCGCCTCTGATCTTCCTCGCAGGAATGAACTGTGCCCTGAAGATCGTGGGAGAATAGGGAGGTCATCGTGCCAATCGCAGAATCGTGCCTGCCCAGCGAGCGAGTGGACTTGTTCTTGGAGCAGTGCTCAGACCATCGGGATTCAGTATTTCCTTTGCGTCTTTGCGCCCTGGCGTGACCTCTATTCCTTGAACCTGCCATCTCCATGCTCTCGCGATTCTTCATCGACCGGCCGATCTTCGCCTCGGTGCTGTCGATCGTGATCGCGCTGGCCGGCGGCGTGTCGATCACGTCGCTGCCGATCGCCCAGTATCCCAACATCACCCCGCCCACCGTGCAGGTGTCGTGCTCCTATCCCGGGGCGAACGCCCAGGTTGTGGCCGACACGGTGGCCGCGCCGATCGAGCAGCAGGTCAACGGCGTCGAAAACATGCTCTACATGTCGTCGCAGTGCACCAACGACGGCGCGTACATGCTCACCGTGACCTTCAAGCTCGGCACCGATCTCAAGATCGCCCTGGTCCAGGTGCAGAACCGCGTCCAGTTGGCCATGCCGCAGATGCCCTCCCAAGTGCAGCAGCAGGGAGTCAATATCAAGAAGAAGACGCCCAATATCCTGCTGGTGGTCAACCTCCTTTCGCCCGACGACCGGTACGACGACCTCTACCTGTCGAACTACGCCATGATCCACGTGCGCGACGAACTGCTCCGCTTGGGCGGCGTGAGCGACGTTACCGTGCTCGGCGAGCGGGACTACTGCATCCGCGTGTGGCTCGACCTGGAGAAGCTCGCCGCAAGGAGCATGACCCCCGACGACGTGGTCCGCGCCGTGCGCGAGCAGAACAAGGAGGTGGTGGCCGGGCAGCTCGGCCAGCCGCCCTCGGTACTCGGGCAGGAGTTCCAGCTTACGTTCGACGCCCTGGGCCGTCTGACGACCCCGGAGCAATTCGGCGAGATCGTCGTGAAGACCGGCCGGCCGGCGCCGGGCCGGGTCGACGCCCCCGTGGTGCGGCTCCGCGACGTGGCCCGGATCGAACTCGGCGCCCAGCAATACGACCAGGCCTGCATCCGCGACGGAAAACCTTCGGTCGGCCTGGCCGTCTTCCAAACCCCCACGGCCAACGCCCTCGACACCTCCGAGGGCGTGCGCCGCAAGATGGACGAACTCAAGCGGGTCTTTCCCGAGGGACTCGACTACGCGATCAACTACGATACCACCCCGTTCGTCCGCGAATCGATCACGGAAGTGCTCAAGACGCTCCGCGATGCCGTGATCCTCGTGGCCCTGGTGGTCCTGGTGTTCCTCCAGAACTGGCGGGCCACGATCATCCCGCTGGTGGCCGTCCCGGTGGCCATCGTCGGCACTTTCGCGGTCATGGCTGCTATGGGTTTCAGTCTGAACAACCTCTCGCTCTTCGGCCTGGTGCTGGCGATCGGGATTGTCGTCGATGACGCGATCGTGGTGGTCGAGAACGTGGAACGGTGGATGGCCGAGGGACTGTCGCCGAGGGATGCCGCGGTCCGGGCCATGGAAGAAGTAACCGGCCCGGTGATCGCGGTGGCGCTGGTCCTCTGTGCGGTGTTCGTGCCGTGCGCGTTCATCAGCGGCATCACGGGCCAGTTCTTCCGGCAGTTCGCGTTGACGATCGCAGTCTCGACGGTCATCTCCGCGTTCAATTCGCTGACCTTGAGCCCCGCCCTGGCCGCCCTGCTGCTGAAGCCGCACGCAAAAAGGGGTCAGAACTATTTTGCAGAGAAAAGAGTTCTGACCCCGTTTTCTTCGCGGCTGGTCCTTGCCCTGGTGGCCTTGCCGCTGGCAATCATGGGGCTGTGGCGGCTGTTCCTGCGCGGATTCAACGCCACCTTTGACTTCTCGACCGGCCTTTACACGCGGAGCGTCGGACTCCTCTTGCGGGGCAGCGTCGTCGTGCTGGTGCTCTACGGCGGCTTCCTGACGCTCACCTGGTGGGGTTTCGCCCGGATGCCGACCGGATTCATCCCGGAGCAGGACAAGGGGTATCTGTTGGTCAATGTGCAGTTGCCCGACTCCGCCTCGTTGCAGCGGACCCGGGAGGTCGTGGGCCGGCTGGACCGCATCGCCCGGTCGATCCCCGGCGTGGACCACACGGTCGGCGTCTCCGGCCAGTCGATCCTGCTCCAGGCCAACGCCCCGAACTTCGGCTCGATGTTCGTCATTCTCAAGCCGTTCCACGAGCGTCGGGGCCGGGCGATGCGCGACAAGGCGATCGCCATGCAGCTCCGCGTCCTCGCCTACCAGAAGCTCCCCGAGGCGGTCGTGGGGGTCTTTGGGGCCCCGGCGGTCGACGGCCTGGGCACGGCCGGCGGCTTCAAGCTCATGGTCGAGGACCGGGGCGACCACGGCGCGGAATCGCTCCAGAAGATGACCGACCTGGTGATCGACCGGGCCAACCACACGCCCGGCCTCATGGGCCTCTTCACGATGTTCCGCGCCGCCACGCCGCAACTCTACGTCGATATCGACCGGACCAAGGCCCGGTCGCTCGGGGCCCAGGTGAGTGCCGTCTCCGACGCCCTTCAGGTGGCGATGGGCTCTCTCTATACGAACAACTTCAACGTGTTCGGCCGCTCGTGGCAGGTCCGGGTCCAGGCCGACGGCGGATTCCGCACCTCGGTCCGCGACTTCGATGCGCTGAAGGTCCGAAACCTTGAAGGCTCGATGATCCCCTTCACGACCCTGGCCAATTTCCGCTCCGCCGGCGGCCCGGTCATGGTAACACGCTACAACATGTACGCCGCCGCCGCGATCAACGGCAATCTCGCCCCGGGCACGAGTTCCGGCCAGGCGATCGCCCTGCTGGAACACATTGCCGGCGGGGAGTTGCCCCGGACCATGCAGGTGGAGTGGACGGAACTGACGTTGATGCAGATCCTCGCCGGCAACACGGCCATGATCGTCTTCGCCCTGGCCGTGGTCCTGGTCTTCCTCGTGCTCGCCGCCCAGTACGAAAG